>OODO01001028.1_pt1 | contig 21544 bp, 23 predicted proteins | sample 1671261 | NCBI WGS metagenome assembly OODO01 (sample SAMN06348138, study PRJEB24527) | human gut metagenome | biome: human gut; feature: ankylosing spondylitis patient; material: feces | host: Homo sapiens | place: China | collected 2015-10 | reverse complement strand
TGCAGCTTTTCACCGGTTGCCCCGATTTTCTGCAGGGCAGTCGCAGACTGGTTCGCCTGCTCTTCCAGACTCCGCAGTCTCTGTTCCGTCTCAACAATCTCCCTCTGCAGGGCATCATACTGGTCCTGGGAAATCGTCCCGTTCCGCAGTGCCTCATCCGCCTGCTGCTGTGCAGTCTTCAAAGTTTCCAGCTTCTCCCTGGTCTCAGAAACCGCCTGTGCCAGCAGCCTGTGCTTCTGTGCGATCAGCTCCGTATTCCCCGGATCCAGCTTCAGAAGCTTCTCCACATCTTTCAGCTGGTTCTGCGTATTCCTGATCTCCGTATTAACCCCTTTCAGGGCAGTCTGCAATTTCGTGGTATCGCCGCCAATCTCGACAGTGATCCCCTTAATTCTGTTCCCTGCCATACGGCTCACCCCCTAAATCCCATAAAAAAGGCACAAAAATACCCGGATCACTCCGGGCACAAAAAAAGCACCTGCCATCCCTGACAAATGCTTTCATTATCGTCTTCATTTTTTTATCAACAAAACTGGAAGTTTACAATTTCTTTATAGGATGTCTAATGACCGTTTTCCATTTTTCTGGGGCAACCTTTCTTGCATCAGACAGATATATTTCATGATGTAATCTTTCCATATTCATATCATTAACATATCCATTCTGCTCCAAATACGCATCCATAAGTGCAACAGTTGCCGGTTCATCATCAAATGCTCCCAAATGCATTATTTGAACACACAATCCCTCGTCAATGGTCACAAACTCTGCAGATGAACAATCTATTTTTTTCTTTTTGGTTGCTGTTTCAACAGCCCATTCAAAATCCTTTTGATTTACAAAATCAGGCAGGCGTATAACTGAAATCCAATTAAAAGAATCTTTACCTGCATAATTTACACCATGTATATTTTCCTGCCACCAGAATCCTTCAAGTGGTGGAACTGTTGTGATATAACATAGTTGTAACATCTCGACCTAATAAGATATAATCTTAGGAGGAAACGAGGTATGTTACAGATGAGTCAATACTATGAACCAGAATTCAAGAAGAAGATAGTCCGTCTTCATCTTGAAGAGGGAAGATCCCTCAAAGGTCTTGCTGAAGAATATGGTGTATCCAAAGCAAGTATATCTATTTGGACAAAACAATTCCGTGAAGAATGCCAAACAAACGACGAAGCCAAAGCCGATTATGATTACATGAAAGAGAATCTACAGCTTAAAAAGCAACTTGCAGAACTCCAAAAGGAAAATGACTTCTTAAAAAAAGCAGCGGCATTCTTTGCGAAGGAAATCGATTAGAGGCTTATCGATTCATTCAGAAATACAACAAAGACTTTGGACTCAGATGGCTTCTTAGAAAGTTTAACATCTGTCCAAATGCTTATTACAATTATCTAAAAAATCGAAAAGCTGATTATCATCAACAGAAAGATGAGATCAAAGATTCCATTCGAGAAATCTATCATTCTCATGGCGGAGTTGATGGATACAGAACTATACATGCCTATCTTATTCGTAAAGGATACGATATTAGCCGCTTAACAGTTCACAAATATATGAATACTGAAATGCAGTTGTTTTCAATTTCAAGAAAAAAGAAAACAACATATGAACATGGCGTCGCTCACAAAGTATACGAGAACAAACTGAATCAGAATTTTCGAGCAGATGAAATCAATCACAAGTGGTGTACAGATTTTACTTATCTTTTCCTGACGGATGGCAGCAAGCGTTATAATTGCACGATTATAGATCTACATGACCGAAGCGTTATTGCAAGTATAACGGACAGAAATATAACCGCTGATTTAGCGAAAAGAACGTTGGAAAAAGCAATCCATTCTCAACCAGGAATTGACTTGAGCAAGCTTCTCGTGCATTCGGATCAAGGAAGCCAGTACACATCAAAAGAGTTCACTGAATTTTGTGAGGAGCTTGGCATCACTCAAAGTATGAGTAAGGCTGGATATCCATATGATAATGCTCCTATGGAAAGATATTTTAATACATTGAAAAATGATCTTATTTACCAGCATTATTATCGTACAGAGGAAGAACTTTACACAGCAATCGAAGAATTTGCGTATGTACAATATAATCATGTACGACCGCATTCTTATAATAACTACAAAACGCCTTATGAGGCACGCTACGGGAGTGTATAACTCCTGTAGTGGAAATTAGGTCGTAGTGTTACAAAAAAGCTTGACCACAACAAACTACATATTCAAAAAATCCTGCAATTTTATGATCTGTCTTATAACTCATTCTCAAAGTATATGCAACCGCATATAATACACTAATTGCCTGCTGATATGCTCCACCTTCTTCGTTTGGATTACCCTTTCCTCTGACCGCAATATAATTTGCTTTAGGGACAGTCACGATCTCCGGTTTATTTTTAGGCATATAAAACTCTTTATATTCTTTCTTAAAATCAAAAGCCATAACTAACTCCTTAAATTTATAATTTATGAACTCAAATTCGTTACCAGTGACGAATATCTTTTTGTCTTATTTCTAATATCTTCCTCGGTAACACCATAATAACTGTATAAATCTCTGGCTATTTTCTTAAACTTTTTCATTACCGCATTATTTCCTGAATAAGACATTCCAAATATATTCCAAGTATAATCTATTTCCATTTCAAGAAAATTATCATTAATTTCTATTTTATACAAATGGAAATCCATAGAAATTATACTATCGGGCATTTCAGCAATCATTTCACTTCGAGTCTTTATTTTACCAAAATACTCTATAACAGATGCTTCATTAAAATAATCTGGTAATGGAATATCCTTCATTTCACCCAAAAGTTCTGGTTCATGTTGCAAAATCAAACTTTCTTTTAGGCATTTTATTTGTTCAATATATTCTCTATCGCCTGGAGCAGTTTCTGTCAATCCGTATTTTTCTTTTGCATACTGTACTGTTTCAGAAAGAGAATGCGGATTTGCAACTATTGTCTTCTCTACTTTTTTTCTCTTATATCTATATATGCTATTTTTGATCCTAACCTTTAATGGTTGCTTTTCTGAGTGTCCAGCTATAAAAATGCTTGTAGGACCATCTGCACCACCTATGATTGAAACCCCATTTTTACTTTTTTGTTCCATTCGTCTTTTCCTCACAAATACCGATTAGTCTCTTACATTCTATCATATTCTATCCCAAAACTCTATTCTTAGATTGCCAAAGAGCAGCCTTTCGACTGCCCTTTTTACTCACATATATATACTCTCTTTCAGCACAATTTCTTCCGCACATGCCTTTATATTATTCATCAATCCAACCCATTTCATCAGATCCTGCATTTTCAGTTGTTCCGTCACACCCTGTTTTCCCACCATCTGCTTTACCAAAGTTTGTTGTGATATAACATAGTTGTAACATCTCGACCTAATAAGATATAATCTTAGGAGGAAACGAGGTATGTTACAGATGAGTCAATACTATGAACCAGAATTCAAGAAGAAGATAGTCCGTCTTCATCTTGAAGAGGGAAGATCCCTCAAAGGTCTTGCTGAAGAATATGGTGTATCCAAAGCAAGTATATCTATTTGGACAAAACAATTCCGTGAAGAATGCCAAACAAACGACGAAGCCAAAGCCGATTATGATTACATGAAAGAGAATCTACAGCTTAAAAAGCAACTTGCAGAACTCCAAAAGGAAAATGACTTCTTAAAAAAAGCAGCGGCATTCTTTGCGAAGGAAATCGATTAGAGGCTTATCGATTCATTCAGAAATACAACAAAGACTTTGGACTCAGATGGCTTCTTAGAAAGTTTAACATCTGTCCAAATGCTTATTACAATTATCTAAAAAATCGAAAAGCTGATTATCATCAACAGAAAGATGAGATCAAAGATTCCATTCGAGAAATCTATCATTCTCATGGCGGAGTTGATGGATACAGAACTATACATGCCTATCTTATTCGTAAAGGATACGATATTAGCCGCTTAACAGTTCACAAATATATGAATACTGAAATGCAGTTGTTTTCAATTTCAAGAAAAAAGAAAACAACATATGAACATGGCGTCGCTCACAAAGTATACGAGAACAAACTGAATCAGAATTTTCGAGCAGATGAAATCAATCACAAGTGGTGTACAGATTTTACTTATCTTTTCCTGACGGATGGCAGCAAGCGTTATAATTGCACGATTATAGATCTACATGACCGAAGCGTTATTGCAAGTATAACGGACAGAAATATAACCGCTGATTTAGCGAAAAGAACGTTGGAAAAAGCAATCCATTCTCAACCAGGAATTGACTTGAGCAAGCTTCTCGTGCATTCGGATCAAGGAAGCCAGTACACATCAAAAGAGTTCACTGAATTTTGTGAGGAGCTTGGCATCACTCAAAGTATGAGTAAGGCTGGATATCCATATGATAATGCTCCTATGGAAAGATATTTTAATACATTGAAAAATGATCTTATTTACCAGCATTATTATCGTACAGAGGAAGAACTTTACACAGCAATCGAAGAATTTGCGTATGTACAATATAATCATGTACGACCGCATTCTTATAATAACTACAAAACGCCTTATGAGGCACGCTACGGGAGTGTATAACTCCTGTAGTGGAAATTAGGTCGTAGTGTTACAAAAAAGCTTGACCACAACAGTTTCCACCTGCTCTCTGGTCTCCTGATCGACTCGGTTCAGATGTGCTGTTAGTTCCCCCGTCATCAATAAATACTGATAGCGTGCCGGTCTATGCACTTTCAGAAACTGTTTTCGCAACATTCCGTATTTACCATATGTCAGTTCTTCCTCATTCACTGCCAGATCCGGCAGGTAATAATCTCCATGCAATGTGTAGCTCAATCCATTACTTTCATCATAAATGTGCTTTTTCATCGTCTTATCTCTCCATTCCTCTATTTTTTGTTTTATTTTTCTTACGCTGTTGATTCTCCATTTCACTTTTACGGGCACCCCAAGCCAGTCTTTCGTGAATACTTCCTTTTGGCATTTGCTCCATTTGCCGTTTTTCTTCTAATGCTTTCTGCTCCTGTATATCCTGTTGTACTGCATTTTCTACAATATTTTCTCCAAGAACACGCACTACCCGATCATATCTGTCGGAAACACCCTGCAATTGTTGCTTTTCCTCAGATAACTGCTGTTTTTCTTCACATACTGTATCTAGCTGTCTCTGCACTCGGTTATATGCCTGCTTTGTTTCCTGATATTTGTGTTTCCATTTTTCTACTTCTTTGGTAAGTTCTTTGACCTGGGCTGCCATTGCAGCAATTTTATTTTTCATCTGGGTAAACAGTGGTTTTATCTTTTTATCCCGGTAAGTTGTTGCACGTTCTAATGTCCCAGCTTCCGGTAGAATTGCTTTCACTGTCCCATATTCCTTTATTTCCTTACTGACATTATCCATAACAGGCTGCAACCGTTCTCTGCGTTCTTCCAGGCTGTGCAGATCTTTCTCAGCTTTTTCCGCACGCTTCTCAGCCTCCTCTTTATCTTTAACTGCCTGCTCCTCATCATCTTTTAAAAGCTGGATATCAGCTCTTACTTCCGCAATCTGTGCAATCAGTCCTTCATTCTCAGCAGTGAGATATTCTTTCTCCTGTTCCAGTTCCTGTACTTCCTTTTTACGCTCTTTCTTCTTAAAATTATAAACATCAAGATGCTCCTCATGTGTCCCTTTCTGCTCCCATTCAATTCCATGCTGTCGTGCAACCTCTGCAAGCACTTCTTTTTCATGGTTGATCCACTGATTCAACTCTGTATCGTGTTTGTTCCCGCCTTGAAATCCTAGGCTTTTTAATGCCTGCTTCAGTGAAACCCTGGTATCCATTCCTTTCCCTTTCCAGCCAGTTACATAAGGAACAAAATCAATATGCAGATGCGGTGTAGCTTCATCCTGGTGCAGATAACAGCTAAATACATGAAGTGTTGGATTTCGTTGCTGAAAATTCTTTACATACTCATCCAGTACTTTTACCGCCAGGTCTCCTTCTGTCGTTCCCACAGCCATATCTTCTCGATTTCCAATCTGGAAAATCACTTCATGGAACAGCTTTTCCTGCTTTCCCTGACGAATTTTTTCATAGTAATTTGTAATCTGCCGGTCCTTTCTTTTTCCCACATTGTACCGTTCCACAGAATTATCAAACAACTCTTTATATACTTCTTTCAGATTTTCATTCTGGTAACAGATATTCAGGTGTACTCTGTCTGGGTCTACATTTTCAGCTACAAAATCCCGTCTGTTATGAGCCAGCGATCCAGCTCCAATCATGCCGCTGATCGTTCTTCTCATCATTATGCTCCTCACCTCTCCTTCTAAAAAGCGTGCCAGATATGGCACATAATTTGTATTTCCGCCAACTATGGCGATTATAAAAAATCTTCGCCGGATACGGCGGTTTTGTTACTTTTGTCAAAAGTAACGCAAAAGCACTTTCGACAGCCGTACCGCCTATCAAAAGTACCCTTGCGCCCTGCCGGGGGCAAGACGTCCGGAGGACGTCTGTTCTGCACCGACTGAAGCGGAACGGAGACCATTATTCCTTCCGTTGGTCGGATTGCTTCTGCGTTACTCACTTAACTAATCTATTACTGTATTCTCGCCCGTATATATTCCAGATCTCCGCAGTACGGTGTTCCTACCAGATACCATTCCCTTGCCGGATTCATCTCCATTCTGGTCTGCACCCACTGATCATCAATTAGTACTTCCAGGCATTCCCCACAATGAAATCCTGTATCAATCCATAAATCTGATGACAATAAACCATATCTATCGTTACTGCTGTTATATCCTAATCTTCCTTCTCTCATTGCTGTATGCTCCTTTCTATTGTCCTACTGTAAGGACGCCCTGATTCAGGGCTCCCTTTCGCAGCCTATAATTTACCGATAAATAATCGGGTAATCTATAACCTCTCGTCTGTATCTTACCGGCTTTCTCCTTGTCTGATATTTACAGGTGCGTGACACGCTCCTGTTATAAAGTGATCAGCAAGAATCTCTACCAACGAAAGTTTTCCGGTATTCCCTTCCTTTCCAGGTATTCCTGCCTGGACTTTTCTCTCTCTTCCTCTGTTGGGGCTGTTTTGTACTTACTGTATAACTCCCGATCTACCATTGCATTCAATTTCTTTTCTAACCCTTTCCTTATGATTTCTTCGCCCTCATAATTCTCCATCAGGAAATATTGCAACAGTTGAAAGAATAACTCATATGGTATCTGCACATTTCTATTTTTCATCTGATCTCCTTTCAAGGTGGCAAGATGCCCTATTATTAAGATATGGTCATCTTGCCATCTTCCTTTTTCTACTCTGACAACATCCAATACCACTGATTTCCACGTTTTACGGAATCTATTCCCAGTTCCATTTTGGCATTTCTCAGTGTTTTCTTTTTAATTCCCAGTTTTTCTGCTTCTTCCTCAATTTTCTTTTGTGCCATACCTCCATCAGCCAGTATCTCAAGCAGAAATTCTTTTGCTTTCCGGGTTTTCTGTCCTTTTCCCTCTCCATTGAGCAATTCATCTGCACTAATGTCATATTCACCAATCCATTCAAATCCGTTGTTTTTATCCAGACGGAACGCAATAGCTTTACCTTCCGGTGCCAGGGAACTCTTTGTATGGCACACAACTCTTACTTCCGGTTCGTCCTTAATTCGTCCGACAATCAAAACGCTTCTTGCAGCTGCCTGAAAATCAATAGAACCAAGTCCCCGGTAAGAAGATTTTCCGTTACTGTTCTTGTTCATGTGTCCAATCAGAATAATCGCACAATGATATTTTTCTGCCAAGACTGCTATACGTTTCATCAAAGGACGGATTTCATTAGCCCTGTGCATATCCACCTCTGATCCAAGGAAGCCCTGAATCGGGTCAAGCACAACCATTCTGGCTTTTGTCTGCACAATTGCTTCTTCCAACCGGACATCTGCCATCGTCAGCGGTTGCTCACTGTCATCGATAACCATGACCTTTGTGCAGTCTGCACCTGCAGCAAGTAATCTTGGTTTTATCGTATCTCCAAGACCATCTTCTGCAGTCTGGTAGATTACATTTACTGGTGCCTCCAAATGCTGTGTTGACGCATTGTTTTCAATATTTTCTGCATCTACCATATCGCTTTCACTATCAATATCTATCCTTTTATCTTTTGTTGAATCAGCTGGAAGAATAGTCTCTCCTCTGGTCAGTTTTGCAATAATTTGAAGCACCATTGTCGTTTTTCCTTCTCCCGGATCTCCCTGTATAATTGTTACTTTTCCATAGGGAATAAATGGATAAAGCAGCCATTCAATCTGCTCCACTTCCACCGTATCCATATTGATGAGTTTCAGTTCCGGTTCCAGCCTTTTCTGTACTGTTTTATTTGTTTCTGTTCTTTTGTTTTCCATCAAATCCTCCTTATTTTCCCGTTGAAAGAAAGAGTGGTTTTTGATAGAATACTCATAGAAGTTTTTTGGAAGAGTATTCTACCAAATCCCTGCCTTTAGGTGTTTGCCGACACTTAAAGGCTCTTTTATTCCGCTTTCATTCCAGCCATTGTTATTGTGATAAGCCGAATCACTTCCAATAAATCCTCCGGCACATCTTCTCCCTTTTTCAGACGTTTCAGCTCACCCAGTACCTTTTCAAGTTCCTTCTTCAAAGCTTTATACACCCTGGGATTTCCTGTAACCACAACTTCTTTTTCCTGCAATCTTCGGATAATATATTCTTGTTTGGTTAATCCCGATAGCCGTACTGCCGTCTCCAGAAGTTCATCTTCTTCCGGTGACATCCGAAATGCTACAACTTTATTTCTCCAACGTCCCTGCTGATCCAGACATTTAGCCGACATTTGCAAGTCCTCCTTCTACTTCATTTAATTCTTCATCCATATTTTCCGCATCCAGCTGCTCTGCCATGTCCTGCTGTACCGACGGAAACAGATGTGCATACCGGTAAGTAATCTTTTCTGCTGAATGTCCAACCCTTTTTCCGATTGCTAGTGCGGTATACCCCATATTGATCAACAGGGATACATGACTATGCCTGAGATCATGAACTCTGATTTTCTTTACCCCACTCGCATTACAGCCTCTTTCCATCTCATGATTCAGATAATATTTTGTTACCGGAAAAATGCGGTCGTCAGGCTTTAAACTGTAATATAATTTCAGGCAGTCCTGCATTTCATCACACAGAAACTGTGGCATTATGACTGTCCGTACACTGTTCTTTGTCTTTGGCGTACTGATTACATCTTCTCCTTTCAAACGCTGATAGGACTTATTGATCCGAAGCGTTTTCTTTTTGAAATTAAAATCTGCTGGTGTTAAAGCAAGCAGCTCGCCCGAACGAATTCCACACCAGTAAAGCAGTTGAAAAGCATAGTAGGAAAGAGGTTTGTCCATCATTTCTTCTGCAAATCGCTTATACTCCTCTTTTGTCCAGAACAACATTTCCTTGCCTTCTTCTTCTCCCAGTGCCCCAGCTTTTCTTGCCGGATTAATGCTAAGATCGTAATATTTCACTGCATGATTAAAAATAGTGCTTAATTGTCCATGTATCGTTTTCAGATACGTTGGCGAAAGCGGTTTTCCTGTTTTCGTTTTCAGTTTTCTCATCTGGTTATGCCAGTCCATCACATCTTTAGCTGTAATTTCCGATACTTTACGTTTTCCAAGATACGGAAGAATCTTTTTCTGAATAATATTTTCTTTTGTAAGCCAGGTACTCTGCTTCAAAGAAGGTCTGACATCTTCTTCATACATAGTGCAAAAGCTTTCCATTGTCATATCCACGCTTGCTTTCTTCTGTAATTTGAATTGTAATTCCCAGTCCGCAGCTTCTTTTCTTGTAGAAAATCCTCGTTTGCATTTCTGTTTTCTTGCACCTGTCCAGTCCTGATAACGAATCATTACATACCAGGTGCCATTGTCATTCTTGTAAATTGCCATTCCTAATTCCTCCCATCATTCGATCTTGTTCCATAGAACTGCTCATAAAAATACTTCCGGTCAACTTTTCCTGCGATTGTCTGACATCCCATTGCCTGCAATTCCCTGTTTAGCCTTTTCATCAGCTTGTATGCATAGGACTCCGATACTTCCAGGACTTCCATGACCTCTTTCACATTCATAAACATTTTACTCATAGAAAATTTCTCCTTTCTTTTTACTATACTATTTTGTATTGGTTGAATTATACTATACTATTCTGTATGGGTCAAGTGCTTTCAATACATTTACCCATACTTTTTTGTATGGATTTTCTTGTCTCTACCATTTGGATATGCTATACTCAACCTATCAAGAAAAAGACAGGAGATATAAACATATGGCAATAGGCGAAAGAATCCACCATTTCAGACTTCTGCGTGGTTTCACGCAGAAATATTTGGGTCAACAGCTGGGATTCAGTGATTCACAGGCTGATGTCCGCATTGCACAGTATGAAAAAGGGGCACGCAGTCCAAAAGAAAAATATCTGAACGCATTGGCTGATATTTTTGAAGTATCCCCTCATGCTCTTGCTGTCCCGGATATTGACAGTTACGTTGGACTGATGCATACCTTATTTACCTTAGAAGACCTTTACGGGCTTCACATTGATGAGATTGACGGAGAACTTTGTCTCCGGCTGGACAAGGCCAAGGGAACCACCTACCTTTCCATGTTCGATATGTTCCATGCGTGGCAGGAACAGGCAGAAAAACTCAAATCCGGCGAGATCACTCAGGAAGAATATGACCAGTGGCGTTACAACTATCCAAAAAACGCAAAATAAAAGCCGACGAAAAAAGGCCTTACCAAATTGATTTCACTCAATTCAGTAAGACCTTTTTTGTCGGTTTCACACATATTACCTGATAACCACAGGATACCTGATAAATAATGCCAAAATATCCAGTGTTATCATTTTGTTATCAAATAGAACTTTATCTGCCCGGAAACGCCCTGTTTATAAGGCTTTCCAGAAATTTTTAATTATTCGAACTCGATCGTTCCCGGTGGCTTACTGGTCAGATCATAGAATACGCGATTAACTCCTCTAACCTCATTAATGATACGGTTCATTACCTTATTCAGCACTGCATATGGAATCTCTGCGGACTCTGCTGTCATGAAGTCGATAGTCTTCACTGCGCGGAGCGCTACAGCGTAATCATAAGTTCTGAAGTCACCCATAACACCTACACTTCGCATATTAGTCAGTGCTGCGAAGTACTGGTTGATTTCTCTGTCTAATCCGGCTTTGGCGATTTCTTCTCTGTAGATCGCGTCTGCGTCCTGAACGATTTTTACTTTTTCTTCTGTGACTTCTCCGATGATTCGGATTCCTAGTCCTGGTCCTGGGAATGGCTGGCGAAATACGAGTCTTTCTGGAATTCCTAACTGTAGTCCTGCCTGTCTTACTTCGTCTTTGAACAGGTCACGTAATGGTTCGATGATTTCTTTGAAATCTACATAATCCGGAAGTCCTCCTACGTTGTGGTGGGATTTGATCACTGCGGATTCACCGCCAAGACCACTTTCCACTACGTCCGGATAGATGGTTCCCTGTGCAAGGAAATCAACAGCTCCGATCTTCTTTGCTTCCTCTTCGAATACTCGGATGAATTCCTCTCCGATGATTTTACGTTTCTGCTCAGGCTCTGTAACGCCTGCAAGTTTGCTGTAGTATCTCTCCTGTGCATTGACACGGATGAAGTTTAAGTCAAACTGACCGTTTGGTCCGAATACGCTCTCTACTTCATCTCCCTCATTTTTGCGGAGAAGACCATGGTCAACGAATACGCAGGTGAGCTGCTTTCCAATGGCTCTGGATAAAAGTCCCGCTGCAACGGAAGAATCTACACCACCGGATAATGCAAGTAGTACTTTTCCATCACCGACTTTTTCTCGGATATCCTTGATCGTACTCTCAACAAAAGAATCCATTCTCCATGTTCCTGCACATCCACACACGCCTCTTACGAAGTTGTGGAGCATTTTGCTTCCCTCTTCGGTGTGCAGTACTTCCGGATGGAACTGGATCGCATATAAATTCTTTTCTCTGTTTTCTGCTGCTGCAACCGGGCAGTCTGCCGTGTGTGCAACAATGTTAAAACCTGGTGCTGGTTTTGAAATATAATCAAAGTGGCTCATCCAGCAGATGGTCGTCGGTGCCACATTTCCAAATAATGGAGAAGTTGTATCCACCATTACTTCTGTTTTACCATACTCACGCACCGGTGCCTTATCAACTTTACCGCCTAACACGTGCATCATTAACTGTGCACCATAGCAAAGTCCCAAAACCGGAATACCAAGTTCAAATAATTCTTTGGTATAGGTTGGTGAATCCGGCTCGTAGCAGCTGTTTGGTCCTCCGGTCAAAATGATTCCCTTTGGATTCATGGCTTTGATCTGCTCGATGTCTGTTCGATAGGAATAGATTTCACAGTAAACGTTACATTCTCTGACACGTCTTGCAACCAGCTGGTTGTACTGACCGCCGAAGTCGATGACGATTACTTTTTCCTGGGAAAAAATATTTTCCATAGTCAGCCCTTTGTCCTCCTGTATTTTCATTTCTGTAATGTCCTGATTTTTGTCAGAACAGCATTTTTGATAGTTCCATTTTATCTGAATCTGCAAATGAAATTATCGCTCGTTTCATTGTAGCATAGTTTTGCTTAATTGGCACGCAAATTTTTAAGTTGATTGTAACCTCTACAGCTGTATCCAGTAACGCTGTACCGTCTCACCTTCTACGTTTATCTCATTTTCCAGAACTCCTCCGTTGTTCTGGATACTTTTTGCTGAACCGGTATTTTCCTTATTACATACCATAAGTACCTTTTCAATTCCCAGCTTTCTGCACTCGTCTAACGCTAATGCGATCATCGCTGTTGCATATCCTTTCCTTCGTTCCGAAGGACGCACACCGTCTCCGATATGGCCTCCATCTAACAATAATGCTTCGTTAAGGGAATGTCTGATATCGACTGCTCCAACCAGAATATCGCGTTCCCTGTCATATGCGAAAAAAGTGGATGCAGGTACATATCCCTCTTTTGGCTCCGATTCTTCCAGACTTTTCAGATAAGCATCAAAATCATGATAATCGACTTTCCGGATTGCCCATGGAATAATGGTTTCCCCGGTTTTCGTCCATTCATCCATCATATCCAAAAGCTGTGGTTTGAATTTTTCACTCATTTTCACTAATTGTAAATCCATTCTTTTCCCTCCTGATGTCTCACAAAGCATCTCCCCAAACCTGTTTTTATTCAACAGAATATTCGCAAGCGTGCATTGTATTATTTAAAATATTCTGAAAATTAGTGTTTCTTATCATACGCTGATCTGTTTTCTCTGTCAATCATTTTTGCTCCTGATCTCCACTTCTGGTTTTCACTTTCGATTTCTATTTCTCATTTTCGTTTTTGATTTCTACTTCCGCTTTCTACTTTTCATCTCCGTTTTTCACTTGAGATTTCCATTTCTGATTCATTTTCCTTATTTCTATTTTAGCAAATGTCAGGTGTGCCATCTTATTCATTTCAAATTTCTCTTATTACTCCATACATAATTTTCGTCTCCGGCAGCATACTTATTCCATGAAAAAACAAAAACACCTTCCGGATTTTACCATACTCTGCAGGCCGGAGCAGAATACAATACAAAATATTCTCTCACTGATGATTTTTTTCTTTTTCACAGGCTCTGTCTGCGGTTATGTGTGGGAGGTTCTGATTTTCCTTCTAAAAGAAGGAACGTTTCGAAACCGTGGTTTTCTCTACGGTCCATGGCTGCCTGTTTATGGGATTGGCGCAGTTTTATTTTCGGTTGTATTATCCCCTCGTGAATTATTGCCAGATTCTTCAGGAAAATATAAGAAAAACCACCCTGTCACTGTCTTTTTCCTCTCTACCCTTTTAGGCTCCGGTTTAGAACTTGTGATTGGATGGTTTCTTGATTTCTTCTGGAATTTACGTTACTGGGATTACAGCGGATATTTTCTTAATTTCCGTGGGTATATCTGTCTGGTTTCTGCGTTAGGTTTTGGCATTGCAGGCGTTCTATGGGTTTGCATTTTTTCAAAAATATTGCAAAAATGGTGGTATCATATTTCACTGGATTTTCGAAAAAAATGGAATATGTTTTGGGTTTTCATTTTTGTTACTGACTGCGCTGCCGCACTTATTTTTCCAAACACCGGACATAGTATTACCTTTTAAGGATTATCTGGCTTCTCCGCCCTCTAAGTATTCCGCTTCTTCTTTCATAACCTGTGGTTCTTTTTCCTTGAAAATCATTCCGAATATAGCACGCACAAGCGGTCCTGCAAAAAAGATCTGCCAGAAAAATGCCATCGGAAAGTTCAAAGCAGTTGTCTGAAACCAGACCGCAATAAATTCTTTTCCTGCACTCTTAAATAATAAAGTAGCAAAAAAGCTCATGGTTGGACACATCAGACATACGGTGATGGATGAAATTGCTAAAATAATCATGATTGGCTTATCCACGCCCGGTGTCACAATGCGGAATGCAAGTTTTTTTGAAAGACTTCCATATAAAAAGAAATCTAAAATAAATGCGATCGGTCCCATGATCACTAATTCATGAAATGCATTTAAGAATACGATGTTGCTCATTCCTCCCATATTCAGTGTAATGTTGTAACAGATCATGGCGTAAACCATGACAAATACCATCAAAATGGTAAAAACGACTTCCTGTAATTTTGTTTTTGGCATAATTTTATTCTCCTCTTTTCCTTTATTTTTCACAGACAAAAATGCAGCCGGACAACAATCTCTGCGATCGCTGTTCGGCTGCACGTCGTGTGATTATAATAGCATATTCTTTTTCTTCGTATAATAGTTTAAATTTCACGAATTTTTTATCTAATTCAAACATTTCTTTGTATACATTATGTGATAATCATTTAATGTAATCATATGTGTACCCTGCATCTGCTCATTTTTTCCTGTGTCATCAAAGATACTTCATCAATGAAAAAGTTGCGGAACGTCATTGTTCCACCTCCACATGCATCTGTTTTTTCCGATGCAAGTTCTCCTGCGATCCCGACAAAAGCACAGCAGGCTGCCGCGCTTTGCACCGAAGGCTCTGTTCCCAGAAAAGCCCCCAGCATAACCGAAGACATACATCCGCTGCCTGTGATCTTTGCCATTTTGGCATCCCCATTTTCACAAATATAAATGGCGGTTCCATCTGTGATAATATCTTTTTCCCCTGAAGCGATCATGATCAGATGATATTTGTCTGCATACTGCCGCATCGCCTCTGTGTCCAGGTTTTTATCGCCGGAATCCACACCTGTCACCGTACTGCAATGCTCCATCAGTGCCCGGATTTCCGAATAATTTCCACGGATACAGGTTGGATGGATGTTTTCGATCAATGTCTGGCACTTTTCTCTCCGATAACTCGAACCGGATACCCCGACAGGATCAATGACAATGGCATGTCCTAATTCATCTGCCACTCTTCCAGCCTTTTCCATCGCCTCATAATCAGCAATTGCACCAAAATTGCAGACAAGTGCTTTCGTACCCGCGGTGATTTCTTCCACTTCAAGCGGATGATGTGCCATCGTTGGCGACGCGCCTGCTGCCAGTAAAATATTGGCGCAGTCATTCACCGTCACATCGTTGGTTATACAATGGATGATCGGTCGCTCTTCCTGTATTTTGTTATAAAGCTCTGCTATATATTTTTCTGAAATACTCATGATTCCTCGTCTCTCTTATGTAGTGTTCTGATTATCTCTGTCATTTTTTTATTTTCTATTTCTTATTCCACGTTAGACCTTATCATAACACACGCTTTTTATAATGTGTAGTTATAAAACAAACTTTAAGAACTTTCTTCCGTTTTTTTCTTTCTGTATTCCTTTGGACTCCTATTATAATACTGTCTGAACTTCCGGCAAAAGTAGCCGGCACTTGTAAATCCGGTTTCATTTGCAATGGAGGCAACCGATTTTTGAGTAGTATAAAGTTGTCTGGCAGCCTGTGCCAGCCTGTATTGAATCAGATACGCTACCGGCGAACAATGTATGCCGGATTGAAAAATATGTAACGCTCCGCTTTTGCTGATAGATGCCGATGCCGCAATCATTTCCAGTGTAATTTCTTCCGCATAGTGTTCATGTATATACTGCATCATAATTTGCAGTCTTGCCTGATTATGATTTAGCCGCTGGAGGCTGTCCGAATCAGAATTCCAGCCTCCATCTTTAAACAATATATTCCAGAACTGAAGCAGAAGTTGTATGGTACATACTTCATTATCCTGCCCATTTTCCTGGAGTTCAAAAATCTGTAACATAAGCTGTAAAGCACTTCTTTCCGATGTACTGTTTGGATCAAAAATCTGATATTCCACTGCTGAATTTATCACCGGCAGAATATATTTTTCATAAATAAGGCTGTTTTCGGATGCCAGCAGAGTTGGTGCAAAAACAATATTAGGCGTAAATGTGCTGGATCGTGCTTCAAAACAATGTAACACACCACTATTAATAAATATGCCGCAGCCTTTATGCAGTTCTACTTTGCTTGTACCGATAAAGCAGATTGCAGTGCCTTCTGCAACATAAAGAAATTCCAGCTCATGATGCCAGTGCCAGTCGATACGGTGAAAATCAAATTGCCAGATATCCTCAGGATAATATGCAAAAGGATAACGTTCACTGCCATGCTGAACCGTTTCCCGCAGTGTTTCATCTGTAGTTATCTTAAAATAGTCCATAATGTATTTCCTTGCAAATACTAGTTTTTACCATATTGTACTATAAATATGCAATTTTGTACAATGACTGCACACAATCTTTGCGATATAATCACATTTGTTAAAGGAGAATAAAAACAAATGAAAAACCAATATAATAAGACGATCACTGCCTGTTTTGTAGGTTATATTGTACAGGCTGTCGTGAACAATTTTACACCATTACTTTTCTTATTTTTTCAGAAAAGCTACCATGTTCCGATTTCCCAGATCACTTTACTGGTAACTTTTAATTTTGGAATACAACTACTGGTCGATCTTCTTTCTGTCAGATTCATCGATAAAATAGGCTATCGGGTATCCATGATCGCAGCTCATATCCTTGCAGCGGCAGGATTACTTCTTCTTACAGTTTTGCCTGAGATTTTACCGGTTCCCTTTATCGGAATTTTGATCGCAGTAATGATTTATGCCATAGGTGGTGGACTTCTGGAAGTTCTGGTCAGTCCTGTCGTTGAAGCCTGCCCGTCTGATAATAAAGAAAAAGTGATGAGCCTGCTCCATTCTTTTTATTGCTGGGGGCATGCCGGAGTTGTACTTTTATCAACTTTGTTTTTCTATGCAGCGGGTATCGATAACTGGAAAATATTAGCTATTATCTGGGCAATCATTCCTATTGGAAATGCTTTTGTTTTTGCAAAGGTACCAATTGCACCTCTGCTTGAGGATGGCGAAACCGGTCTTGGATTAAAAGAATTGTTCCGGCTGAAAATCTTTTGGATTTTACTGATCATGATGATATGTGCCGGGGCAAGTGAACAGGCAGTAAGCCAATGGGCTTCGGCTTTTGCTGAAAAAGGACTTGGAATTTCCAAAGCCGCAGGAGATTTAGCCGGACCGATGGCTTTTGCAATTCTAATGGGAACCTCAAGATTATTTTATGGCAAGTATGGCGATCGTATCAATTTAGATCACTTTATGATTTATAGTTGTCTGCTATGCATTTTATCCTATCTGGGGATTTCATTGTTCCAGGCTCCGTTACTGAATCTGATTGCCTGTGCGGTCTGTGGGCTCTCTGTAGGAATCATGTGGCCCGGGACATTCAGCAAAGCATCCGCAGCTTTACCAAAAGGTGGAACTGCTATGTTTGCATTACTGGCATTAGGTGGAGATATGGGTTGTGCAGGAGGTCCTACCCTGGTTGGAATGATTTCAGATTCTTTGGGAGACAACCTGAAAATGGGCATTCTGGCAGGAATTATCTTTCCGGTACTGCTGCTTCTTGGAATTCTCCGTTGCAAAAAAGGAAACTCCCTTTCATAATGTCACATGTAAAGAAAGCCTGCCGGGACATAAAATCCCGACAGGCTTTCTTTGCATTTTTTCTTCCTTTATAAGAAATTAAGGAGTGAGCAGAAAACTTCCATCTACTCTTCAAGACTGTCCTTCATTTTTCCGAGCATACCTGATTTTTTTAACGGCAGCGTGATAATGATCGCAATGATCGTTCCTCCACAGGTACTGATGAGGAATGGCACTACAAACATAAACAATGTTGCTGCTGTATTTCCCATCACAAGATATGCAACCGGATAAGAAAGCATTCCGCCGAGAATACCGGTTCCCACTACTTCTCCAATGTAAGCAAACGGAAGTTTCTTTCCATATTTATACAGCAGGCCGCCAAGTAATGCACCGCACATACTTCCCGGGAACGCAAGCGGGCTTCCAAGTCCTAATAAGTTACGGATCAAAGATGCGATAAATGCCTGTGCCAGTGCCCACCAAGGACCTACGGTAACTGCACATAAAATATTTACCATATGCTGTACCGGTGCACATTTTGAACCGAATACCGGGAAGGAAAATAAGCTTCCCACTACGGCTACTGCTGCTAAAATTGCTGTGACTGTTAATTTCTTTAAGTTAGATTTTTTCATTCTTTCGTCCTCATTTTCGCATTGCTTCTGCAACCTTTTCCACAATCAGGCAGAGAACGACTGTGATCACCATATCCGGCAGAGTATTTCCAAGCGGAGTATCTACGTGCATTAATATGCGGTAAATAATAAATCCGGCAAGCCATACGATCAGATTACGCCACTGGAAAGCATTTTTTTCAGAATCCGCTTTCTTCAAAATGAAGTAATCTGCAATCTGCACTGCGATCATCGGAGCAAAAACAGATCCGATCAGATATAAGAAGTTTGTAATGTTATCCATTGGATAAACGATCGCTGCGATCGTTCCGATCACAGTAACAATGATCGCTGCCCATTTCTCCTGAATTTTAGAAGAAATGGAAACACAGGAAACTCCTGCGGAATAAGCATCTAAGAACGTTGTTGTAACAGTTGAGAATACAATGATCAGTAATCCCACAACGCCAAGACCTGTCTTTAACATAATCTGCGCGATATCGTATTCGCCGGTAAAAATAGCGGCTCCCATACCGATCATGTACATAAAAATGCTGACTACGCTGTATACGAGTACACTTGTAAAGGTTGCTGCGAATGGTTTTTCTGCTTCTCTCGTATAATCGCTGATAAGCGGTAACCAGGAAAGAGGCATTGCGACTGCAAGCTCTACCGCAGCTCCAAAAGTCATCATATCGTCACTTACTGCGATCGGCATTACAAAATCTGTATTAAAGAAGATCACCTTAAAAAGTACCAGTGACAATACAAAAAGTGCGGTCATTGCAACGGTATTTAACTTTCCAAGATTAGTCAGTCCGATAAAGATCCACACTATGATCAAAATTCCGATCACAATTGCCCAGATCCATATACCACTATGTAACAGACCGTCTGCTGCGAGTGCACCATCATAGATCATGATAGCTGTCCAGCCGACAAGCTGCAGTACGTTTAATACTGCAAAGAGAAGGCTTCCCTTCTCACCGAAACTCATTTTTACAGTTTCCATGGCACTTTTCCGCTCTTTTGCCCCGATCATTCCTGCGGCAAACATCATGAGTCCGCCGATCAGGTGTCCGAGCAGAATTGCTGCCATTGCTCTTCCAAAACCAAGTGGTGCGAAATAGGTACCGGTCAGGATCTCAGCTAAAGACACTCCTGCCCCAAACCAGATTAAACCGTTTGAAAAAACGGAAGTTCTTTTTTCACTCATCTTTCATATTCTCCTTCGATTGCAAATGCATGATTCATAGGGCCGCTTCCTTTTCCAAGGTCAAGCATATCGGCAAGTGCGCCGGAAATATAGTTTTTCGCATACTTGACAGAGGTTTCCAAGTCTCTTCCTTTTGCAAGATTTGATGCAATTGCGGAAGATAAGGTACAACCTGTTCCATGGGTATTTGGATTGTCAATTCTTTTTCCGTGGAACCATACCGGCTCTTTCCCTTTCTGGAAAAGAAGATCATTGGCATCATTTAACTGATGTCCACCCTTTAATAAAACTGCACAACCTAAGGTGTTACAGATGGTCTCTGCTGCTTTTTCCATATCTGCTTCTGTTTTGATCTCCATCTCAGAAAGCACTTCTGCTTCCGGGATATTTGGATGTAAGGACGATGGTGGGAAGCTCTAATTATAGGACAGATTTTTATATAGGAAAAAATGGAGAAGAAGTAAACCGCCATATAGATGCACATTATCTTATGAAAGAGGCAAATGAGCATTTTGCGGAAGTTTTGTATGGTACATTTTTTGCTGACAGGACAGATGCTAAAGGTGGACTCTGCATAACTGTATATCAGGCACAGCAAAATTACCCAAAGGCAGTAAAGTCAGACAGTGAAGGTATTGCTGTTATGCTTGTTCCGGAGGGAGAAGATAAGGTTATCATGCAGCCGGGAATGGCAAGAACACAGAAAATGCTTATGCATTTTCATGCTGCAGATGAGAAGATTCTTGAAATTGATAACAGAAGTCTTATTTACCAGATGCCTGACAGACCATATATTTCTCCTGAGGTGTTTAAAAATGCCGGAGTTATGCCGGATATTTTCCCTGATAAGTTAAATGATGATGTTGAGATGTTTCTTATAGGAAGAGCTGACGAACATGCAAGATGTTATGGCATGCTTAACTGGGGCGATACATGGGATTCTAATTATACACAGCAGGGAAGAGGCAACGGAAAGACAGTGTGGAGTAATAATGAATATGATTATCCACATTCATGTGCGTTGGAGTATGCAAGAACCGGTGTGAGACGTTTCCTTGACTATCTTCTTGTTTCAACAGAGCATCAGATGGATGTAGATGTGTGCCATTACAGTGATAATCCGTTACGAATCGGCGGTCAGTGGGAACATACGGCAGGACATTGCAAGAATGGTATTATGGTGTGTTCGCATGAGTGGGTTGAAGGTCTTATTGATTATTATCATTTTACAGGCGACGAAAGAGCATTAACTACGGCTGTTGGAATTGGAAATAATATATTAAAGCTTCTTGATACACCAATGTATGCTGTTCCGGGTGAGGCAAATGCAAGAGAAACAGGATGGGCACTAAGAGCACTGACGGCATTATATGTTGAGACTGGTGAATCAAAGTGGATTGACAAATGTGAATGGATTGTTGACAGCTTTAAGAAATGGGAAGAAGAATATGGCTACTGGCTTGCACCATATACAGACAATACAACAATACGTGTAGGATTTATGATTTCTGTTGCGATTGGCAGTGTTATGAGATATTACAGAGTATTTCCACGTGAAGATATCAAAGATATGATAATCCGTGCTGTTGATGATCTTATTGAAAACTGTATGCTTGGATGTGGAGTATTTTATTATAAAGAACTTCCGAGTC
>OODO01000991.1_pt1 | contig 22138 bp, 12 predicted proteins | sample 1671261 | NCBI WGS metagenome assembly OODO01 (sample SAMN06348138, study PRJEB24527) | human gut metagenome | biome: human gut; feature: ankylosing spondylitis patient; material: feces | host: Homo sapiens | place: China | collected 2015-10 | reverse complement strand
GGAGCACCTCAAAAACACCATCATACACTAAATCAGTAAGTTGGCAGCATCACCTTCCTAACCATCAAGGACAACAAACATGAACATAAAAAAAAATTTACTTTATCATAAATTACTCGTCCTACCTATCTTAACGCTTTTTGTAATTTTTATCTCGCTAATTGAGCAACCGCTAACGTTTTATCAACAAACGTTATTTTCTTCCATTATGTGCCTCGCTGTTCTGCTAATCAATTTTCGTAAAGGAAAGTTTATAACGCTTTTTCTTATGGGCGTTGGTATTCTTATCTCATCACGTTATATCTTCTGGCGGATTTCAACCACCTTAATATGGGATAAATATCCCGATATTTTCTTCTCGCTAACGCTACTGATTGCAGAGATCTATGCATGGGCCGTGTTACTGCTGGGTTATTTTCAAGTTTGTTTCCCGCTTAACCGCGAGAGCTTGCCATTGCCAGCAGATCCAACACACTGGCCATCGGTGGATATTTTTATTCCAACCTATAATGAACCGTTATCAGTGGTGCAAAACACTGTTTATGGTGCATTAGCGATGAACTGGCCAGAAGATAAAATCACCATCTGGTTATTAGATGACGGTGGTAGAGAAGCGTTTTGTCGTTTTGCCGAGGAAACAGGAATCCGTTATGTAGCCAGAAGCACTCATGAACATGCGAAAGCAGGAAATATTAATCATGCGTTGACGCTGGCAAAAAGTGAATTTGTCGCTATTTTTGATTGCGACCATATTCCTTCGGTATCTTTTTTGCAGCGAACAATGGGCTGGTTTTTAGCCGATGAAAAACTGGCGATGATGCAGACGCCACACCATTTTTTCTCCCCTGATCCTTTTGAAAGAAATTTAGGAAAATTTCGACAGAAACCTAATGAAGGTCATCTGTTTTATGGCTTGATTCAAAATGGTACTGATACGTGGAATGCCTCGTTCTTCTGTGGCTCTTGCGCAGTTATTCGTCGTAAACCGTTGGATGAAATTGGTGGGATTGCCGTCGAAACGGTGACAGAAGATGCGCACACATCTTTGCGTTTGCATCGTCTTGGCTACAGCTCCGCGTATTTACGCTATCCATTGGCTGCGGGTCTTGCAACTGAAACATTATCGGCACATATAGGGCAACGCATACGTTGGGCGCGCGGCATGATCCAAATTTTACGTATCGACAACCCGTTGTTGGGAAAAGGCCTGCAACTATCTCAGCGTCTGTGTTATCTCAGCAGCATGATGCATTTTTTGTCAGGCGTACCGCGACTAATTTTTCTATGTGCACCACTGTGCCCCATTTTTTTCTCCGTAGGGCTTATCGATGCTACTGTCACCGATATTATGTCTTATGTTCTGCCGTATCTGTTTATTGTGGTATTGATTAATTCACGGATTCAGGGCAAGTATCGCCATTCGTTCTGGAATGAAATTTATGAGATGGTGCTGGCCTGGTATATTACGCTACCGACACTGGTGGCACTAATCGCTCCGGCGAAAGGGCGTTTTAATGTCACTGCTAAAGGTGGATTGATCGCCAATAAATATGTGGACTGGCAGATTTCATACCCATACGTTATTTTTGCTATTTTGAACCTTTGTGGTCTGATAGCAGGCATAATTCAGGTTAGTGAGTTAAATGGTGAAGCGGCACTGTTAAAAACGATATGTTTAATGTGGCTGGCATATAACACTATTATCATTGGCGCAACGCTGGCAGTTTCTATTGAGCAAAAGCAAGTGCGTGTTTCGCCTCGTATTGAGGTCGTCTTTAGTGGTCACTTGTTGCTGACGAATGGCACACGGAACCCTTGTTCGGTAATCGATTTTTCTGAGGGAGGATTAGGTATCACGCTTCATGGTGGGGTAGATAATCGGAATATCGAAAAAAATAAACCAATGACCTTATATTTACATACTGGTGATGAGGAGTGCGCGATCCCTGTTGAAATTGTTCACGCGTTTAAAAATAAAATTGGTTTGAAAATATTGCCTATGACGCATAAACAACATATCGATTATGTACGGGCAACCTTTTCGCGAGATAATCTCTGGAGTGACTGGCATAATAATCTTCCTCGCGACAAGATTTTAAAAAGCTTTTTGACTATTTGCTGGGTTTCTCTAAAAGGTTATTACCAGTTCTTATTGTTTTTGATTTCTCCGATGAAGAAGAAATGACTATTTAATTTCTTCTGCGTTCATAAAATATCTTCACTGTAATTAGTTTTAAGATTTCTGATAATGCTAAGAAAACTGTTTTGCATCTATGCTCTGGCAATGGGAATAACGTTACTGCCAGCGACAGCTGCTACACCGTCAACAACGAGTAGCTCTTCAACTCAGGATGAAATTTCACGCGAGGTAAAACTCGCTTTTGCGCAAATCTCTCCATTGGGACAAATGAAACTCAATGGGGTAAATCCGCATGGCACCATTGAGTTCGGAATGCGTAGTGACGAGGTAGCAACAAAAGCGTTGCTTAACCTTGAATATACGCCATCGCCTTCACTATTGCCTGTTCAGTCGCAACTCAAAATCTATCTCAATGATGAGTTGATGGATGTATTGCCGATTACATCGGAGCAACTGGGAAAAAAATCCTATGCCAGGGTAACGCTTAACCCACTGTATATGAAGGACTTTAACCGTGTGCGAGTGGAGTTCGTTGGCCATTATCGACAAGCTTGCGAGAACCCGACCAACAGTAGCCTGTGGGTGGAGTGGGCTGGAGCTTCGTTGGCAAAAAATTCCCCTACAGAACGACTTAGCTTTTTTCCCGATACCTTTTTTCGATTCCCACGATGAGGGACCCACAATTATACCGATGGTATTTGCCGGATCACCTGCCAGCGAACAGCAGCAGGCTGCCGCGATTGTTGCCTCATGGTTTGGCTCACGCTCCGCCTGGCGTGGGCAACAATTTCCTGTTCATTACAATCAGCTGCCATCCAGTAATGCTATCGTTTTTGCCACTAACGATAATCGCCCGGACTTCCTCAACAATTACCCGGCAGTAGATGCACCAGTGGTCGGGATGATGACGCATCCTGCTTATCCGCAACATAAATTATTGCTGATCCTGGGGCGTGATGATCAGGATCTACTGCTGGCGGCGAAGGGGATTGCTCAGGGCAATATATTATTCCGTGGCGAAAGAGTGGTCGTTAAAGATGTCAAACAGCTGGCAGCACGAAAGCCATATGATGCGCCAAATTGGGTACGTACTGATCGTCCGGTTACGTTTGCCGAACTGAAAACCTGGGAAGGGCAGTTACAGTCCAGTGGCGTGGATTCTGCGGCAATTGATGTGGCACTGAATTTACCGCCAGATCTCTTTTTATTGCGCAACACTGGTATCGACATGCACCTTAAATATCGTTACACCGCTCCGCCGGTGGTCGATGGAGCGCAGATGGATATCAGCCTGAACAACCAGTTTCTGCAATCCGTACCCTTGAACGACCATGCACAACGTCTGGTGTTGCGTTTACCGCTATTACAAGAATTACTCGATGATCATCCAGAAGTACCCGCATCTGCGTTAAAACCAGGGGAAACTAATCGTCTGCATTTTAACTTTGAGTTTAAAAATGCACTGCCAGAACAGGCAGATAAGAGCTGTATGAATTATCGGATGATTGAGAATCATGCGGTAATTGCTGATGACTCGACGATCGATTTCTCTAAGTACCATCACTTTTTGGCAATGCCAGATTTACGGGTGTTTGCACACACGGGATTTCCGTTCAGCCGGATGGCGGATCTCTCAGAAACGCTCGTTCTGATGCCAAAAGCTCCAGACGAAGCACCGGTGTCCACGCTGTTAAATACGGTTGCGTTAATCGGAGCACACACTGGTTTTCCTGCTATCAATCTCACAATAACGGAGGATAGTCGCGCTATTGAACGCAGAGATGCTGATATTTTGCTTATTGGCGCGCTCCCGGAGAATCTGAAAGACGATAACAATATTGTACTTAAACAAACTCAGACAGTGCTTAGCTCCTCCGCTGCGATGGCAATGGTGACAGGATTTGAGTCACCGTGGCATGAAAAGCGCAGTGTTGTGGCGTTACTGGCAAAGAATGCTCAGGATTATCAGTTGCTTAATAATGCTCTGAATGACAGCGCAAAACGCGCCGGGATATCTGGCTCGTTGGCGATTATTCGTGATTCAGGCATTGAAAGCCTGCGGTCGGGCGATATTTACTATGTTGGTCATTTGCCATGGCATGAGCGGTTGCAGTATACCCTGGCGAATCATCCTGTTTTACTGGCCGTGATGGCAGCGAGTAGTGTGATGCTACTCGCCTGGGTATTGTGGCGAATACTGCGTATTATCAGCCGTCACCGTTTGAATTTGAAGCAGAAGAAATAAGATATTTCTTGGATTGGAAGCACTATTCTAGTCATCAGTTATCACTTAACCCATTACTGCTTCGCCGCCGATACAGCTTAGTTAGCGAACGTGACGGCTTCAGTAAACGTTCGCTCGTTCACATCAACAAACGGGGTGATACAGCCAACTGAGCATTTCCTCTGCCAGAGCCCCCTTTCTCTGTTCCCATAGAACAGGGATGTAAGTAAGCGTAAAGTCAGCGTGGTCTGTAATACAGATCCTTACAGACTGGTTAGAGCTCCGTCTAACTTAGACGGAGCTTTATTGTGTGCGCCGGGCATGGCGCGTAGCGCCGTGACTGGCGCTGTTCTTCAACTATGGTGGCTCAAGAACGACTAAGAGGTGAAAGTCCTTCACACACCCGGTGAGGGGAAGTTTTAGCGGAAGGCAAGGGTGTTCATCGCGAGGTGAAATCTGAAGGAAGCCGGATGCAAAATGCTGGCCTGACGAACAGGAAGCGGTTAAGGCGGCACAGCGGGGTAAGGTGGCACAAATCACCAAAGCTCGATACTCACACGGAACGCTGTGACGTACAGCCGACAGGCATAAGCAGGAAAGTCGCGCGAATTACCCCGGGATATCTGCCGCTCTGCCAGTGTGCTACCGGCGTCGTGAGGCGCCGGCATGGGGCGACAGAAGTCAGCCGACGCCGTAGTAGTGCTGCAAAACCGGCAGCGCGAAGGGCTGAACATGATTAACCGTGATTAGGACATTCGAACCCGATGATGATTAATGAAGCACAAGCGCAGGCAACTGCGGCCAGCGGCAGAGGAGACGGACGGTATTCGTCAGGGCTGCATGATGGCGCTGAAACCAGCACGGCGGCGGATGGGCAAACGAAAGCGGAAGTGCCGCTGACAACGGAAGCGGTGATAACGAGAGAAAACCTGATGTTGGCATATCAGCGCGTGGTGGAGTTGAAACCGTCGCTGAAGAAGAACAGGCCCAGCGTCAGGCAGGCATTGACTGACGGAAACTACCAGCCGCGGGCCATACGCAGAATGGACATCCCGAAGCCGGATGGCGGCGTGAGAACTTTAGGCATCCCGACGGTGTTGGACAGGCTTATCCAGCAGGCGATAGCGCAGCAGTTAAGCGCCATCGTGGATAAAAGCTTCTCAGACTCCAGCTACGGCTTCCGGCCGGGGCGCAGCGCATGGCAGGCGGTGCAACAGGCACAGCGTTACATACGGAGCGGCAAATGGTGGGTGGTGGATATGGATCTGGAGAAGTTCTTTGACCGGGTGGCTCACAGACTCCTGATGACGCGTCTGGCCAGAACGATAAAGGACAGGCGGGTGCTGAGACTGATACGCCGCTACCTGAAATCGGAAATGGTTAAAGACGGGCAAAGGGAGAAACGGCAGGAGGGCATGCCGCAGGGTGGCCCGCTGTCGCCGTTACTGTCGAACATCCTGCTGGATGAACTGGATAAAGAACTGGAGCGACGTGGACACAGCTTCTGCCGCTACGCAGACGACTGCAACATCTATGTAAGCAGCCGGAAAGCGGGCGAACATCTGCTGGATGAAATCAGGGGGTTTGTGGAGAACAAACTGAAGCTGAAGGTGAATGAGAAGAAGAGCGCGGTGGCGCGCCCGTGGGAGCGGAGGTTCCTTGGGTACAGTGTGACATGGCACAAACAGGCGAAGCTGAAAATAGCCCTGACGAGCGTGAACAGGCTGAAGGAGAAAGTCCGCAGTCTGACCACGGGAAACCGGAGCAAATCAGTGAAAGCGACAATCAATGTCCTGACGCCAGTGCTGCGTGGATGGATAAGCTACTTCAGGCTGACGGAAGTTAGAGGAGTGCTGGAAGAACTGGATGGCTGGATCAAACGGAAACTGCGGTGCCTGTTGTGGCGGCAGTGGAAGAGACCGGGAACCCGGACGAAGAACCTGCAAAGAGCGGGGCTGAGTAAGGACAGGGCGATGATCTCAGCGTACAACAACCACGGGCCATGGTGGAACTCGGGGGCCAGCCATATGAATCAGGCGATAAAGAATGCGTGGTTCAGGAGGCTGGGTCTGATATCACTGCTGGAACAGCAGAGGCAGTTCCAGAGTTAACATGAACCGCCGTATGCGGAACCGCACGTACGGTGGTGTGAGAGGACGGCGGGAGTGATCCCGCCTCCTACTCGATGCACAGACCCCCCCCCAGCCTAGCAGGGGGTTCCGGAAAGCTTTCAGCTTTGAGCCAGTTATTAAAACCCCTTTTGATTTGTTAAAACACCTTGCGGTCTGGCAACTGCAAGTGTCAAACAAGAAATCAAAAGGGGGTCCCAATGGGGAACGAAAAGAGCTTAGGCACACCCGATGCAACTGTAAATATCACATAGTTTTTGTGCCAAAATACCGAAGACAGGTGTTCTACAGAGAGAAGCGTAGAGCAACAGGCAGTATTTTGAGAAAGCTGTGTGAGTGGAAAAGCGTACGGATTCTGGAAGCTGAATGCTGTGCAGATTATATCCATATGCTTGTGGAGATTCCGCCCAAAATGAGCGTATCCGGCTTTATGGGATATCTGAAAGGGAAAAGCAGTCTGATGCTTTACGAGCAGTTTGGTTATTTGAAATTCAAATACAGGAACAGGGCGTTCTGGTGCAGAGGGTACTACGTCGATACGGTGGGTAAGAACAGTAGGATATTTTTAAATGAGTATAAACCTCAAATGGTTAAACAGACTTCACCACCAAGAATATCTGTTGCCTGTATCGCACGGGAACACGCTGTCGTTATCAAAACAGGTGTCATCGGATGACAAGGGCATTATCTGACAATAAATCATTATCAATAAATTGGAATCATCAGCGACTCACTTATCGAAAAGTATATGTTCCACTAATTGGAGGATATCAATTTTACTGAAGAGTAGACAGAAAATGTAAATGTAGCGGGACTAAATAATTTTCTATATGCAAGTGCCCCGAACAAAAGAGAGGTGGCTACACAGTTTAAAAAATGGAGATACTTGAGCAAATGAGCAATGACTTTCCATGCAGAAATACTTATTACAATTATATACTGTCCTTATTTGGACAAGGCAGGGATCAACACGGTTTTCTCTTCTCGACAAAAGGTGAGTTATTACCTGACTGGGGCCAGGAATGCGTAAATTCACACTAAACATATTCACACTTTCCCTCGGTCTGGCCGTCATGCCGATGGTCGAGGCAGCACCAACCGCTCAGCAACAGTTGCTGGAGCAAGTTCGGTTAGGTGAAGCGACCCATCGTGAAGATCTGGTGCAACAGTCGTTATATCGGCTGGAACTTATTGATCCGAATAACCCGGACGTCGTTGCCGCCCGTTTCCGTTCTTTGTTACGTCAGGGCGATATTGATGGCGCGCAAAAACAGCTCGATCGGCTGTCGCAGTTAGCGCCGAGTTCAAATGCGTATAAATCGTCGCGGACTACGATGCTACTTTCCACGCCGGATGGTCGTCAGGCACTGCAACAGGCAAGATTGCAGGCGACTACCGGTCATGCGGAAGAAGCTGTGGCGAGTTACAACAAACTGTTCAACGGTGCGCCGCCGGAAGGTGACATTGCTGTCGAGTACTGGAGTACGGTGGCGAAAATTCCGGCTCGCCGTGGCGAAGCGATCAATCAGTTAAAACGCATCAATGCGGATGCACCGGGCAACACGGGCCTGCAAAACAATCTGGCGCTATTGCTGTTTAGTAGCGATCGGCGTGACGAAGGCTTTGCCGTTCTGGAACAAATGGCGAAATCGAACGCCGGACGCGAGGGGGCCTCTAAAATCTGGTACGGGCAGATTAAAGACATGCCCGTCAGCGATGCCAGTGTGTCGGCGCTGAAAAAATATCTCTCGATCTTTAGCGATGGCGATAGCGTGGCGGCTGCACAATCGCAACTGGCAGAACAGCAAAAACAGCTGGCCGACCCTGCTTTCCGCGCTCGTGCGCAAGGTTTAGCGGCGGTGGACTCTGGTATGGCGGGTAAAGCCATTCCCGAACTACAACAGGCAGTGCGGGCGAACCCGAAAGACAGTGAGGCTCTGGGGGCGCTGGGCCAGGCATATTCACAGAAAGGCGATCGCGCCAATGCAGTGGCGAATCTGGAAAAAGCCCTCGCACTGGACCCGCACAGCAGCAACAACGACAAATGGAACAGTCTGCTGAAAGTAAACCGCTACTGGCTGGCGATCCAGCAGGGCGATGCTGCGCTGAAAGCCAATAATCCTGACCGGGCAGAACGCCTGTTCCAGCAGGCGCGTAATGTCGATAACACCGACAGTTATGCAGTGCTGGGGCTGGGCGATGTGGCGATGGCGCGCAAAGATTACCCCGCCGCTGAACGCTATTATCAGCAGACCCTGCGGATGGACAGCGGCAACACTAACGCCGTGCGCGGGCTGGCGAATATTTATCGCCAGCAGTCGCCAGAAAAAGCTGAAGCGTTTATCGCCTCGCTCTCTGCCAGCCAGCGGCGCAGCATTGATGATATCGAACGCAGCCTGCAAAACGACCGTCTGGCACAGCAGGCAGAGGCACTGGAAAACCAGGGCAAATGGGCGCAGGCGGCAGCACTTCAGCGGCAACGACTGGCGCTGGACCCCGGCAGCGTATGGATTACTTACCGACTTTCGCAGGATCTCTGGCAGGCCGGACAACGCAGCCAGGCTGATACGTTAATGCGCAATCTGGCGCAGCAGAAGCCGAATGACCCGGAGCAGGTTTACGCTTACGGGCTGTATCTCTCTGGTCATGACCAGGACAGAGCGGCGCTGGCGCATATCAACAGCCTGCCGCGCGCGCAGTGGAACAACAATATTCAGGAGCTGGTTAATCGACTGCAAAGCGATCAGGTGCTGGAAACCGCTAATCGCCTGCGAGAAAGCGGCAAAGAAGCTGAAGCGGAAGCGATGCTGCGCCAGCAACCGCCCTCCACGCGTATTGACCTCACGCTGGCTGACTGGGCGCAGCAGCGACGTGATTACACCGCCGCCCGCGCTGCATATCAGAATGTCCTGACGCGGGAGCCAGCTAACGCCGATGCCATTCTGGGGCTGACGGAAGTGGATATTGCTGCCGGTGACACAGCGGCAGCACGTAGCCAGCTGGCGAAACTGCCCGCTACCGATAACGCCTCGCTGAACACACAGCGGCGCGTGGCGCTGGCACAGGCGCAGCTTGGAGATACCGCAGCGGCGCAGCAGACGTTTAATAAGTTGATCCCGCAGGCAAAATCTCAGCCACCGTCGATGGAAAGCGCGATGGTGCTGCGCGACGGTGCGAAGTTTGAAGCGCAGGCGGGCGATCCAACGCAGGCGCTGGAAACCTACAAAGACGCTATGGTCGCATCCGGTGTGACTACGACGCGTCCGCAGGATAACGACACCTTTACCCGACTGACCCGTAACGACGAGAAAGATGACTGGCTGAAACGCGGCGTGCGCAGCGATGCGGCGGACCTCTATCGCCAGCAGGATCTTAACGTCACCCTTGAGCATGATTACTGGGGATCGAGCGGCACCGGTGGTTACTCCGATCTGAAAGCGCACACCACTATGTTGCAGGTGGACGCGCCGTATTCTGACGGGCGGATGTTCTTTCGCAGTGATTTCGTCAATATGAACGTCGGCAGTTTCTCCACGAATGCCGATGGCAAATGGGATGACAACTGGGGCACCTGTACATTACAGGACTGTAGCGGCAACCGCAGCCAGTCGGATTCCGGTGCCAGCGTGGCGGTCGGCTGGCGAAATGACGTCTGGAGCTGGGATATCGGCACCACGCCGATGGGCTTCAACGTGGTGGATGTGGTCGGCGGCATCAGTTACAGCGATGATATCGGGCCGCTGGGTTACACCGTTAACGCCCACCGTCGGCCCATCTCCAGTTCTTTGCTGGCCTTTGGTGGGCAAAAAGACTCCCCGAGCAATACCGGGAAAAAATGGGGTGGCGTACGTGCCGACGGTGTGGGGCTAAGTCTGAGCTACGATAAAGGTGAAGCAAACGGCGTCTGGGCATCGCTTAGTGGCGACCAGTTAACCGGTAAAAATGTCGAAGATAACTGGCGCGTGCGCTGGATGACGGGCTATTACTATAAGGTCATTAACCAGAACAATCGCCGCGTCACAATCGGCCTGAACAACATGATCTGGCATTACGACAAAGATCTGAGTGGCTACTCACTCGGTCAGGGCGGTTACTACAGTCCGCAGGAATACCTGTCGTTTGCCATACCGGTGATGTGGCGGGAGCGCACGGAAAACTGGTCGTGGGAGCTGGGGGCGTCTGGCTCGTGGTCGCATTCACGCACCAAAACCATGCCGCGTTATCCGCTGATGAATCTGATCCCGACTGACTGGCAGGAAGAAGCTGCGCGGCAATCCAACGATGGCGGCAGCAGTCAGGGCTTCGGCTACACGGCGCGGGCATTACTTGAACGACGTGTTACTTCCAACTGGTTTGTTGGCACGGCAATTGATATCCAGCAGGCGAAAGATTACGCACCCAGCCATTTCCTGCTCTACGTACGTTATTCCGCCGCCGGATGGCAGGGTGACATGGATTTACCGCCGCAGCCGCTGATACCTTACGCCGACTGGTAAGTTTTCAGATAGCGCCTCTCTTAATGCCGCTGCGATCGGGTATACTCGGGCGGCAATCTGGGATTTCCGGGGGGAGACAATTTGCGCGTAAGTCGCTCGTTAACAATCAAGCAGATGGCAATGGTGGCAGCCGTTGTCCTGGTGTTCGTTTTTATTTTTTGCACCGTTTTGCTGTTCCATCTGGTCCAGCAGAATCGCTATAACACGGCTACGCAACTGGAAAGCATTGCTCGCTCTGTCCGCGAACCCTTATCTTCAGCTATTTTGAAAGGCGATATTCCCGAAGCGGAAGCTATTCTTGCCAGCATTAAACCGGCAGGCGTGGTCAGCCGTGCCGATGTAGTGCTGCCTAACCAGTTCCAGGCGCTGCGTAAAAGTTTTATTCCAGAGCGCCCGGTGCCGGTAATGGTTACTCGCCTGTTTGAGCTACCGGTTCAAATCTCGCTGGGCGTTTACTCGCTCGAACGTCCGGCAAACCCGCAGCCAATTGCCTATCTGGTACTACAGGCGGATTCCTTCCGTATGTATAAGTTCGTGATGAGCACCCTCTCAACGTTAGTGACCATTTACTTACTTTTGTCGCTTATCCTGACCGTCGCCATCAGCTGGTGCATTAACCGCCTGATTTTGCATCCGTTACGCAATATTGCTCGCGAACTTAACGCCATCCCAGCCAAGGAGCTTGTTGGTCACCAACTGGCATTACCGCGTCTGCATCAGGACGATGAAATCGGTATGTTGGTGCGCAGTTACAACCTCAACCAGCAATTGCTGCAGCGCCATTATGAAGAACAGAACGAAAATGCGATGCGCTTCCCGGTGTCGGATTTGCCGAACAAAGCCTTGCTGATGGAGATGCTGGAGCAGGTTGTCGCGCGTAAACAAACCACCGCGCTGATGATCATCACCTGTGAAACCCTGCGTGATACTGCGGGCGTGCTGAAAGAGGCGCAACGAGAAATTCTGCTGCTGACGCTGGTGGAAAAACTCAAATCGGTACTGTCGCCACGTATGATCCTCGCGCAGATTAGCGGTTATGACTTTGCTGTCATTGCCAACGGTGTACAGGAACCGTGGCACGCAATCACCTTAGGTCAGCAAGTGCTCACTATCATGAGCGAGCGCCTGCCGATTGAACGTATTCAACTCCGTCCGCACTGTAGCATTGGCGTGGCGATGTTCTACGGCGATCTCACCGCCGAACAGCTTTACAGTCGCGCTATTTCTGCGGCATTTACCGCTCGCCATAAAGGCAAGAATCAGATTCAGTTCTTTGATCCGCAGCAGATGGAAGCCGCCCAGAAGCGGTTGACGGAAGAGAGCGATATCCTTAATGCACTGGAAAATCATCAGTTTGCTATTTGGTTACAGCCACAGGTCGAGATGACCAGCGGTAAACTGGTCAGTGCGGAAGTGTTACTGCGTATCCAGCAACCGGATGGCAGTTGGGACCTGCCGGATGGCTTAATCGATCGCATTGAGTGCTGTGGGCTGATGGTTACCGTCGGTCACTGGGTGCTGGAAGAGTCCTGTCGATTGCTTGCAGCCTGGCAAGAGCGCGGCATTATGCTGCCCTTGTCGGTAAACCTCTCTGCGCTGCAACTGATGCACCCGAATATGGTGGCGGATATGCTGGAACTGTTAACCCGCTATCGCATTCAGCCGGGAACACTGATTCTGGAAGTGACAGAAAGCCGACGTATTGACGACCCTCATGCTGCGGTGGCAATCCTCCGTCCGCTGCGCAATGCCGGAGTTCGGGTGGCGCTGGATGATTTCGGCATGGGCTACGCAGGGCTGCGTCAGCTGCAGCATATGAAATCGTTGCCAATCGACGTACTGAAAATCGACAAAATGTTTGTTGAAGGCTTGCCGGGAGATAGCAGCATGATTGCTGCAATTATCATGCTGGCGCAGAGCCTGAACTTACAAATGATTGCCGAAGGCGTGGAGACTGAAGCACAACGCGACTGGCTGGCAAAAGCGGGCGTTGGTATTGCCCAGGGCTTCCTTTTTGCTCGCCCACTCCCTATTGAAATCTTCGAAGAGAGTTACCTGGAAGAAAAGTAGCTACCCCAAACTGATTACAAAACTTTAAAAAGTGCTGGTTTGTGCGAGCCAGCTCAAACTTTTTAACCTTTTTGTTTCAATTATGATCCAGGTACATTTCTGTGATGTTGTCTGGGTGTTATTTTAAGGCCGCAGGTACCCCATAACCTTACAAGACCTGTGGTTTTACTAAAGGACACCCTATGAAAACCTCTCTGTTTAAAAGCCTTTACTTTCAGGTCCTGACAGCGATAGCCATTGGTATTCTCCTTGGCCATTTCTATCCTGAAATAGGCGAGCAAATGAAACCGCTTGGCGACGGCTTCGTTAAGCTCATTAAGATGATCATCGCTCCTGTCATCTTTTGTACCGTCGTAACGGGCATTGCGGGCATGGAAAGCATGAAGGCGGTCGGTCGTACCGGCGCAGTCGCACTGCTTTACTTTGAAATTGTCAGTACCATCGCGCTGATTATTGGTCTTATCATCGTTAACGTCGTGCAGCCTGGTGCCGGAATGAACGTCGATCCGGCAACGCTTGATGCGAAAGCGGTAGCGGTTTACGCCGATCAGGCGAAAGACCAGGGCATTGTCGCCTTCATTATGGATGTCATCCCGGCGAGCGTCATTGGCGCATTTGCCAGCGGTAACATTCTGCAGGTGCTGCTGTTTGCCGTACTGTTTGGTTTTGCGCTCCACCGTCTGGGCAGCAAAGGCCAACTGATTTTTAACGTCATCGAAAGTTTCTCGCAGGTCATCTTCGGCATCATCAATATGATCATGCGTCTGGCGCCTATTGGTGCGTTCGGGGCAATGGCGTTTACCATCGGTAAATACGGCGTCGGCACACTGGTGCAACTGGGGCAGCTGATTATCTGTTTCTACATTACCTGTATCCTGTTTGTGGTGCTGGTATTGGGTTCAATCGCTAAAGCGACTGGTTTCAGTATCTTCAAATTTATCCGCTACATCCGTGAAGAACTGCTGATTGTACTGGGGACTTCATCTTCCGAGTCGGCGCTGCCGCGTATGCTCGACAAGATGGAGAAACTCGGCTGCCGTAAATCGGTGGTGGGGCTGGTCATCCCGACAGGCTACTCGTTTAACCTTGATGGCACATCGATATACCTGACAATGGCGGCGGTGTTTATCGCCCAGGCCACTAACAGTCAGATGGATATCGTCCACCAAATCACGCTGTTAATCGTGTTGCTGCTTTCTTCTAAAGGGGCGGCAGGGGTAACGGGTAGTGGCTTTATCGTGCTGGCGGCGACGCTCTCTGCGGTGGGCCATTTGCCGGTAGCGGGTCTGGCGCTGATCCTCGGTATCGACCGCTTTATGTCAGAAGCTCGTGCGCTGACTAACCTGGTCGGTAACGGCGTAGCGACCATTGTCGTTGCTAAGTGGGTGAAAGAACTGGACCACAAAAAACTGGACGATGTGCTGAATAATCGTGCGCCGGATGGCAAAACGCACGAATTATCCTCTTAATCTCATCACTTATGCCCGCACTCCCTTCCCCGAGTGCGGGTGTTTGCGCATAATTGACCCCTGTGCCTGAACTTACCACCTGGGTGAGTTCAGGTTTATTTCACTTCTTCCGTGACATTTTCATGTTCTTGCGGTCTAACACGAAGTGTTTTTAACGTCATTTAGACTGACCGACAACGGGCAGTTTTTTTATTACCAGGATAGTTGATCAGGGGTTCACATGCAGGGCACAAAAATTCGACTTTTAGCGGGCGGTTTGCTGATGATGGCCACTGCTGGCTATGTGCAGGCAGATGCGCTCCAGCCTGATCCAGCATGGCAACAGGGGACGCTTTCCAACGGTTTACAGTGGCAAGTGCTGACCACCCCCCAGCGTCCCAGCGATCGTGTTGAAATTCGCCTGCTGGTTAATACCGGTTCGCTCGCCGAAAGTACACAACAGAGCGGTTACAGTCACGCCATCCCTCGTATTGCGCTAACGCAAAGCGGTGGCCTTGACGCAGCACAGGCGCGTTCATTGTGGCAGCAGGGGATCGACCCTAAACGCCCGATGCCGCCGGTAATTGTCTCTTATGACACCACGCTGTTTAATCTGAGTTTGTCCAATAACCGTAACGATTTGCTGAAAGAAGCGCTCTCTTATCTGGCAAATGCCACTGGCAAATTGACCATCACACCAGAAACCATCAACCACGCGCTGCAAAGTCAGGACATGGTGGCAACCTGGCCTGCCGATACTAAAGAGGGCTGGTGGCGCTATCGTCTGAAAGGGTCAACCTTGTTAGGTCACGATCCTGCCGATCCGCTGAAACAACCCGTTGAAGCGGAAAAAATTAAAGATTTCTATCAGAAATGGTACACCCCGGATGCAATGACGCTACTGGTGGTGGGAAACGTGGATGCGCGCTCGGTTGTCGACCAAATAAACAAAACGTTTGGCGAACTGAAAGGCAAACGTGAAACGCCAGCTCCGGTGCCGACGCTTTCTCCGCTGCGTGCGGAAGCGGTGAGTATTATGACTGACGCGGTGCGTCAGGACCGGTTATCTATCATGTGGGATACGCCGTGGCAGCCGATTCGTGAATCAGCCGCACTGCTGCGCTACTGGCGTGCGGACCTGGCCCGCGAGGCGCTGTTCTGGCATGTTCAGCAAGCGTTAAGCGCCAGTAACAGCAAAGACATCGGTCTTGGATTTGACTGCCGTGTGCTGTATCTGCGTGCGCAGTGTGCCATCAACATCGAATCACCAAACGACAAGCTGAACAGCAACCTTAATCTGGTGGCGCGTGAACTGGCGAAGGTTCGCGATAAAGGTCTGCCGGAAGAAGAGTTCAATGCGTTAGTGGCGCAAAAGAAACTGGAGCTGCAGAAACTGTTTGCCGCCTATGCACGAGCTGATACCGATATTCTGATGGGTCAGCGGATGCGTTCGTTGCAAAATCAGGTCGTCGATATCGCGCCGGAGCAGTATCAGAAACTGCGGCAGGATTTCCTTAACAGCCTGACTGTGGAGATGTTAAATCAGGATCTGCGTCAGCAGTTGTCGAATGATATGGCGTTAATACTGCTGCAGCCGAAAGGCGAGCCGGAATTTAACATGAAAGCGTTGCAGGCGGCCTGGGATCAAATCATGGCCCCATCTACCGCCGCTGCGACCACCTCTGTCGCCACGGATGACGTACATCCTGAAGTGACGGATATTCCACCTGCACAGTAATGCCTGATGGTGATGAGTTAGCACAACCATCAGGTATTTATGGATGAGCTGGATAGAGGGGTAACACTTTATCCAGCCTTTTGCATATGCTGCGTTTACGCTGGCATCGCCTCACGCGGGATAATCGCGCCGCGATACTGAATAACGGTACTTGCGGTCAGGTGCCCACGTTTCGCCGCGTCTTCCGCGCTGCCGCCTGTCAGACGTACCGCCAGATAACCGGCACTGAAAGAGTCGCCAGCTGCGGTGGTATCGATCACTTTTTCTTTCGGCAGTTTCACCGCCGGAACATCCACTAACCCTTCGCCAGCAATGGACACCAGGCAAGAATCCGCCCCGCGTTTCACCACCACTTCTTTCACGCCCGCGTTATGGGTGCGCGCAATGACGTCTTCCACCGGCTGTTGACCCCACAGCGCGTCTTCGTCGTCCAGCGTCAGGAAGGCGATATCCGTGCATTCCAGCATTTGTTGGTACACCTGCTGTGTCTCTTCTTTGCCGGCCCACAGGCGCGGACGATAGTTATTGTCGAAAATCACTTTTCCGCCGTTGGCGCGGCATTCGCGCAGCAGGGAAAGCAGCTTTTCGCGGCTGGTCGGGCTTAAGATCGCCAGGCTAATCCCGCTCAGGTAGAGATAATCGAAATTCGCCAGCTCTTCGCAAATCGCCGCAGACTGCTCACTCTCCAGCCAGAATTTGGCGGCGGCTTCGTTCCGCCAGTAGTAGAACGTACGTTCGCCGGTGCTGTCGGTTTCAATGTAGTAAAGGCCCGGAAGACGGTTTTCCATCCGTTGGGTCAGGGAAGTATCAACGTTCTCGCCGTGCCAGGCGTCCAGCATCTGCTGGCTAAAACTGTCCGTTCCCAGCGCCGTTACGTAATGAACGGTTAATGCCGCAGGATCAACCTGACGGGCGATATAGACGGAAGTGTTCAGGGTATCGCCGCCGAAACCGCGCTTAACGTCCGCGCCTTTCTCGGAAAGCTCAATCATGCATTCGCCAATCACGGCAATCTTTTTGGACATAGTCGTGAACCTGATCTGTAAAAAATTAGCGTTAGTTTGCGCTGTGGTGGTTTGCTGGTCAACCATATTAAAACAGTGTTCCATTATTTTTTTGAGCCAGGACGTATTCCTGAAAGATTCCGTTGTGGAGTGAGGAAATTTACCCCGGCCAGGCGGTAAAGTTCTGCCCTTACGCGCCGATAATCTTTGTCGAGTCCGGGCAGCATCACTTTTAAACACAGGACATCTTTGATGATAAGGCAGGTTATCCAGCGAATAAGCAACCCTGAAGCAAGCATCGAGAGCTTGCAGGAACGGCGTTTTTGGTTGCAGTGTGAGCGTGCTTACACCTGGCAGCCGATCTATCAAACATGCGGGCGGTTAATGGCCGTGGAGCTATTAACGGTGGTCACGCATCCCTTGAATCCTTCGCAACGCCTGCCGCCGGATCGCTATTTTACTGAAATCACCGTCAGCCATCGGATGGAGGTTGTGAAAGAGCAGATTGATTTGTTGGCGCAAAAAGCCGACTTCTTTATAGAGCACGGCCTGCTGGCATCGGTCAATATTGATGGCCCTACGCTCATCGCCCTGCGTCAGCAACCAAAAATCCTGCGCCAGATTGAGCGTCTTCCCTGGCTGCGTTTCGAACTGGTGGAACACATCCGCCTGCCGAAAGATTCAACCTTTGCCTCGATGTGTGAATTTGGCCCGCTGTGGCTGGATGATTTTGGTACCGGGATGGCAAATTTCTCTGCGCTAAGTGAAGTGCGTTATGACTACATCAAAATCGCGCGAGAACTGTTTGTGATGCTGCGTCAGTCGCCGGAAGGACGCACACTCTTTTCTCAGCTTTTACATCTAATGAATCGCTATTGTCGCGGGGTGATTGTCGAGGGCGTAGAAACGCCGGAAGAGTGGCGTGATGTTCAGAACTCGCCCGCATTCGCCGCACAAGGCTGGTTTCTTTCACGCCCGGCACCGATAGAAACGCTGAATACGGCGGTTCTGGCGCTATAAGCTGCCTCATTTTCCGCCTGGCTGGACTATCTTTAGGACTGGCACAGGAAGAATATGAGGAAGCGAACGATGAGCAAGGCAGGCAAAATAACCGCTGCGATTTCAGGGGCTTTCTTGTTGTTGATTGTCGTGGCGATCATTTTGATTGCAACTTTTGACTGGAATCGACTCAAACCGACTATCAACCAGAAAGTCTCTGCGGAGTTGAATCGTCCGTTCGCTATCCGTGGCGATCTGGGCGTGGTGTGGGAGCGGCAAAAACAAGAAACTGGCTGGCGCAGCTGGGTGCCGTGGCCCCATGTACACGCGGAAGACATCATTCTTGGCAATCCACCGGATATTCCCGAAGTCACGATGGTGCATTTGCCACGCGTAGAGGCAACGCTGGCCCCGCTGGCGCTGCTGACTAAAACGGTCTGGCTGCCGTGGATCAAGCTCGAAAAGCCCGACGCGCGCCTGATTCGCCTCTCTGAAAAGAACAATAACTGGACGTTTAATCTTGCCAACGATGATAACAAAGACGCGAATGCAAAGCCGTCGGCATGGTCGTTTCGGCTGGATAATATTCTTTTCGATCAAGGGCGGATCGCCATTGATGACAAAGTAAGCAAAGCGGATCTGGAGATTTTTGTTGATCCCTTAGGCAAGCCGCTGCCGTTCAGCGAAGTTACTGGATCGAAAGGTAAAGCGGATAAAGAAAAGGTGGGCGATTACGTTTTTGGCCTGAAGGCGCAGGGACGATATAACGGTGAACCGCTCACGGGTACGGGAAAAATAGGCGGTATGCTGGCGCTGCGTGGCGAAGGGACGCCGTTTCCGGTACAGGCTGATTTCCGCTCTGGTAACACCCGTGTTGCTTTTGATGGCGTCGTGAATGACCCAATGAAGATGGGCGGTGTCGATTTACGGCTTAAATTTTCTGGCGATTCACTGGGTGATCTCTATGAACTGACGGGCGTTCTGCTGCCCGATACCCCGCCGTTTGAAACGGATGGTCGGCTGGTAGCGAAAATCGACACTGAAAAATCGTCGGTCTTTGATTATCGCGGTTTTAATGGGCGAATTGGTGATAGCGATATCCACGGTTCTCTGGTCTACACCACCGGAAAGCCACGACCAAAACTGGAAGGTGATGTCGAGTCGCGGCAATTGCGGCTGGCGGACCTGGGACCGTTGATTGGCGTTGATTCCGGGAAAGGGGCAGAAAAGTCGAAACGGTCTGAACAGAAGAAGGGCGAAAAAAGCGTTCAGCCTGCGGGCAAAGTGCTGCCTTATGACCGCTTCGAAACCGATAAATGGGACGTTATGGATGCCGATGTTCGCTTCAAAGGGCGGCGCATTGAGCATGGCAGTAGCCTGCCGATTAGCGATCTTTCTACTCATATCATCCTCAAAAATGCTGACCTGCGCCTGCAACCGCTGAAATTTGGCATGGCGGGCGGCAGCATTGCGGCGAATATTCATCTGGAAGGCGATAAAAAGCCGATGCAGGGGCGGGCAGATATTCAGGCTCGTCGACTGAAACTGAAAGAACTGATGCCCGATGTGGAACTGATGCAGAAGACGCTGGGGGAAATGAACGGTGACGCGGAACTACGCGGTAGCGGTAACTCGGTGGCGGCACTTTTAGGCAACAGTAACGGCAACCTGAAACTGTTGATGAATGACGGGCTGGTGAGCCGCAACCTGATGGAGATTGTTGGGCTGAATGTCGGCAACTATATTGTCGGTGCGATATTTGGTGATGATGAGGTGCGGGTGAACTGCGCGGCGGCGAATCTGAATATTGCCAACGGCGTGGCGCGCCCGCAGATTTTTGCTTTCGATACTGAGAACGCGTTGATTAATGTTACCGGCACGGCAAGTTTTGCTTCGGAACAGCTGGATTTGACTATTGATCCGGAGAGTAAAGGGATTCGGATTATCACACTGCGTTCGCCGCTGTATGTGCGTGGGACGTTTAAAAATCCGCAGGCTGGGGTGAAAGCCGGACCGCTGATTGCCCGTGGTGCTGTTGCTGCGGCACTGGCAACGCTGGTAACACCGGCGGCGGCGTTACTGGCACTGATCTCACCTTCCGAAGGGGAGGCTAATCAGTGTCGGACGATATTGTCGCAGATGAAGAAGTGATGATAATTGCCGGATGTCTGACATCCGGCAATTAAACAGATTTAGATTGTTGGCAAAGTGTGCTTTGTTCATGCCGGATGCGGCGTGAACGCCTTATCCGGCCTACAAATCCTTGCGAATTCAATATATTGTATGGAAATTCAGGCCTGATAAGCGTAGCGCATGAGGCTTTTCACTCTTATTACAACGACTGATGTCGCGTCTCATGGGTCAGCAGCAGGGCGATTAACGTCAAGCCAGCCATCGCCGCCAGATATAACCCCACCGCACCTAACCCGTAGTTAGTCTGCAACCAGGCTGCGATATACGGCGCAACGGAAGCCCCGAGAATCGACGCTACGTTGTAAGAGAATGATGCTCCGGTGTAACGCACTTCTGTTGGGAACAGCTCTGGTAACAGCGCGCCCATCGGCCCGAAGGTCAGCCCCATCAGACTTAACCCCAACAGCAGGAAGGCAAAAACCAGAATCGGGTTGCCAGAACCGAGCAGCGGGTTAAAGGCGAACAGCGCGAACAGGATGATCAGCGTGGTGATAATTACCATGCTTTTACGGCGACCAAAGGCATCAGCCAGTAATCCAGCGACTGGCACCATCACGCCAAAACCAATAACTGCCATCATCAACATCCACAACACTTCGTTACGCGGCAGGCCAAGCCCAACTGGCGCGGCGGCGGTACTAAAGGTCATAGAGTAGACCGTCATGATGTAAAACAGCGTATAGGTTGCCAGCATAATGAACGTACCCAGTACGGTTACGCGAACATGTTTGGTCAGCAGCGTACCCAGCGGGATCTTCACCTGTTTTTTCGCTTTAGCGACTTTCTCAAACACCGGCGACTCATGCAGCGACACGCGAACATACAGGCCGATAATGACCAGCACCGCCGAGAAGATAAATGGCACACGCCAGCCCCAGCTCATAAACTGCTCGTCGGTCAGTAGCCAGGAAAGCAGCAAGAAAGTGCCGTTGGCAAAGAAGAAGCCAATCGGTGCGCCCAGCTGCGGGAAGGAGCCGTACAATGCACGTTTGCGCGGTGGGGCGTTTTCAGTCGCCAGCAGCGCCGCGCCGCCCCATTCACCACCTAAGCCCAGACCCTGACCAAATCGAGCCAGCGCCAGCAGCAGCGGGGCGAAAATACCAATCGTGGCATAGCCTGGCAGCAGACCAATCACCACGGTCGAAATCCCCATCGTTAGCAACGAGGCGACCAGCGTCGCTTTACGCCCAACGCGATCGCCAAAATGACCAAAAACGGCAGAGCCAATGGGGCGCGCGACGAAGGCGATGGCGAAGGTGGCGAGCGACTGTAGCGTTGCTGCCGTAGGATCGCCCTGCGGGAAGAAGATATGCGGAAACACAATAACGGCCGCAGTGGCGTAAATGTAAAAGTCGAAGAACTCAATGGCTGTGCCAATGAGAGAGGCGACAAGGACTTTATTACGCGAGTTGATCGGCGTGTATTCTTGCTCGTGGTCGAGTGTTGTGGCTGTTGCTTGCATAATCTTTTCTTATTTTTTGGCTAACGAATAGCCATATTACGCACAGCAAAAGTGATATTTCAATGTGTAACAAATCGCGGAAATGGTCAAAAACCAGGCAAAAAGGGGATAATGTTTAGGCCAGTGATTTTTCTTCTATGAAATGCTTCACATAATTTTATAAATAGTGGATAAAACTGGTTTTAGGTTAAATAAAAGTTACCAACTGGATTTATATGCTGGGGTTATGAGTTGG
>OODO01000972.1_pt1 | contig 22413 bp, 27 predicted proteins | sample 1671261 | NCBI WGS metagenome assembly OODO01 (sample SAMN06348138, study PRJEB24527) | human gut metagenome | biome: human gut; feature: ankylosing spondylitis patient; material: feces | host: Homo sapiens | place: China | collected 2015-10 | reverse complement strand
AAAGCCCCCAAGTCCGGCGAACAAATCAATGAATGTATATTGTTGTTTATTATTTCTCATCACTATCAATTAAGTCTTTTGGATCTACTTGAAGAATTCTTGCAATTTCGAAAAGTACCTCTAAACTAGGCTGTCGCCTATTGCAAACATAAGAATTTACGATGCAGAAACTCTTCCCGAGCTGTTCTGCCAGCCATGTTTGTTTGATTCCTTTCTCTTCAAGTACATCCTTGATACGATTCATGGTTTTGCCCATTGTATAATCAAGTTTGTTATTATTCAACGAAGGTATAAAATATTGTGCAATAAAAAGATAAAAATGAATGGAAATTTCCGTTTCTCTTTATAATTGTAATGTCTAGATAAAGGTCATTTAATAATGATGGAATGTTCTTCTTTATAAATTTACCAGATTTATAAAGTAAATTTCCCATATCCGCCAAGACCGGCGGACTATTAGCGGTCGCACGAGGCGGCCGCTTTTTGTGTGCCTGTTCCATGACTTTATCGTCTTAATCCTGTTCTCGGTTTCTTGCCCAATAGGAGGGTAGCAGCACGGGCACAACGACGGGCCCATTGCAGGTCGTCATCATCCTTGTCCCGCCAGGGGAGATCGCTTTGCGAACCTCCGCCACCACCTCCGGTAGACACGGCGGGCGTATCAAGCATTCCGACAAAGAGTGCTACGGCTACGTCGGTCAGCTCGCTGCTGTTGGCAACCTCCCGGTAGTCGAACTCTTCATTGAAATAGTCAAGTACCCGCTCCGGGATATAGAAACGCTGTTCCGTTCCGCTATGGGAAGAAAGCGTATAGGACACCGATCCGGAACGATAGTGAGTATAGTCCATATCGGCTGTCGATCTTTTAACAGGTTCCGGCCGATGGATTTGAGAAGTATTGACCTGAGCGGCAAGCCTCTCCCGATAGTGGAGTTTTTGCCAGGTTCGGGGAAGTTTGGAAATCATCAGGTTACGGGCCACTCCCAATTCGGAAGCCTTGTATTTGGCATTTCCTTTGAGGATCGCATATCCACGGAGAACATCTTTCTTGTCTTTCCGTTCATATACGGAATAGCCTCTCCGGGCAAGTGCCTTCTTGTATTCTTCCCATGACCATGATGGCATGGTTCTCAATACCTCCATGCACTCTCTGCTTACTTCCGGAATGTTGCGACTTCGGATTTCTTCCGCAGTCTTCCAGCCACGTTTCACTGCAACTCGCTCGGCTGCACGTTGTGCCCGAAGATGAATGTTATGGTCATTGTTGATGTTCCCGTTTTCATCAAAGCGGCAAATTGCGGCATGGAGATGGGGAACTTTCCCTTTGGATTCCATGTGCAGGTAAACCGTGTATTTGCTGTTGGCCAGATTGGTCGGGCAGGAACGGACTTTCCCGTCCTTGCCGGTAATCGTTTGTTTGTCGAACTCTTCGGCAAATTCGTGCCATAGCTTTTGCCAGTCCTCAATGTCATAGAAACTGGTATGCTCAGGCGATGGACTCAACTCTATTCTGATTATGGAATTCTTTATTGGCCGATGTTGGGAAAGGGTCAACTGCATGGAGTTCCATATTCCCATAGCGTCCAGTTCCGGGGGCAACAGATTGTCCAATACCCGATATATTTTTTCCGGATGCTTCTTGTGCTTTGATTCGCCAGTAATATAACGAAGGTCATTGATTCCGTAAGATATGGCTTTGGCTTTTGCAATCATTTTTCTTCTTCTGATTTTGGGGTTGACGGGACTTGGTTCTGTTCACGGACGGCCGTCAGGAAGTCGCTGACCGCCTCGGCGATGGGCCGGAGCTTATGGAACCATCCGGCCATGAAGGGAACCTGGTTGAACAGAGTGAGCCGCTGACTTGTGGACATTCCTTGAAGCGCCGAGGTGTATTTGACTAGGTCGGAGCGACAACCGTCCAGCTCCTGCAACAGGGCTGCCTCATCACGGGTGAGCCTTGCCCGGGGTGTGTAGCCGTATGCCCGGGACAGCAGATAGTTGCTCACGGTCATGCCGCACTGTTGGGCTCGTGCCCGGATCTCTTCTTTCTGCTGGGGCGTTACCTTGGCCCCGATGAATACCGTTCTCTTTGTGTCGGAAGCAGTGTTTTGTTCTATCGTTTCGTGTTCCATGAAAATCATCTGTTATTATGGTTGAAAAGGTGCAAGCCTGCGAGCAGCGCACCGGCAACAAATGGAAGCCGGCAAGAGCGCCAATGTACAACCGCAACGCAGTGAGGTTATACCTTGGCATATCTTGCAACACTTCGTGTCGGGTTTTGGACAGCGCCCCGCACCGGATATACAAGGGTGATTGGCAACTGTATCGGCAGCGGAGGAGGGCGCCGTTTCAGTTTCCTGAAACAGAGGGAGCGGGGAAACAGCCCCTGCGCTCCGGCAGTTCTGCTTTATCCTGTTATATACGCCCCGGCAATAAAGTAAAGTCGGAATCAAATTCGGAGGTCGGGGTTGAGCCGGTAGGCATTTTCCTCCCGTATGACCATCTGCTGCTCCCGTAGGAATGCTGCAACCTTGGTTGCATGGTTGCCCCCGAACTTTACGCCCTGCAGCTCATAGCCCTCTTTCAGCCGTTCTTGGTATTCGCGGTAGCTGCCGATGCTGCCCTCCGCAAAAACGGCATCCAACGCCGCGCGGTGTACATCCTCGGGAATGTCGCGTGCCGGGTCGAACGGTCCCTTGGCTGGACGCCCTGCGCCCCGCTTTCTCGGCTGGTAGGGCTCCACCAGCTCGGGCAGCGTCTCGCTGTTGATGCGGAAAGCGAAGGGCTCAAACTCACGGTCGCGGATATGGATTGCCTCCACGACGCTGATCGACCGCTCCTCCTTGTCCACTTCAATCTGCATGACGGTCTCGGCCTTGTTGTTGAGTTCCGTGCCGATGTGGCCGCGGGCGTTTTCATCATTCTTGTTCTGGTGCAGGATGGTGTGGATGTGGATCTGCCGGTCGTCGGTCCACTGCATGAAACGGGAGATGATGTTGGTCGCTTCCTTGGGCGAATTGATGTCGTAGAGCAGGTCGCGGATGCCATCTATAATCACCAGACCGAGGTGGGGGATGGTGCCGATGGCATGGTCGACTATGGCCAGCCGCATGTCGGGCGGGAATTTGCGCAGCGTCAGCATCACCAGGTTGTCGGGATCCCGCTCCTCGGGCAGTCTCGCCAGCCGCAGGATGCGCCGCAATACCTGCTGGCAGTGGGGACGTCCCTGCTCGGTGTCGATGTAGAGGATGCCCCGCTTCTCTTCGGGGAATGAGGCGCGGTAGTGCAGCACCGTGCCGTTCGCCAGGGCCGCCGCGGTGAGGGCCGCGACGTTGAAGGTCTTCTTGCTCTTGGCCTTCCCGATCGAGGCGCTGAAGTTGCCCAGCGTCCCGATCACGGAGCCGTCCACCTGTAGCACGGCGGGTGACTGCTCGCAGGCGTCTGCTGCCCGCACGGCCGACTCCTCGATACAGAGGGCCAATTCTTCCGGTGTTGGCGTATGGTTGTCTGTCGTTTCCATCGCCTACCAGTTTTTGGGTTCGGGCTTGCGGCGGTGCGAGGCGACCAAGGCCTCGTTCTCCTCCTCGAAGCTTTGCACGGGCGGGGTTTTGCGGGACGATTCCAGCCACTTGTCCAGCTCGTCCCGATAGATGTAGAGGTGCTTGCCCTGTTTGATGACGGGGATGTTGTCCTTCTTGACCTTGTAGTAGAAAGTTGAAAGGGGCATCCGGAGGTATTCGCACGCCTCTTGCACCGTCATCGGGACGTGCGTGTTCTCCTGGGGCGCGTTCTGACGCGAGGTGTTCTCCGAGAGCAGATTCTCCATGCTTGCGATACGGTCGCACAACTCGCCGACCACCGTCGGCAGGTCGTTGAATGTAAGTTGGTCCTTTGCCATGTCTTCATTGTTTTTATGGGGTTCAACATGGTGCAAACCAACGGAATGAATTCACGCAGACCAACGCTGACGGGAATCATTTTTTCATCAGCAGGGGTTCATTTTTTCCGATGGACGCCGATCTGCTCCAGATGGAAGCGGAAATCGCCCTCGTCGGGGATGTCGATTGGAATATGGCTCGGGACTGCGACACGCAGGTTGCGCTGCAGGTATTCGACGGTGGCGTTGTTGAGTTCGTGGGGAAACGACAATTTGATGAATCGGGCCCGCTCTTCGAGCGAGATGTGGAGCCGCTCGCCGATGTTCCATGCCAGATGGCGCAACTCCGGCGACCGCAACGGGCGGTCCGGGTTGGAGCGCAGCGGCAGGCAGGAGTCCGTCCGGCCGCAGGCCATCTGCTCGATGTTGGTGAGGAGGGTGTCGAGAGCTTTCTGCGACAGGAAGGGTGCGGTTGCAACGGTCACATATTCGCGGATGGCCTCCATGAGTTCGGCGTGGCGTCGGGCCTCCTGCTGTTTCATTTCCTCCAGCAACTGGTTGTATCTTTCCATGTAGGGATCGCGGTGTGGCCCGGCGGAGATTCCCGCTTCGACCCTGGTGGCCTCGTTGACAGGCTCGATTCCTATTGTCTCAGCGCGGTTCTCGGCCTGCTCGGTGACAACAGCCCGGGTGCGTTCTGTTTTGTCAACCTCCAACTTGTGCCGATTGGCGGAAGGGAAGAGCGAGTATTTTATAAGCCAACGGTAGAAGTACCGTTGCAACACACCGCACAAAACGATTGATACCACAAGTATAATGATGACGGGCGTTGCCACGGGCGTGATGTTGATGCCGTGACACAGGTAAAGGTAGTTGTCGACAGCGGTAAAGAGGACCGCCGCGAGGGTCAGAACCAGACTTATTCTTTTGGCCCGTTTTTGGAGTGTATTAGCCATATCCGCAACTGTTTGTAATCGTTACGGAGGTGAAGTTATAATCGTAATTCCGAATAGTCACAAAAAAAAGAGTGATAGTTACAGCTGTCACGCTAACTATCACTCTTTTTGTGCGATTTTCAAACAAAAATCGTACTTTATCCGTCAAACCCGGCCGAAAACCGCCCGTCACTTCTTCCGCATCAGGGTGATTTTTTTGCTGGCTTCCCGTTTGTTGGCATCCACTACCTTGATATACCGCTGGGTGGTCGTAATACTTTTGTGCGCCATGATGCTCTGGATGGTGCGGATGTCTGTCCCGGCAGCCGCTTGCAGCGTCGCGAAGGTTCTGCGATAGGAGTGGAAGGAGATGTTCTTGGTGATCCCTGCCGAGCGGATCCACTCCTTCATGTAGGTCTGGGTCCAGCAGCGCTGCAATCCCTTGAAGACCATCCCCCGCTTGTCGGGGCTGTAGCCGATCAGATCCAGCGCCTCCTCGCTGATGGGGATGATGTCCTCGGCACGGTTCTTTTGGGTGACGATGTGTACGCACTTGCCGCCGGCCGAGTAGTCCACGATGTCCTCCCAACAGAGGGCGAGGATGTCGCTGATGCGCAGGCTGGTCATGCAGGAGAAGAGCGATGCCGTCTTTAGCACGGGCTTCTTGCAAGGCGTTTCGGCCAGTTTGTAGAGCTCATCCACAGAAAGATAATCCTTGACCACATCCTCCGTTTCAATCTTGTCCAGGAAATCATTGACATTGGTCTTTATCAGTCCGTTACGATAGAGGATTTTCAGAAGCCCCCTGAATGTAGACCAATATCCCGATGCGACATATTAGACTAATTGACTACCAATAGCTTGAAACTTAAACGGTAGGAAAGTCTGATTTTGCTCTTTATTCTTCGCTGAACTTTTGCAAAGATAATGCGTTTTTCCGGTACAAGGAAAACAAATGAAAAGACTTTGATAAAAAAGGTGGTTTTGGGGTGCAAAATTGCCAGTCGTGCTATGAGGTTTCCGAAATATTTTGCATAGCATTTCATATGATGTTATGCCTGTGTCTATATTGCTAGTTGCTTCTCCCAGATTGAACACGGAGTGACTGATATTGATTGCTGGCGAAAAGAAAATAATACCAGTAAGTAAGCTAATTTTCTTCTCTCCCTCTATTTGACTTAACTTTATTGCCCGTGTATATTATAACGGTCATTAAAGTCAAGTTAAGCGTGGAGTCATATCTTTTTCTTTTGGCAAGCAAAATAGTTCTTTGATATGATGAGTGTATGATGGACAATTTGCATCGTTTGTAACAAATAACATATTGTTTGTTGATAGGTGTATATGGTGCTTACAAACAATATTATAGCATTTAGTTTTTGGAAGTTTTTGCTCAAAATAGATTATGTATATGGTTAATTATGCCAAGACGTGCGTTTTTTCTATGTGTAATATGTCATTAAATAAATAAAAAGTATTACTTTTGCATATTATATGATAGGTTGATTATAGCAAAGTCATTAACATAGTCGCTTTGCACCTTAAATTGATGTAGTAATGGCAAAGAATACAATGGGAACCAAACTTCCCAGAAAATTGGAACAGAAGATGCAGATTGTGGGTGAGCAGATTAAGTTGGCTCGATTGCGCAGAAATCTGAGTGTGGCTCAGGTGGCTGAACGCGCCACCTGTTCACCGCTTACTGTGTCCAGAATAGAAAAAGGGATTCCTACTGTTGCAATAGGGATCTATCTACGTGTTTTGTACGCATTGCAACTTGACGATGATATTCTATTGCTTGCCAAAGAAGATAAATTGGGAAAGTCTTTACAAGATTTGAGTTTGAAAACAAGAGAACGTGCATCCAAGAAAGAATAATCTATGAAAAAGTTGTATGTATATGCCGATTTCGATTGGCTCAAAGAAGTGGAACTCATTGGCGAATTAGGCTTTGAGTCTCTTCGTGGTGCGGACAGCTATAGTTTTACGTTCAATAATGAATGGTTAAGGCAGCACAGCGATCTGTTTTTGAGCGACGACCTAAATAATTACCCGGGGCAACAATATACACAACCGGACAAGGATATATTCGGATGTTTTTCTGATGCTTTGCCGGATCGTTGGGGACGTACTTTGTTGTTGCGTCGTGAGCAATTAGTAGCAGCGGAAGAAAAGCGATCAGTACGGAGATTATCATCTTTCGATTTCTTGACTGGTATCGATGATTTCTCCCGAATGGGTGGATTCCGTTTTAAGGAAACCCCTGATAGTGAATTTATAAATGTAAGTGAATCGTTGAAAATCCCACCTCTGACAGATATTCGGGGATTGATTGCAGCCAGTGCTGAGATTGAGAAAAGCGAAGAAAATAATATGCTCCCCGATAGAAAATGGATTGCACAACTTGTGCAACCTGGAACATCGTTGGGAGGTGCAAGACCTAAAGCCAATGTAATAGACACGGATAAAACTCTATACGTTGCAAAGTTCCCATCACGTAAAGATGATTACGATGCCGGACTTTGGGAACATTTCAGCCACTTGCTTGCTACAAAAGCTGGGATAAATGCGGCGACAACAAAGGTGCTGACAACAGGAGAGAAATACCATACATTGCTCTCGAAGCGTTTTGACAGAACACAAGAAGGCAAGCGGATTCATTTTGCATCAGCAATGACCTTGCTGGGACTGGAAGATGGAGATAATGCAACAACAGGACACGGCTATCTGGATATAGTTGACTTTATCCTTCAGAATTGCACAGACGTAGAGCGCAATTTGCAGGAACTCTATCGCCGTGTAGCGTTCAATATCTGTATAGGCAATAGCGATGACCATTTCCGCAATCATGGTTTTCTTTTGACTGCAAAAGGGTGGATATTGTCTCCAGCTTACGATATGAACCCTACTTTGAGTGAATTTCAAAGCCTGCTTATCTCAGCCACTTCCAATAAGGCGGGTTTAAGCATATTGCTTGATGCCTGCGAGGATTATATGCTTAATCGAAATACTGCAGAGAAGATTATTTCAGAGGTGATTGAAGTTGTGAAAGGATGGTGCGAATTGGCATCACGATTAGGAATTTCCAAGAGAGAGATGGATATGTTTGCCGGAGTGCTGGATGGACGAGTCAGGGAAAGTATAGAAGGCTACAAAACAATTAAAAGACATAAGTAATGATAAAGAAAGAATATACTTTTATAGATTTGTTCGCAGGAGCTGGTGGATTATCCGAAGGATTTATTAAAGCTGGCTTTTCACCAATAGCTCATATTGAAATGAAAAAAGATGCTTGCAATACTCTTAAAACAAGATCGGCATTCCACTATCTGCGAGCAAAAGATAAATTATCTATATACAAGGAGTACCTTAAAAATAAGGTAGAGGGCTCAGACGGCTCTGCTTTATGGAGCCAGGTTCCTCTGGGGATTACTGATGCGGTAATATGTGCAACTATTGGCAAAGACAGCATAAATGATATATTTAATAAAGTTGATAAACTCAAATAACGGGATTATTTGAACCTTAATTCTTACTTGCGGATTAAAGAGATTCTGTTGCTGGCTTCACGCTTGTTACTGTCTACAACTTTCATGTACCGTTGTGTCGTGGTGATACTTTTATGTGCCATATTACTTTGAATGGTACGTATGTCTGTGCCGGCTGCTCCTTGAAGTGTTGCGTATGTTCTTCGGTAGGAGTGGAAAGTGATATTCTTGGTAATACCGGCTTTGCGAATCCACTCTTTCATGGGTTGCTGTGTCCAACTGCGTTTCAATCCTTTAAATACTAATCCGGTTTTTTCCGGAGAATAGCCGATCAATTGCAGGGCTTCGTCACTGATTGGAATGATGTCCTCTGTTTTGGTCTTTTGGGTAATTGTATGGACACATTTTCCTCCGGCTGCAAAGTCAACGATTTCATGCCATTGCAACGATAATATGTCGCTGATTCTAAGACTGGTCAGACATGAGAACAATGCCGCTGTCTTCAGAATCGGCTTTTTGCAAGGTGTTTCTGCCAATTTGTATAGTTCTTCCACACTTAGATAATCTTTTGGAGTATCTTCTGTTTCGATTTTATCCAAAAAATCATTGATATTGGTTTTGATTAGCCGATTGCGATAAAGGATTTTCAAAAGTCCCCTGAATGTTGACCAATAGCCGGAAGCAGAGTTCTTTGAAATGCGACCGTCACGCCTGAGTTGCTTGGCATTTAGCAGATACTCCCGGAACTTATTGCAAAGGTCAATATCAATTTCTTCAAAAGTACATTTGCCATGAACGAAGTTGTAGAAATGGTGGTACACAAATTCCCACTTTTGGTCATGCTTACGAAGCTGCTTACGATAGTATTCCAAAAAATCCGCTTTGAGTTTGTGCCTGTCAAAGAAATCATACCTGTCATTTACGATAGACTCAAAACGTCGGCATCGGATAGCTTCAGCCTTTTCCGACATAGTTGCATTGAAGTTACGTTCGCGCTCATTCTTGGGATTGGCATAAATATAAATGTTCAATCCTTCGTGGCGGATGGTTTTCATTGTTTCCTGGTCACGATAGCCCGGATAATAATCCAGATAGTAAGAAAGCATCCCGTTTTTCAAAGGACGTGTTCTCAATGTTACTGTTTTACATTCTAACATGGTTACAATTATTATTAGTTTATACTTGATTTGCTGCAAATGTCCGTAATGGCTTGACACAGACAATACTCATTTTTAGAATCATTTTCTGGTCTGCATAAATTCAGGATTAGTCTTATTTTCGGGCTCCCATTACATGGTCAAATTCCACTTTCAGGAATCTCACGAAACGACCTTTCTTCTCACGTTTGATTTCGTGGAACTGCAGAATGCCATAGACAGAATCCCGTGTGAGATTGTATTTCTTCATGGCTTCCTGCACGGTGTAGTACTCCGAAGCATTATCTTCGGCAGTCTGCTTGGATAGGTCAAAATGTAGCTTCGAGTAGAATATCTGACCGTGTTCTTTTTTGGACGGGATGTTGTTGCGATAGACATGGGAGCGGATGGCAACCCGACTCATACCATACTTTTGTTCTATCTCTTCGGGAGTGTACCATTCGGTCAGATCATTATCTGTCTTGTATTTGGCAAAAGCAGCATCAATATGCTTTTTGCTGTAATAGTTGAACTGACGGATTTTTACTTTTGGCACATTATGCTCCCGTGTATAAGTCCATACCCATTTGGTGTTGACCTTGTATTTTTGGGCAATTTCTTCAGCAGTGTAATATTCAGCAATATCAAATTCGACTTTTGACATCACACGTTCATAAGGTTTAGATTTAAGCAAAAGTTCTATATCAGCTCTTCGAATAAAAGACATTCGTGAACTAATCCGACTTGCTCTCAACTTATCCTCTTTGACTAATTTGTAGATGTACTGACGAGAAACTCCCATCAATTTAGCTGCTTGTGAAAAGGTAAAGTACTCTTGATTTTCCAGCATCTTCTTTACCTCCAACAATTCTTGACTTTGAATGAGCTCCATTCTTCGCTCTTTCATTCGATGTTTGTAGCCTCGTTTAGAACATTGAGGACTACAATAATTGGTGGTGGTTTTCTGTGCTATAAAAGGTTTACCACACCATTGACAAATTCTTTTTACTTCCATGTTGTTTTCTCCATATTTTTAGTGAAACCATAAAGATTTAATTTCCCTTTTTGTCTCTCTACGTAAACCATTGTTCACCCATGTCGCCAAATGCGTCACTGTGACATCGGGGACAAACCCCAATTTGTTTCGCGGTAGAAATACGGTAGAAAAATATGGTGAACAACACTATCCAATCGCGATGAACTGGATTTTGGGTAAATAAAAAAGCCGCTGAAATTCAGCGACTTCATTATAGTTGATTCTAATTCGTTGCGGTTAATTGCGATGTATCATTTCCCAATACAAAAGTGCTGAAATATATTCTGTAATACCATATCATTTGTCACTTCTCCCGCAATATCGCTCAAGTGGAAAATACAATCCCGAATATCTTGTGATATGAAATCACCGGAAATATTATTAGTCAGACCCTCTTGCACTCGATGGATAGCTTCTAATGCATTGTTTAATGCCTCATAATGGCGTACATTAGTAACTATAACATCATTTTGCGTAATTGTAGGAAGATGGGCAGATGTTATCAGCATTCGTTGAAGTTCTTCGATATGTTCTCTTTTTTTTGCGGATAGGGTGATTGACTGTACATTATCAGGAAAATTGTCAGGAATACTATTCTGTATATTATCCACTAAATCGGCTTTGTTATAAACAAGGATAAGCTGCTTTCTTTCACAACGGGGAAGGAGTTGACCGGCCAACTGTGTTATTTGAGCTTGGGCATTCGTAGCATCAATCATCCAAAGGACAATTTCTGCTTGATCCAACTTTTGGAAAGTGCGTTCGATACCGAGGCTTTCAATTGTATCGCTAGTTTCACGAATACCTGCTGTGTCGATGAATCTGAAAGTAATGCCACCTATATTGACAGTATCTTCTATTATATCCCGTGTAGTGCCATGAATGTCGCTAACAATAGCTTTGTCTTCATTAAGTAAGACATTGAGCAATGTAGACTTTCCTGCATTCGTTTCACCGATAATGGCTACAGGAACGCCGTTTTTGATGGCGTTACCTACGTTGAATGAATTAACCAAACGAGCTATGACTTTCTCTATGTTGTTCGCTAGTTGGCAAAGTTCGGAGCGGTCGGCAAATTCCAGTTCCTCGTGATCGCTGAAATCCAATTCCAATTCGATGAGTGAGGTGAAATGGAGTAATTGGTCACGTAAGGTAGCAAGTTCCTTACTGAAACCGCCCCGCATTTGGCTCATGGCAAGACGGTGGGTCGCTGCAGACGATGAGGCAATCAGATCGGCAACTGCTTCTGCTTGACTCAGGTCCATTTTCCCATTTAGAAATGCACGCTGGGTATATTCGCCTGGGGCAGCCATGCGACAACCATTCTTGATGAGTAGTTGTAATACTTTCTGAAGAATATAGGCAGAACCGTGGCAAGTGATTTCCGTACTGTTCTCACCAGTATAGGAGTGAGGAGCACGAAACAGACTAACGAGTACTTCATCTATAACTTCAGAGCCGTCATAAATCCGTCCAAAAGTAAGTGTGTAAGGCTTGCTGTCCCCTAACTCTCTATTAGTAGCGGCAGGAGTAAAAATACAAGATGTGATTTCGATAGCTTCCGGTCCGGAAACGCGAATACATCCAATAGCCCCGCCCTGGGCGGTAGCTATGGCGCAGATAGTATCTTGGTTCATTATTTACAGCTTGTTTTATGACGCAAAGATAGTGCTTTCTCCTGATTTTATATCCGATAAGATATTTAAATACGTTCGAGTACTTTAAGAATAAGATGGTCAATTGTATTTTTATATCCGGTGTTGGCTTCTTTAATTAATCGGTTGGCAATTACCATGCAGACAGTCATGGCTTTATGCCCCATCAAACGACTGAGGCCGGCCAGTGCGGAACTTTCCATTTCGAAATTGGTAATCTTATAACCGTTGTATTCGAATTGCTCGATTTTTTCGTTCTGATGCGGGTCTGCCAGGGGAACACGCAGTTCACGTCCTTGCGGACCGAAGAAACCGCCGGCGGCGATGGTGACGCCTCGTACCATATCATCTCCCGCTATACGGTCTATCAATTCGGCATTGGCATCAATTACGTAAGGGGCGGGAGCACACATGTTTCCCGACCATCCCATGTGGTTGAGGAAAGCGCGTTCAAAGGGCAGGTCGCAAACTGCATTACGTCCGGCATAGAAGTTCAGCAAGCCGTCGAAACCAATGGATTTGGCAGAACATATAAAAGTTCCTACGGGCGTGTAAGGTTGCAAACCGCCACACGTACCGATACGGACTAGTTCCAATTGACGCAGTTGGGGCTTTTCCTCTCTCGTCTGGAAGTCGATGTTAGCGAGTGCGTCCAATTCGTTCATAACAATATCAATGTTATCGCAACCGATACCAGTGGAAACAACGGTGATTCGTTTACCTTTATAAGTACCTGTAATTGTCTTGAATTCGCGGCTCTCCACTTCACATTCTTTATTCTCGAAATGTGAAGCAACCAATGCTACCCGGCCGGGGTCACCTACGAGGATTACTTTATCTGCCAGCCATTCAGGCTTTACGTGTAAATGGAACGCGGAACCGTCTTCGTTAATAATAAGTTCGGAAGATGCAAAATACTTTTTCATGTTACGAGGTATTATAAGTTCGTTTATAAAGAGATAACGTCGGCAACTGGTTTCTGTTCACCGGTTCCGACGTTTATATAGGTAACTTTACCGGTTTATTTGCTCAATGGCTGGTTGGATGTACCGGTTACCGGTTTGGCAATGTTCTCGCGCATCGAAGTGTCGGCCTCGATGTTTTTCATCCGGTAATAATCCATTATGCCCAGATTGCCGCTGCGGAAAGCTTCTGCCATAGCCTTAGGCACTTCAGCTTCGGCTTCGATAACTTTAGCGCGTGCTTCCTGTGCTTTGGCTTTCATTTCCTGCTCGCTGGCAACGGCCATGGCACGGCGCTCTTCGGCTTTTGCTTGAGCGATATTTTTGTCCGCATTTGCTTGGTCTATCTGTAAAGCTGCACCGATGTTCTTGCCTATGTCGATGTCGGCAATATCAATAGACAGGATCTCAAAAGCCGTACCGGCATCCAATCCTTTGCGAAGCACTAATTTGGAAATGGAGTCGGGATTTTCCAAAACCGATTTATGGTTTTCGGAAGAACCGATAGACGATACGATACCTTCGCCTACACGGGCAAGGATTGTATCTTCTCCAGCACCACCTACCAACTGACGGATATTGGCACGTACGGTTACACGGGCTTTGGCAATCAACTGGATACCGTCTTTTGCTACGGCTGTGACGGGCGGGGTATCAATCACCTTTGGGTTTACTGACATTTGGACTGCCTCAAATACATCACGTCCGGCAAGGTCAATGGCGGTGGCCATTTGAAAAGGCAATTCGATGTTGGCTTTCGAAGCGGATACCAAAGCATGCACTACTTTCTCAACGTGTCCGCCCGCCAGATAGTGTGCCTCCAGTTCATCGCGGGTGATGTTGCTCAAGCCGGCTTTATGTGCTTCAATCAGGCCAGGCACAATAATATAGGGCGGCACGTTACGAATACGCATCAGAAATAGTTGAACCAGTGATATGTTGACTCCTGAAACTTTGGCAGACAGCCATAGGAAAAACGGTACATAGTGGAAAAACAGTACCAGGAAAATGATACCACCTATGATAGTGAAGGCAGTGAGATACATCGTGCTTGGATCCATGATTTTAGTTATTAATGATTACTTATTTAATGATTTGCAATTTACGGTTTGTTTTTCTCCACAAGTATCACTCCGTCTGTAATGCGGTTTACTATAATGGGAGTTTTCTCATTCAGAAAACCGTCTGTGGATTTTACTTCTACGATATCACCATTTATTTCGGCATACCCAATGAGGGCAAGACGGGTAGTGGTAATGCCGGTATCGCCAATTTTTACTTTCTCTTCGGCACTACGGTCTACTTTTGAAGTGATGTTTTTCTTCAAAGCTATCTTATCCAGGGTTTTGGAACGCATGAACCACACTAATGAACCAACGCAGGTGATGATGGATATGGCAAGTGTGATGAATCCGGCTGTTGCTCCTAAATTGGCAAAAGCGTAGTAGTTGGCATAAATGATGCAACCACCTGCCAAAAATCCGGCAATGCTGATGCCTGGTATGATAAATAGCTCTACGAGGAACAGTATAACTGCTGCAACGACTAAAATTGCGATGATGAATATGTCCATAACTGTTCTATTTAATGGTTTGCTTTTCTAATTTCCGCACTTGGATAGCAGTACGGTCTACTTCGTTTGCCAACTGTAGCACTCGTTTTTCCAAATCGAGTATAGCTGGAGCCATTTTGCTTCTTTCGTTCTGGTTGGCACGCGAATATTGGGTGCGCATATTTTCCAGTTTATTTTGTTGCTGGTTATAGCTTTCTTTCAGTTGGAGATAGTTCCTGAATTGCGCTTTTGCTTGCGGAGAGCGGAAATCGGCAGCATAATGATAGATATTCCTGTCATCAATTACAAACTCAAATTCGTGCCGTTTCTTTATTTTCATTTTTTCCTGCATCGTTTCCTGCAGGCGTTTCCTTGCATCGGCTACCAGGCTTTCATTCGTCCAGGTATCTCTGATGGAATGGAGTTGGGCAAGCTTTATCAGTTTGTTTTTATCCATGCTTTCATAGTTGTATACTTGTTTGGATGAGGCGGGAATGAATACATATACACATACTTTGCCTTCCGGCTGATAACGATCTGATGCAAACCAGCCGAGGTTGTTGAATTCGTCTATAACGTACATATAATCATTATAAGGCGAATTGAAAGGCATGCCTACATTTTCCGGGGTCAGATAAGTGTCTGTGTTTGTATTGTAGCGTGTTACGAAAATATCGTATCCACCCATTGATGCAGGACCGTCTGCTGCATAATAGATAGTGATGCCATCAGCCAATACGTATGGATAACTGGCATTCATGGACTCGTTGATACTGCCGGGGAGCATATTGCCTTTGCCCCATTCGTCCATCATTTTATTGCGCGATAAGATGTTGAGCGTACTGTCTTTCTGTAACTCGCTATAATAGATTTTATTCCCTAACTCCGTTTCATATACAGTGCCGCCTTCGCTATTGGAATTTTCAAAGTAGGTATCGTACATGAACAATTTCCCGGATTCAGGACTGATTTTGTACGCTTCGAGAAAATCTTTCTTGTCTACGACAAAACTGTCGATGAAGCACACTTCTTCTACGCCTTTCAGCAGACGGAGGTTGGCTTTGCTCTTTTCCAGAAGTTTTTCGGCTTCAGCGGTCGAACGTCTTCTTTTTGTCAGTTCTGCAATATAGTCTTCGTAAGTGCCGACGGCATCTTCAAATCGGTAAACGGCATTATAAGCCTGTGCCAAATAGAGTTGTCCGCTGGTGACCCGGCGTTTTACGGCTGTTTCCAGATACTTTATAGCTTCTTCCGCTTCTCCCGTATTCAGACAACATACGCCATACCACAAATTATAATTCCCGTTATTAGGTTGTGATTTTACAAATTTCTTAAAAACGGGCTTTGCCTGTTCGTATTGTCCTTTTTCATAGAGTATTTTTGCTTGGGCAAGGGTTTGTGCTGAAGCATGTATTCCAAAGAAGCCAAACAAGAAAAGCAGTATATATTTATTCTTCATACTAAAAAATCTTTTTTAATGAGTTCAAAAATACGAATTAATCCGGAATAAAGCTCTTTTCCGTAATTCTATTATGTTAATTCTTCTTTAAATGATTCTTTTCAGTTACTTTTGCAGCCAATTTTCAACTGATTTTTATGGCACTATTTACAGAGGAAGAGAAGACATTACGGCGTATAGAGAAACGCTTTGCCAAAGGAGTGGTGGAGTACGGACTGATAGAAGAGGGCGATAAAATCCTTATCGGACTTTCCGGCGGCAAGGACTCTTTGGTGTTGGTGGAACTGTTGGCGCGCCGTTCCCGGATTCTGAAGCCACGGTTTTCGGTGGTTGCTGCCCATGTGGTAATGAGAAACATCCCTTATCAGAGCGATACGGATTACCTCAGAAGCTATGCGGAGTCGCAGGGAGTGCCTTTCGTGCTGTACGAAACGGAGTTCGATGCGAGTACGGATACTCGCAAGTCTCCTTGTTTCCTGTGTTCGTGGAACCGGCGCAAGGCTTTGTTCACTGTGGCAAAGGAACAGGGGTGTAACAAAATAGCCTTGGGGCATCACATGGATGATATTCTGGAAACGTTGCTGATGAATATTACGTATCAGGGGGCGTTCGGTTCGATGCCGCCGCGGCTGGTAATGAAGAAGTTCGACATGACGATTATCCGCCCGATGTGTCTTGTGCACGAATCAGATTTGGCGGAATTGGCGGCGATAAGAAACTATCGGAAGCAGGTGAAGAATTGTCCTTACGAGTCGCAGTCGAGCCGGAGCGTGATGAAAGGTATCCTGCATCGTCTGGAAGAGATGAATCCCGAAGCCCGGTACAGTTTGTGGGGGAGCATGAGCAATGTGCAGGAAGAGTTGCTGCCCCGGAAGAATGAAGGCGGGACAAGCCGTTGACAAGCAATTTCTAATCACTAATCATTATATGAAAGCTTTTTACACCATTTTACTTTTAATTGTATCCAATGTCTTCATGACGTTTGCCTGGTACGGGCATTTGAAGTTGCAGGAGATGAAAGTTATCTCCAACTGGCCTCTCTATGCCGTTATTTTGTTCTCGTGGATGATAGCGTTGGCGGAGTATTCATTTCAGATTCCTGCCAATCGCATCGGGTTCATAGGCAATGGCGGTCCTTTTTCGTTGATGCAGCTTAAGGTTATCCAGGAAGTAGTGACGCTTATCATCTTTACAATATTCACTACCGTACTGTTTAAAGGAGAATCTCTGCATTGGAATCATTTTGCAGCTTTCGTTTGTCTGGTATTGGCGGTATATTTTGTCTTTTATAAATAGGATGAATGTGATGTCTAACGGTTGGAACCGGTAGCTTTATCAGGGGAAACTTTTTGTTTTTGCCGCCTGAACTAAAAGTTTTATGCTGATAACTAATGCGTTGGCTATTGTTTAGCTGTTGAATAAACAAGTAGGTGTACTTTCTCTCATTTCGGAGCTGTTGAACTGCTCAGCCGAAATCTGGACGATACAGGACGACACAACGTGTGACAGCTACTTGTAGGGATTTTTATCTGTCATACTTATCTGTCACGCTATAGTCTATTGTATGATAGCTTATTATCTTATTTTTGTGATAGCGTGACAGATGTTTTTCAAAATAAAACTTCGCGGAGGATGAAAACCGGGACGAATCGCTATTTTACCGTCATATATTTATCCATTCCTTTCGTGTAGAACATCCGGAGTTCCCCTTTTTCGTCCGCATATATGAAGCATGCGTCGAGGTCGGGGTGTGAATCGGCAAAGCGTTCGGCTTCTTCCAGGCCCATGACCATGAAAGCGGTGGCATAGGCATCTGCACTCATGCAGTCGCGGGCAATCACTGTGGCCGACAGGATACTGTGCTGCACCGGATAGCCTGTGCGCGGGTCTATAGTATGGGCATATTTTTTGCCGTCTTTGTAGTAATAGTTTCGGTAATTTCCCGAAGTGGCTATGCCCACATCGGTAACTTGCAGTATGGTCTGCAATTCTTGGTTTACGGCGAGCGAGTCGTCTATCGGCTTGTTGATTCCGATGCGCCATAAACTTTTTTTCGGGTTTTCTCCGCGCACCACCACTTCGCCGCCTATATCTACCATGAAATTGCCGATGCCTTTCTTTTCCAGCAATTGCGCAATGACATCTACTGCATAGCCTTTGGCTACGGCGCTGCACGAAAGCATGATGCGGGAATCCTGTTTGATAACTTTTCCGTCGGCGGATAACGATACTTTCGGATAGCCTGTGATGTCCAGCAAGCTGTCTATCATAGCAGAGTCGGGAAATGCGCCTTTCTTAAATCCGAATCCCCATGCGTTGGCAAGCGGGGCTATCGTAATGTCAAAAGCACCTTGGGTCTCCCGGGAGATTTCCATGCTGCGGCGGAATACGTTGGTGAAGAAAGTATCGGGAATGATTTCTTCGTTCCGGTTGATGCGCGTAATCGTTGCCGTATCGTTAAACGGAGATAGAGATCCGTCAAACCGTTTAAGCTCAGCTTCTATCTCGGCTTTCAAATTGCTGTCGTACTGATAGGTTATGTTATAGACCGTTCCGAATATCAGTCCGCTGACAGTTTGATAAGGAACAGCGCGGTTGTGGCGTGCAAGTATTCCGATAGTGCCGAGGGCAAGCAGGACAACCCATAAAAAATTACGTTGTGCTTTCTTCTCCATAATGTATGATGCTGTATAAATAAATTAAGCGATCTTCTTTTTTATCCTTCTATCAGACTGCCTTTTATCGGACAGCCTGCCGTTTCTTCGTTTTTCACTCTTTATTTAAAAGAACAAGTGCTCTATCAATATCTTCGTTCCGATAACGATGAGGATAATGCCGCCCCACAGTTCGGAACGCAGCTTGCGGGCGATGCCGCATCCGCACCGGATGCCGAACATCAATCCTGCCAGTGATAAGGCAAACGACACAAATCCTATGATGCCGATAGGGGGCAGAATGGATGCAAAGTTGCAAACTCCCAGAAAAGCGAACGAAACACCTACCGCCAAGGCATCGATGCTGGTGGCTACCGCCAATGCCGCTACTACTTTCAGCTTGGTAGGATCGAACTCGTGCCGGCAATCTTCATCCTTGAAAGATTCCATAATCATACGTCCACCCAGAAAAGCTAAAATGGCAAAAGCTATCCAATGGTCTATACTTTCAATGAGATGGCTGAAAAAACTGGCGCCTATCCAGCCAAGCAATGGCATGAGTGCCTGAAAAAAACCGAAAGCCAATGCCATTATCAGCATCGGGCGCAATTGAACACGTTTTAATATAATGCCGCTGGCTATGGATACAGCGAAACAGTCCATAGCAAGCCCTATGGCAAGCAACCAGATTTCTAATCCTGTCATTATCTCTTAGAATGGTAGTTTATAAGTTATTGTATAGGTAACCCCGGTTGTGTTTCCGTTGTACTTCCCGTAGCCCGGTACGTACCATGGATCACCATGCTCGGCAACGGAAGAACTCATACGGAATTTGAAACGTAACGCCCAACCCATATACAGGTCTTTCCATACATGCGCCCGTATACCGACACAAAATTCGGCCCATTGCATCGAGCCTTTCATTCCTTTATAATTAAAAGGCAGGCTGTTTCCCCAAATGCCGTCTATCAAATTCGGATTACCCAAACTTCCCCCGTATTCAGGGTCGTTGATGCCTAACGCTTCTACATCATATTTAAAGCTCGTTGCCGCATAGCGCAGGCCAACGAGTATCATATGTCCGTGTTTTTTGTTATAAAGCGCGTTATAGTCCATACCGATACGGAAATAGGGAGCACCGGTTTTATAATGTATTCCTTTGTCGCTCCAAGTATCAGTATTGCCATATCCTAATTCTACAATCGGGAAAAAGCGATTTTTAAGATTGACATCGACAGCTACCTCACTGCTGAAAAAGTCACTCCCGAACAGTTTGCTTCCGGGTCCCCATAAATCTACACTGACAGAAATACCATTGTACAGCGGATAGTGCACTTCCTCTTTGGCCTCTTTTTTCTCCTTTTTGGGCGGAGTGTTTGCCGGCGGAGCGGAAATGTCACTGTTTTGTGCCTGTAATGGAAGAGACAGCAGCAAACAGAACGCTAGACTAATAGAATAGTTTAAGATTTTCTGCTCCATAAATTCCGGCTTCTTTATTTGCAACGCGAATAGAATCAAGACTGTGGCGACTGTATCGGACATCTGTTATGGCTTGTTTCATTTGATAACCGCAATCCATTGACAAGAAGTAAGGTGTGTTGGTTTGGTGAATAACAAGCGTATCTGTCAATGTCTTGCTGTAATGAAACACGAGTACGGTGGAGTCGGCGGTATATCTCAGTGGCAACGAGAGATCGTGCACTTTTTTTTGATTGTTGATGATGACGGAATCCGTGCCAAAGGCAGTAACCGTCAAAGAGTCTAAGGTATCATTGGATACCACTTTGGTGTCAGGATCCAATGTATATAGGTAACATTGCATCATGGCTCGCGTTGTCATTGAACAGTCTGCTTCTTCCGAACAGGATATTGCTATACTGAAAACAGGGAAAAGAACAGCCCCGAATATTATAAATCTGACTAATGCTTTCATGGTTAAATCATTTTCTCTATTTGGTACTTATTGCGTTCTGGTGCATTGCGGGATATCAACTCTCCGAGAAAACCTGCCACAAATAACTGCGTGCCGATAATCATGGATGTCAGTGACAGGTAGAAATAGGGAGAATCTGTCACAAGGCGGTAGGGCATCCCTTGATTCATGTAATACAGCTTGCTGGCGCCGACAATAATGACGGCAACGAATCCGACGAAGAACATCAGAGAACCCAATATGCCAAAGAAGTGCATAGGCTTGATGCCGAAGGTGGAAAGGAACCAAAGGGATATCAAGTCCAGGTATCCGTTGAAGAAACGATTCCACCCGCCGAATTTTGTCTTGCCAAATTTCCGTGCCTGATGGTGTACGACTTTCTCGCCAATCTTCTTGAAACCGGCATTCTTTGCCAGATAGGGGATATAGCGATGCATTTCGCCGTACACTTCTATGTTTTTTATAACATCTTTGCGATAGGCTTTCAAGCCGCAATTGAAATCGTGCAGGTTCTTTATGCCGGAAACCTTGCGTGCCGTAGCGTTGAACAGTTTTGTCGGTATGGTCTTTGACAGCGGATCGTATCTTTTTTGCTTCCAGCCGGACACCAGATCGTAGTCATCTTCCGTAATCATGCGGTATAGTTCCGGTATTTCGTCAGGACTGTCTTGCAGGTCGGCATCCATTGTAATCACAACATCGCCCTGGGCCTGTTCAAAACCGCAATAGAGAGCTGGTGATTTGCCATAATTGCGACGGAACTTTATTCCGCGCACTTTATCAGATTTTGTTTGTAATTGCTCTATTATTTGCCAGGAACGGTCGGTGCTTCCGTCGTTAACGAAAATAACTTCATAAGAAAAGTCATGGGCTTTCATTACCCGTTCAATCCATGCAAACAATTCCGGAAGAGACTCCTCTTCATTATATAAAGGAACGACAACTGAAATATCCATTTGCTTATTTACGATTTTACTATATTATACTATACCTGATTTATTTGAAATTTGTCTGTTCTTGTCATTCCTTTTTACGCCTCATTACAAATAAGGCAGTAGGAAGCGCGAGCAATGAACCGCAAAATACATTCCATGACACCAGTTGCATGGTGATATCTATGGGAGTGAGCGATTTCACAGTCTCCAATGTTTCTTGAAACATGTTTGTATAGGCTTCTATGTCCGGTACACCGCTTTTGTTTAAGATATCAATTTGAGATTCGTAGGCATTGATAACGAAACCATGATCGATGAAACGGAAATAAATGTAGTGTGCCACTGCCGTCAGCAATGCGGCAAACATATACATGAATACTGTGAATATCCATGCATGCAAGAAGCTGATACTGCCGCTGCATACAGTATTACGATACATTCGTACATAATAATAGCCCATGAAAGGGACACATAACGTGAGCCCTACGAAAAGGAAAGATAAAAACGGAATTGTCAATCCTAAAGGGAAGAGGATGAATTTTAAAATCCAATATCCTCCCAAATAGGTGCCGAACAACATTGCATATTGCATGTAACCTTTATTTTCTGCCATTTTTCTAAGAAATATGGCGCAAAGTTATAAATAATATTGGTTGTAGACCCTGTATTCTTGTTAAAGTTGAAAAAAGTTAGGGGAAGGTATTGCAGATTTAAAATTTTTATCTACCTTTGCACTCGCAAAACGGGTAAGTCCTATACGGCCAGCTCCCTTCGAATCCTCCAGGGCTTGA
>OODO01000966.1_pt1 | contig 22461 bp, 19 predicted proteins | sample 1671261 | NCBI WGS metagenome assembly OODO01 (sample SAMN06348138, study PRJEB24527) | human gut metagenome | biome: human gut; feature: ankylosing spondylitis patient; material: feces | host: Homo sapiens | place: China | collected 2015-10 | reverse complement strand
TAACGATCTGCATAAGAAACCGCTCCTTAATCCTGGTAATAGCTCATCAGATTGCACTGGATCATGCCGTTGTAAAGTTTCCGCTTTTTATTTGCCGGCTTGCCGAAGTGCAGTTCAAAGTCTGTGTCCGGGGTAATGATGTAGCAGGGATGCGCCTTGTCTGCCGGAAATACATCGCCCATAATGCGGTAGATAGACTGGGCGTGCTGGATGTCCAGCATACGTTCGCCGTATGGAGGATTGCAGATCGTAATGGCATTCTCCATCGGCTCAAAAGCAGAAATGTCACGCTGCATCAGATGGATGCGCCGCTGTACACCGGCTTTGCGGCAGTTTTCCTCTGTGAGGGCAATTGCCTCCGGATCCACGTCAAATCCATACGCCTCAAATGCAGCGTCATGCCGGATGTTTGCCACAGCCTCTGCACGGGCATCCTGCCAGACAGCTTTCGGAATCTGCGTCCACTGCTCCGCCAGAAAACGGCGGTTGAGTCCTGGTGCCATGCGCATCGCCTTAAATGCAGCTTCGATCAGAAAAGTACCGCTGCCGCAGAACGGGTCGCAGACAATGCTGTCCGAGTGGACACGAGCCAGGTCAACAATACCTGCCGCAAGCGTCTCCTTGATAGGGGCAGCGTTGGAGTTCTTTCGATAGCCACGCTTGTGCAGTCCGATGCCGGTGGTGTCCAGGTAGATGGTGGCAATGTTTTTTCGGATGGTAAACTGCAGTGGATGCGCCGCACCGGATTCTGTGAACCAGTTGGTGTGATAAACAGACTTCAGCCGTTCTACAGCTGCCTTTTTGATGATGGACTGACAGTCCGGCACGCTGTGCAGCTTGGAGTCCAGAGCGTGGCCTTTTACCGGAAAAGCGTCATCCTTTCCAATCCACTGTTCCAGCGGCAGCGCACGAACGCCTTGAAACAGTTCCTCAAAGTTGAACGCCTTGAACTGTCCCAGCTGAATGAGAACACGTTCTGCTGTAGAGAGGCAGAGATTTGCCTTGGCGATGGTCTCCGTATCGCCCCGGAACAGCACACGTCCGTCCTGTGCCGCTATATCCGTGCCGCCGATCTTGGAAATCTCAAAGCGCAGGGTGCGCTCCAGACCAAAGTGACAGGGGCAGCAGAGAAGATAAGTTTGTTGCATGATCGATACTCCTTTTATTATGTGAGATGGCATACAATACCGCACAAGGCAGCTTGATGTCTTGTGCGGTATTGCCTTTATTGTGCAGCCTGCGTCTGTGCAGGTTGTGTTGCAGCCTCGGTAGCTGCGTCACCGTTTTCATTTTCGTGATTTGCCTGGGTTTGCTCACCGGCAGCAGTCGTTTCGGATGTACCCTCTTCCTGTTCGCCTGTAGCCTTGGTGGATTTGCTGTACTTGCCGCATTCATCGCAAACCGGCGCATTGCTGGATTTCCAGTAACCGGTAGTGGTTGCCTCGCAGTTCGGTCCGGCAATCTTGCCGCTTCTTGCGCAGACTTTTCCTTCGATCACCTTGTCGTTCTCCGGGTATTCTGCACCAGTGTCCATGCTGTCTGCATATTCGCCGATGATGTTGTACCAGATCTGTGCTGACTTGATGTGGTGATCTTTCAGTTCAGAACGTTCCTTATAGCCCAGCCATACGCCGCTGACAAAATCCTCGGTCAGTCCAACGAATGTCAAGTCGTTCCAATCCTGTGTAGTACCTGTTTTTCCGGCAACGTGCTTGTTTTCCAGCTTTGCCTTCTGACCGGTACCGTTGTTGACAACGTCCTGGAGCAGCTTGTTCATGACATAAGCGGTTTCGCTGCTGACAGCCTCTTCCGGATCGCCGTTGTTCTCATAGATCAGATCTCCGGCACCCTGGACAACCTTGCTGACCAGATGCGCCTTGTACTGCGTTCCGCCGTTGCCGTAAGGCACATAGCCGTTGACCAGATTTTCCAGTGTAACGCCATAGGTCAGCGCACCAACGGTCAGCGGAGAATACGCATTGTCTGTATGTCCGTCACCGGAATCCTTGCACAGATCCAGTCCGATTTTTGAAGTTGCAAAGTCAAACACGCTCTGCGGTGTCAGTGTCTGGCACAGCTGAGCCGGGACCGTGTTGTAGGATTTTTCCAGCGCCTCGAAAACTTTCAGTTCCTTGTGGCTGATAGACATTGCCGAACTGTCCTCGCTGTAGTTGGTCGGCCATGCCTTGCCCTCTACTTCGATCGGTTCATCCTTATAGATAGAACCCCAGTGGATCAGATCGCTTTCCAGCGCCAGTCCATAGGTGGTCAGCGGCTTGATGGTAGAACCCGGCTGACGCTGTTCCATGGTGGCATAGTTAAAGCAAAGGGACTGCGTCTTTTCTCCGGTTGCGCCTACCATAGCCTTGATCTCGCCCTTGTAGTTCATGGCAACGAAAGCAGATTCCGGATAAACGATCTCATCCGAGCTGTACTCGCCGTCGCCGTTCTGATCTTCCCACTTGGCAACCCGGTCCTTTTCCACCAGGTTTCCCAGATCTTTATACTTCTCTTCCACATATGCCTGCATATCCTGGTCCACAGTGGTGTAGATCTGATAGCCGCCACGATTGATACGGGAGATCGCCTGTTCCGTACTCAGATTAAACTGTTCCTTCAGATAATCTGCCACTTCATACAATGCGGCGTCCACGATCCAGGAGGTGGGCTGGTTCGGGTCGGTCTCCTCCTGTTTTTCTGTTTCCGGATGTGCAGCCTTGTACTCATCCGAATCGGTAAAGACCAGCTTTTCATGTACAGCCGCCTGGTATTCATCGTAGGTAAGTGCGCCGTTGTTGTACATCTGCCAGAGAACATATTCCTGGCGCTTTTTGTTTTTCTGTTTGCCGGTGTTGACCCATTCACCTGTGGTGTCGTCCTTGTAGCCGGCAAACGGATTCAGCGTTTCCGGGCTTTTCGGAATCGCCGCCAGGCAGGCGGCCTCTGCCACATCCAGATCCTTTGCGCTCTTTCCGAAGTACTTCTGGGCGGCATGTTCAATGCCGTTGGAAGTACCGCCGAAACCGATGTAGTTCATGTAGGTCTCCAGGATCTTGTCCTTGGAATAAGCACGTTCCAATTCCATCGCACGGAAAATTTCCCGGATCTTACGGGAAGGGGACTGCTCGCTGTCGCCGGTGATGTTCTTGATGAGCTGCTGTGTAATGGTAGAACCGCCCTGGTTGGTATCGTAAATATGCACGAACATATTGACAAAAGCGGAAACAGTACGCTTATAGTCTACACCGTCGTGGGTGTAGAAACGCTCATCCTCGGCACAGACGAAAGCATCTCTCGTGTGCTGGGGAATATCGTCAATGCTGATGGGAATGCGCTGCGATTCGTTGGTGACCTCATAAATGTTCACCCATTCGCCGCTGCTGTCCTGGGCATAGATGTTGGTATTGTAGGACAGCTCCATCTCCTCAATGGTGACATTCGAAACATCGTCCCGGAAGTTCATGACATATACCACCAGCGCAGTTGCCACAATGGTGCAGGTGATAATCAGAATCATGAAAAGCGCCGCCAGGGTAGAACCGAGAATGGAAAGCGAACGCCGCAGAACCGGAAAACGCTTTTCCTTGACGGTTGGCTCGTCCAGTTCCGGACTGTGATAGGGATAGTCCGGCGTGCCGGTCGGTCCGCATCGGAACGCCGCCGCTCTTGCCGTTTCGGTTTGTTTTCTCATTCCGAGCAGGTTGGTTTCGTTTTTTGTTGTTATCCATATTTTTGATTCCTTCCAAAAGCCCAGTGTGCCGCAGGTTTTGCCGTTTCATACAGCAAATTGCAGATCACATGGAAATTCGTTGTTGAGACATTCCTGCGTAAAGCTGACAGGCAGCCTGTGCGCAGGAATGTCTGAATTCTCTGATACGGTTCTGCCGGATAAAAAGCAGAATGATATACCATATTATTATATCACATTTTCACGGCATTGTTAAGAGGTACGGCAAATTTTCTTTGAAAAATATGCAGATTGTATAAAGTTCGGAATTTTGGGAAGAATACTTTTGTTACTTATTCAGATAATTTGGAAAATCTTCCTGGCGCACAGAGAAAGAAAGGCGGAAAAACACATGGAAAAAAACAAAACAGTATGGATGTTTCTGACGGCGCTGGTGATCTCTCTTGTGATCGTCGGCGGTTCTATGACCTTGTCCGTGCGGCACCAAAAAAGCGCCGTACAGGGTGTCACAACATCGCAGCCGCCCACAGATCCCGGCTATCTGATGCGGATCGCAGACGGAAAGGTCGGGCTGTACCGCATCGGGAGCAGTACCCCATATGAGCTGCTGGATGAACCGCTGAATCTGCTTTCGGAATATGACCGGGAGCAGTTGGAACAGGGAATCACCGCATCCAGCGAGGGCGAACTGCGCCGGCTTTTGGAGGACTTCTTTTCATAAGTACAGAAAAAGCGCCTGTTTCGTATCCCTGTGGGGGGAAAACAGGCGCTTTCGGCATATTCAAAGAGAAATGGGAACCGGCTTTCGCAGTGTCATCGAATCCGATGTGACATCGCAGTCCATTGCGAGCAACTTGACACCGGATGCCGCAGCGAGCCGGAGCGTTTGTGCAAATTCCGGGTCTGTGGCATCATTGGGACGAAACTGCACAACATCACGCATTTGTACCACAAACAGCAGATATGCACCGAATCCTGCTTTCCGGCAGGCAATCAGTTCCCGGAGATGTTTGACGCCACGCTGTGTCGGCGCATCCGGAAAGGAGACAACGCCGTCCTGTTCCAGTGTGACGCCCTTCACTTCCAGAAAGGACTGCATTTCGCCGTCTGTGATTCTGAAGTCGAACCTGGAATTCCCATAGGTGACTTCTCGCTCAATTATGGCATTTTCGGAGAAAAGCGTACCCTTGCGCAGCCATTCCTCCGCAGCATCGTTTGGAATCTGGGAGTCCAGATTGATGAGCAGGGGAGTCTTTCCGGGACGCTCCTTTTCCACTGCGATCAAATCGTATCGGGTCTTTCGGTTCGGATTGGTGCCATGTGCCAGATAGACCTTGTAGCCGGGGACAAGCAGTTCCCGGCAGCGCCCGGTGTTCTTGACGTGGACACGTTCTGTCTGCCCGTCCAGATCGACCATTGCAATAAAACGGTTCGGACGTTCTAGAAATGTGCCGGCGGTTACGCTTTGGTACTGCATGATGCCTCCTCATTTTCCGGCAGGAAAACCTGTACTGAAATTGTGTATTCGTTGCCGGTACAGCTGATCTCTGCCGTCCCGTGATATTCCCTGGCGATTTTCTCCAGAACATTGTGCCGGTCTGTCAGGTCGGATTCATTTTCCGCAAAGCACTGTACCTGGATGCAGACAGATCCCTTGTCCTGCTGCACGTTGCAGGAGATACAGCGCTGTTCCTCCGGAAGTTTCTGCACTGCCTGCATGGCGTTCTGGAGCGGATGCAGGAACAGACTGCAAAGGTCGATCTTCTGAATGGGCAAATCGTCTGCCAGACTGCACTGCACCTCAAACCGGATGTTCTGGGCAGCACACTGTTCGGCAGTCTGCTGTAAGATCACATTGGCGATCTTGTTTTCACAGTAATGCAGCCGAAGCGCCTGGTCCTGGAATTTGCTGTGCAGTTCTGCGGCAAACTGCTTGGCATCTTCCAGCTCGTTTGCGGCGATCAGCCCGGAAAACACCTGCATCTGGTTGTTGAAGTCGTGCCGCATTTTTGCCGCCTCGTGAGAGACTCGTCCTGCCTGTTCCTGGTATTGCAGGGAAAGCGCTTCATACTGTTCGTAAAACTGCAATTTTTGTGCGATTTGTTCCTTTTCCTGCATATTCCGGATGAAGTGGAACAGCATGACATTGGAAACCACGCCCAGACAAAATGTGATTGCCACGAGCAGCAGGATAATGGGAGAATTGGACATGATCCGATACTTCTGGATGATAAAGGTCAGCGTCAGAACAATGGCTGCCTGTGCAGCGGGAAAGACCAGATAGGGGAGTTTCTGCGTGATTTGTTCCATCAGCGTCCGCATTTTTCTCCGATGCACGAATTTTTTCAGGAAGTGGAGAAAGATCAGATAGAACGTGATTGTACCGATATAGCCGATAAAGCAATACCACTTTTCCCATCGCTCATCCGCCATCAGCAGAACTGCCGTGTGATATCCGGTGATGGCATCAAATACGCTGAAGAGCAGGACGCTCAGCACATCACAAAACGACATGGAAACGCAGTTGATTAGGAAATGGAACAACCGTCTGGAAACCGGATGGTTTCGATAGGCGGCGAGATAGTAGACAAGATAGGAACCCCAGCTAAATATATTGAACAGTATTCGCAGGTCATTCAGCATCAGCACAGCGACATTGCCGTACATGATGTAAGAAACGGCAAAAAAGGCAATATGGATCAGCAGGCTAAAAGAAAACAGTGCTGTTCTTGCTGTGCGGCTTGCCTTTCCCAGTGTGATATTGGAATAGAGGAGTACAAATACAACGACACACATTGCGGAAAAAGTCAGATTACCCATTTCCCAGAATATTTTTAATGTGTGCATTCCACTGCCCCCTTTTCCAATTCCTCCAGCGGTGCAGTTTCCGGCAGATTCAGCTGAATGACAATGGTGAAGAACTGGTCGTCATAGCTGGCATCCGCTGTGCCGCCGTAGGATTTCGCAATGTGTTCCATGATGTCGATGCCGAATCCGTGTTTGGATTTGTCCTGCTTTGTGGTCTGAAATTTGCCGTCCTGCACCTGGACTTCGTTTGCCTTCCGGTTGCGGATGCGGAAAAAGACCATGCTGTTTTCCTGCCAGATGCTGCACGAGATCTGCCGTTCTCCCTCCGGCACTTTTTCCGATGCCTGGATCGCATTTTGCAGCGGATTGATTAAAAGGCTGCAAAGATCCACACGGCGGATGTTCAGCATTTCCGGCAGGGAACAGCGGACTTCAAAGTTGATCTGCTTTTTGCGGCAGGTCTCTGCGGTCTGCTGTAAAATTACATTGGCAATGGTGTTTTCGCAGTACTGCAGTTTTAGCTTTTGATCCTGGAATCTGGTCTGTAATTCTTTTGCCAGCTGCATGGCGTCCTCCACTGCATCGGACTGCATCAATCCGGAGAATACCTGCATCTGGTTGTCGAAATCGTGCCGCAGTTCAGCAACTTGCTGGGATGCCTGTTCCGCCTGGGTCTGATACTGCTTGGACAGCGTTTCGTATTCTTCGAAGAATCGTATCTTTTGTTCTTCCTGTTCCTTTTGGTACATCTTTCTCATGAAGTACAGCAGCACAATGCTGGATACTACATTTAATAGGATGGTTGCCCCCAGTAACAGCTGCATTCCCGGAGAGGTGCCGATGGCATGGAACTGCTGCAAAATGGTGACCAGTGTGTAAATGGCGAAGAACTGCGCCAGGGGAAATGTCATCAGACAGAGCACCTGTTTGTGGTTTTTCAGCTGGATATGCAGACGGGGATAGAGCCATTTCAGCAGGGGAATTACTGCCAGGTACAGCAGTACTACCGGCATGGTAGTGAAAAGATTATACCACTTCGACCAGCGCTCTGTGGATGCAATAACCTCGGCATAGTGTATCCCGAACACTGCATCTACAGCGCCGGCAAGCAAAACAACAGAAATATCTGCTGCGGCGAAAATGATGAAATTTACCACTGCATTAAAACAGCGTATCAGAATGGATTCCTTCGGATACGCTGTCAGATAAAAGACGAAGAATATGCTCCAGTGCAGGAGCGTGTAAAGTTGTTCGTGTTTGTGCAGGATCCAGTAGGACGCATCGCCGTACAGCATCCACGGAATCAGACAGAACGCCAAACTGGTTGCAAATGTTATAATGCCGTTCCAGACTGTTGCCGCAATTTTCGCTTTTCCCATGGTAACACGGGTGAATAGCAGCATAAACAGGTAAATGAGCATTACAGACACGGTGAAGTTGAAGGTGTAGAAAATGTTTGCCATCCGCTCCACCTCTTAACCGTGCAGTTCGCTTTTGCGGCGGATCAGTTCGTGGCGGTTGTCTGCAACAGAACGATGTCCAAAGGCGCTGATGGGAATGCTTTCGCCGTATATTGTGACGCTCTTGTTTTCGATGCACTGTACATGATTCAAATTGATGAGATAGCTTTTATAGCACTGGTAAAAATAATGCGGCAGCTGCTTTACCAGATCAGAAAGCCGATAGTATCCGGTGTAGTCTCCACGGGCGGTGCGCGCCGTGACATAGCGTCTGTCGCTGGAAAAATACAGCACATCCGGCAGGGAAAGATAGACCGCCTGTCCGCCCACCGGCTTAAAGGCAAACACTTCCGATGAATCTGAAGTATCCGCCTGCAATTTCCTGACATAGTTCAGCACATCGTCTTTCTGAAAAGGCTTTGGCAGATAACCGTATGGTTTCACGTGGCTGCTCAGAAAGATCTGCTGCAAATAGTCCTCCGGATGCCCGGTGACGTAAATAAACTTTGTCTGGCTGTTGGATTTTGCCAGCTTTTCCGCATAGTCGATGCCGTTTTGCGTGCTGCCCTGAAAGCAGATATCCATAAAGACAGCATCCACATGGGCGTGCTGTGAAAAATAAAACTGCAGCGTGCGCCATTCCTGGAAATATTCCACGGTCATATCACTGCCGCTTTCCTCCAGCAGCTTTTTCAGCTGCAGTCCGATGCACGGCTCGTCGTCAAAGATTACGATTCGCATTAATTCTCCATCCCTCTTATATCGTGCCGCATTGCACGATCTCATGATTCGGCGGTGTCCGCTTGACTTGTATTCCTAAGAAATTTTTGCATATGCTTATGAATACAAATCCTTATTCATTATAACATAAATCATTCGGTAAAAATAGGCTTTTTCTGGAACAAAAATATTTCAGAATTATGGCATACAGACAGCCTTTCACCATCTTGTTTTGACAAGAAACAGAGCACTTATGACAAAAGCCTTGTCATAACGGCAAAGCAGTGCTATAATAGCATCGTAGAAAAGGAGCGTGCGGCGTACAAGATACCCAGTTCCTTTTCGAACTCCTTTCGCATCGCCTGCCGCAGCGGCAGGCCACAATAAAACTTTCCATCCCTCTTTGAAAGCAGTGAAAATGCAAAGGGAAAAGCCTGTTTTGTATGGGAAAGCGCATTCATCCGATACAAATATGTGCTGTAAACTTTGGGAAAATGAAAAAATGAGACACACGGAAAAGCCTGCCGGGCATCGGGAATGTACGGCAGGCTTTCGTGTATGCCGAAACGAAAAAAGAGACCGCAGTCTTTCTGCGGTCTCTTTTGTATTGCCAGAAAGGATTACTGAATTTCCTTGACATAGTTCACCAGATTGCCGATGCACAATTCAAATTCCACACTGTAGCACGGCAGCTTTTCCCGGTGTACGTCCTCATAATCCGCCTGTGTGACCTCGATGGTGTCAGCGGTGAAGTTGACCGCAATGGACAGCGCCTGCTCAATAGACGCACCACGCACCAGCGCACCGGACAGAACGCTTGCGAAAATATCGCCCGTGCCGTGCATCCGTTCCGGGGTGTGTTTCCGGTAGGATTCGTAGAACTTTCCCGTTTCGCTGTCATAGGCGGCAGCGCCGTGACCGTCACCCTTGCGGACACCGGTGATGACCGCCGTGCGGCATCCCAGTTCGGTCAGCTGTTTCAGATAGCTGTGGATCTGCTCCATGTCACACGTTTCCGCATAAGGCACATCCAAAAGCAGAGAAACTTCTGTCAGATTCGGTGCAATCACGTCTGCTTTTGCGCAAAGCTTTCGCATTTCCCGGGCAAAGTCCGGCGTGAATCCGGCATACATTTTTCCGCCGTCTCCCATGACCGGATCCACCACGATGGTGGTGTCCTTTTTGCGGAACAGATCGAAAAAGTCTGCAACGATCTGCACCTGCTCTCTGGAACCCAGATAGCCGGTATAGATTCCGTCAAAGTGCAGATCTAAGCCTTTCCAGTGCGCAGCGATCTGGGGGATATCTGCTGTCAGATCCCGGAAGGTATAACCGGTGAATCCGTTGGTGTGGGTGGAAAGAACGGCAGTGGGGATCACAGCCGCCTCTACGCCCATTGCCGAGATCAGCGGCAGTGCAACGGTGGAAGAGCATTTTCCGAAACAGGAGATATCCTGGATGGTCACGATTCGTTTCAGCATGAAAGGGTCACGTCCTTATGTCTCAGAAGTGGACTTCTGAAAAGATTTTTGTACATGATTTTTGATGGCTGCAAAGCTTTCTGCACTGATGACGTGTTCCATGCGGCAGGCATCCTCCACAGCGATTTCGGGATCAACACCGAGTGCCATCAGCCAGCCGGAAAGCAGGGTGTGGCGTTCATAGATCGTCTCTGCGATCTTGCGGCCAGGTTCTGTGAGCGAGATCTCGTTGTTTTCATTGACAGTGATATAACCGTTTTCCCGCAGATTTTTCATTGCCACACTGACGCTGGGCTTTGAGAATGCAAGCTCGTTGGCAATGTCAATGGCGTGTACAGTGCCACGGCGATTGTATAAGATCAAGATAGTTTCTAAGTAATCTTCCGCAGATTTTTGAATTTTCACCTTATTTCCCTCCGTTATGAATTTGTGAGATGCTTTTCTATATCATATGTGTTTTTTGCGGTGTTTTATCCATTATAACATATTCCATTCAAAAAAGCAAGGGCAATCTTGCATAAGTTATGCAGAATTGCCCTTGCTTTTCATGCAGATGAACGTTCGATGCGTCATTTCTTACATTTCAGCTTTTCTCAACGCCTGCTGCGCTGCGCACCTGGAGGATTGCGTTTTTCTCCAGCCGGGAGACCTGTGCCTGTGAAATGCCGATCTCCTTTGCAACCTCTGTCTGGGTGCGCCCCTGAAAAAAGCGGAGGTACAGGATGTTCTGCTCCCGTTTTCCCAGCTTGCGGATGGCGCTGCGCAGGGAGAGTTCGCCGAGCCAGCTTTCCATGGTGTCACGGTCGCTGATCTGGTCGAGGACATACAGCGCATCCCCGGATTCCGAATATACTGGCTCGTAGATCGAGACCGGGTCGCTGATGCTCTCCAGCGCCACCACGACATCTTCCCGTTTTGCGCCGATTTCCTCGGCAATCTCGCTGACGGTCGGTTCTTTTTGCAGCTTTGCTGTCAGCCGTTCCTTTGCCTGCATTGCCTGGTATGCCATATCCCGGAGTGACCGGCTCACCTTGATCTGGTTGAAGTCCCGGAGATACCGGCGCAGTTCACCGCTTATCATGGGGACGCAGTAGGTGGAAAATCGTACCTCTTTGGTCAGGTCGAAGTTGTTGATCGCTTTTATCAGACCCACAACACCGATCTGGAACAGGTCGTCGATATCCTCACCTCTCCCGGTGAACCGCTGTATAACGCTGAGTACCAGACGCAGATTCCCCTGGATCAGTTTGTCCCGTGCGGCTTTGCTCCCGGTGTCCCGTATCTCCCGGAGCAGGGCGATTTTTTCTTCCTCTTTCAAAACGGTGAGTTCGGATGTGTTGATACCGGAAATCATTACTTTTTGAAAAGCCATAATACGCCTCCTGTCCCTTTGAGTATGCCCGCTGTGCAGCGATTTAATCTGTTCCATCCCGGCGGAATAACACGGAAAATGGGGAAGGACACAAAATTTCGCTTTTTTCTTGCACTTTGTCTGAAAATGTGCTATACTGTTAAAAGAAACTGCATTGTACAAAGGCGATATACGCTGAGAATGATTTGTGCAATAGAAATACGAGGATACAATATGGCAAATAAAAAGAAACCATCGGAAAAACAGGCGTTCCTGGCGGAACAGCGTAAAGCAAAGCGAAAGGAATCCGAAAAGGCAAAACGAAAAAAACACCGCACCAAAAAGACTGTCACGGCAATTGTGTGCTGCGCAGCGGCTGTGGCAGTCGTTGCCGGCGGAACGACCTGGTTCGTCCGGGAAAAGCCGATGACCCAGCTGCTTTCTGCCGGAAAGACGGCGCACTATAAGCTGAATGCGGCAGAGGTCTCTTTTTATGCGTGGCAGATCTATAACGGCTACATCACCAGCAATTCCGAGTCCGGCTCTTCCAATGTGCCGGACACCTCGAAACCGTTAGCCGACCAGAATTACGATAATGATACGACCTGGGAGGCATATTTCACCGATGCTGCGGAAGAGTATGCCAAGAACATTCTGGCATTCTGTGAGGCGGCAGATGCGGAAAATTACACGCCGGAGGAAGACATCTCTTCTCTGGTGGCGTCTGCGAAAAAACAGATTGATTTCAGCACCATGCCAGATACGGTAAAAGAGGAAAACGTAACACACGCACTGGAACTGTACTTCAAGGCGCAGAGTTTCAGCACGCATATCCAGGACAATTTCAACTTCACGGAAGAGGAACTGAACGCCTATTACGAGAAAAATCCTACAGAAATGGATGTGTGCAGCTATATGGAATTTTCATTTTCCTATGACGATTCCAGCGACAGCACCACCATCAGCCAGAGCCAGGCAGAAGAACTGGCACGAAATCTGCGGCGCTGTGACACCAAAGAATCCTTTGAACAGTGGGTGCATGATTACTATGCGCAGAACACTTCGCTGACAGAAGAGGAACTGGCATCCCAGGTCAAGACGCTCTGCATGGAAGATGTCTCCTATACGCAGAATGACTCTATCAGCGAATGGGCGTTTTCTGCGGACACCAAAGTCGGGGACAGCAAGCTTTTCACCGATACAGACAACAAAACGATCACCGTTTGCCTGCTGACTGCTGCACCGGAGCGTGACGAGACCCATCCGGTGAACCTGCGGCAGATCCTTTTCACGGCAAACACATACGACTCCGCATCGGGCGCCCATGATGCAGCAGAAAAGGCGCTGGAGGAATGGAACGCCAGTGACAAGGAAGAGACAACTTTTGCGGCACTGGCTGACCAGTACACCGAAGACACCTCCGTGTCCGGTGGACTGTACCAGAATGTGACCCGGTCGCAGCTGATGACCACCTGGCGTGACTGGTGCTTTGACGAATCCAGAAAAGCAGGGGATGTGACGATCCTGGACAGTTCCTATATTTCCTGCCTAATTTATTATGTCGGCGCATCGCAGCAGCCGGGCTGGCAGCTGACCGCTGAGGCTGGCTTAGAGGAAGAACGCTATAACGAATTGCAGGAAAAATACCAGAAGGAGGCAAATGTACAGATCTCTGACTGGATCATACAGTTTGTAAAGGTAAACAACCAGGATTCCTAAGATGTAATAGAAAAGAGTCCGTCCGCACGGTAACTGTGCAGGCGGACTCTTTCTCATTTGGCAAGCTGTCGCTGAAAAATCTGACTGTTCCAGAAGGTGGGCAGCGCATCGGCAGATGTGGTTGCAGTGGCGATCGGCGGTATCTCTGTTTCCAGAGCGTGCTGAACACTCAGATGTCCCACAGACTGTATCAGATGCGCCAGATAGACGGCATCCGAAAGGTCAGCCGTGCCGCTGTGATTTGCGTCTCCGGAAAGCGTATCCTCGTATGCGCCGTGCAGCAGATTATCAATGTCACACTGCGTCAGCAGAAAGTCGCCGTCTGTATCACCCGGCATTTTGAAAATATGAAACGGGTGGACTGCGGTAATGCAGTAGCCCTTTTCCATGGTTTTGGCATCTCCCAGATACTCCACATACCACGAGCCGGAATCCAGCAGGTAAAGCCGTTTCTGTTCGGTGTCGATGTAATCTACCAATACATAGTGATCGCTGCCGGATGCTGTTGTCATTTGCAGGATGTAGCTCTGTGAGCGTTCTGTCCCCGTTTCAGCGCAGACCGCATATGCCTGTGCGATGCGCTCTTCCAGATTGCCGGAAAGCCAGACGGATTCCTGCCGGGTGAGATACGCCTGGTACTGATTTGCCAGGCTGTCCATTTTCGTTGCGCCGCCGGACAGTACCTTTTCCGAAAAAGCGGTGTAATAATCATAGGAATCGGAGAGCAGGCTGACACCGGGAACTGGCAGATTGTACCGTGCGCTCAGCTTGGCGAGTGTATAGTTCAGACAGCCGTCTGTGTCGATTGCAGGGGTGTTGGTATCCGGCGTTTCAAACTGCATCCAGGATTCGTAAGAAGAGACGGCAGGCAGTGCAGCACTGCCGCCCGGTACGAATTCCTCAGCGGCGGCGGATACGGAACTATTGGTGAAAAATGCGGTGGCTATGGTACACATAATCAAAAATGAGATCGCTTTTCGCTGCATAAAAACCTCCTGTGCGATGCGGCAGAGCCGCTGCGTTGTTAGACTTCCTGTTTCTATGATACGTCGGAGAACAGCACATTAGAACCGGCAGCAGCGGACAGGTATATCATATCCAATTTTTCTGCAATTGTCAATTGATAAAACATGGGATATAAAATAGAAAACATCATGCGAAAAAACAAGAAAATATCAGCATGATGTTTTCTTGAAAAAGGATGCGGCAGCGGAAAATTGTGAAAAGTTTGCAGTGCATCTTTTCAAACGCAGCGGAATATGGTATAATAAAAGCGTGTCCCACATTCGGACATATACCTTGATAGAACCAGACAGATGCTAGACATCTGAGACAATATTGAGAAAGCAGGGAGAGAAAAACATGACAGAACAGCAGTGCATTGCGCTGAAACGAAAGGCATTTCAAACATACTTCAGTTCTTTGAACGAACAGCAGCAGAAAGCCGTTTTCTCCGTAAACGGTCCGGTGCTGGTGCTTGCCGGCGCAGGGAGCGGCAAAACAACGGCAATCATCAGCCGCATTGTCAACATGATCTATTTCGGAGACGGCTATGCCAAGGCAGACGGCTTTTTGCCGGAAGAGGATGCTGTGTGGCTGCAGGATTACATAGACGGAAAAGCGGAGACAGATGTGGAACGCCTGCGTGAGATTCTGGCGATTGCACCGATTCGCCCGTGGAATATTCTTGCGATCACTTTTACCAATAAAGCGGCGGGAGAAATGCGTGCCAGATTGGCAAGTACGCTGGGGGAGGAGATCGCCGCATCTGTCAATGCGTCTACTTTTCACTCGGCGTGCGTGCGCATCCTACGCCGGAGCATCACCCTGCTGGGGTATGACAGCGACTTTGCCATTTACGATGCAGATGATGCACGGCGGCTGATGAAGAACTGCCTTTCTGACGTGAATGTGTCGGAAAAACAGTTCCCGCCCCGCAGTGTGATCCAGGAGATCAGCCGGGCAAAGGATGCCATGATCTCTCCGGCAGAGATGCTGGAAGATGCCGGCGGTGACTATCGAAAGATGATGATTGCAAAGTTGTACGGTGTATACCAGCAGCATCTGCGTGCCTCCAATGCACTGGATTTTGACGATATCATTTATCTGACGGTAGAACTGTTCCGGCGATTCCCGGAGGAACTGGCAAAGTATCAGTACCGTTTCCCTTACGTTCTGGTGGACGAGTACCAGGATACCAACCACGCACAGTACCAGCTGATCTCGCTGCTGACCCATGCCAGCGGCAACCTCTGTGTAGTAGGTGATGATGACCAGAGCATCTACCGTTTCCGTGGTGCGACGATTGAGAACATTCTGGGATTCGAAGAGGAATTTCCGCAGTGTACCGTAATTCGTCTGGAACAGAACTATCGTTCCACCCAGAACATTCTGGATGCCGCCAACAGCGTGATTGCCAACAACGACGGCAGAAAGTCCAAACACCTCTGGACGGATGCCGGCGCAGGGGAGAAGATCACCTGGTATAAGGCTGCGGACGAGTCCGACGAATCGGCATATGTCTCCAAGAAAATCCTTGAGAACGTGAAACAGGGTGCGAAATACGGCGACCATGCGATTCTGTACCGGATGAACGCCCAGTCCAATATGCTGGAGCGTGCGCTGGTGCGCAGCGGCGTGCCGTACCGTATCTACGGCGGCACTCGTTTCTACGACCGCAAGGAAATCCGGGATATCATCGCCTATATGAGCATTGTGGAAAATCCCAATGACCGGGTGCGTTTTGAACGAATCGTCAATGAGCCGAAACGTGGCATCGGAGACGCCACCTTGTCGCTGCTCCAGGACATCACCCAGGATCTGCACCTTTCTCCGCTGGAAGTAATGCGGAACGCCGATCAGTATCCGGTACTTTCCAAAAAGATGAATGCGCTGAAAAAGTTTGCTGTGATGTGGGATGAACTGATCGAGGCAGAACGGGAACTGCCGCTGGAAAAATTCCTGGATGTGGTCCTGGAGAAAACCGGCTATCGTGCGGCGCTGGAACAGATGGGCGAAGAGGGCACTTTCCGCCTGGAAAACGTAGAGGAACTGAAGTCCTCCATTCTGACGTATCAGAACGAGGCGGAGGAGCCGTCCCTGGGCGGATTCCTGGAGGAGATTTCTCTGTATACCGATGTGGACAAGTACGAGCCGGAGCAGGATGTGGTCATGCTGATGACTGTTCATTCTGCGAAAGGTCTGGAATTTCAGAACGTCTTTCTGGTGGGAATGGAGCAGGGCGTTTTCCCTGGAAACCGCAGCCTGGATTCCCGGGAAGATCTGGAAGAGGAACGCCGCCTGGCGTATGTGGCACTTACCCGTGCCAAGAAAAAGCTGACGCTGACTACCGCTGCGAGCCGAATGCTGTTCGGTATGACCATGCGCAATCTGCCGTCCCAGTTCTTGACAGAGATCGACCGGCAGCTGATCGAACAGGAGGCTTCTCAGCGGCAGTCTCGCCGTGGAATTTCCGCAGACAAGCAGATCGGAAGAGCGTCGTGTAGGGAAAGAGTGTAGAGGCAGAGCCGAAAGAATTCCATGTGGGAGAACGGGTGCGCCATGCAACCTTTGGGGACGGCACTGTTCTGGCTATCACGAAAATGGCAAATGATGCTATGCTGGAAGTCGGTTTCGACCAGGTGGGAACCAAACGGCTCATGGCAAGTCATCCGAAAATCAAAAAGCTGCTCTGAACAGGGGAGGAATCATTTTGAAAAACGGTTATCGTATCACAGATGCACACGCCCACGTTTTCCCCGACAAGATCGCCGAAAAAGCAACAGAGGGCATTTCCCATTTTTATGACCTGCCTATGGAGTATCACGGCAGAGTGGCGGAGATGCTGGAAAACGGCATGGCTGCCGGTGTAGATAACTTTCTGATCTGCTCGCCGGCGACCACGGTGACACAGGTGCATTCTATCAACAGCTTTCTGGCGTCCTGCGCCGCAGCCTATCCCATGTGTACCGCATTCGGCACATTGCACCCTTACGCCGACCATGTGGCGGAAGACTTTGAACAGCTGCAGCAGCTGCATCTCTGCGGCGTCAAGCTGCACCCGGACTTTCAGAACTTTCCCATTGACGACCCCAGAGCATACCCCATGTATGATATGATCCAGAGTTCCGGGCTGCCCATCCTGATGCACATGGGCGATGCACGCTCAGATTTTTCGCACCCGTACCGGCTGGCAATGGTGCTGCGACAGTTCCCGAAACTGCGGCTGATTGCAGCCCACTTCGGCGGATGGGGACAGTGGAAAGAGGCAAATGCCATTCTCCAGCCGGATGAGCGGCTGCGGTTTGATACCAGCAGCAGCCTGCCGTTCCTGCCGCCGGAGGAGATCCGAAAGCTGATTTCGCATTTCGGCGCTGAGAATTGTTTCTTTGGCGTGGACTATCCCATGTGGGATTATGATGCGGAATTGGAGCGCTTTTTCGCATTGGGACTGACAGACGGGGAAAATCGTGCAATTCTTTCCGAAAATCTGGATGCTTTTTTAGAAAAAGCAAACAAATAAATGCTTTTTCCTTTGAAAATGAAATGAATTTCTGCGGACTGCTTATTTCTAAAAAGAGAAAGTCGGAATACTTTTCAGAAAATTAACTTTTCATTTCAGCTTTTTTGTGTTATACTATAACAGTAAGTAAAAAAGCCATCAAGAAATTAAAGGATGCGTGAGTAATATGAGAAAGACGAAGATTGTTTGTACGATCGGACCTGCGACAGATGACGATTCTGTCATGCGGCAGATCATGCTTTCCGGCATGAATGTGGCACGATTTAACTTTTCCCACGGAGACCATGCAACGCATGAAAAGCGGTTTGAACAGATCGCACGCCTGCGGAAAGAACTGGGACTTCCCATTGCAACGCTGATGGACACCAGAGGACCGGAGATTCGTCTGGGACGCTTTGTGGATGACAAGCCGGTCACCATCGAAACAGGCGATACCTATACATTGACAACAGATGATGTGCTGTGTGACGAAAAGGTCGGCAGCATCTCTTTCAAGAATCTGCCCCGTGACGTAAAACCGGGCGTACACATTCTGGTAAACGACGGCGTCATTGAAATGGTTGTCGAAAAAGTAAATGCGACCAACATCGTCTGCCATGTTATCCACGGCGGCGTTCTTTCCAATAACAAGGGCATCAACGTGCCGGGCGTACAGCTGTCTATGCCTTATCTCAGCGAAAGTGATAAGAACGACCTGGAATTTGCTGCAAAAATGGGCTTTGATTTCATTGCAGCCAGCTTTGTCCGCACCTCTGCGGATATTGACTATCTGCGGAAGTACACCCAGAGTCTGGGCTGGTTTGATGTTCGCATCATTGCGAAAATCGAAAATGTTGAGGGTGTCCGGAATATTGACGAGATTCTGGAGGCGTCGGACGGCATCATGGTTGCCCGTGGCGATCTGGGCGTAGAGATTCCGTTTGAACAGATCCCGTCCGTGCAGAAACAGCTGATCCGGAAGGGTTACCAGGCTGGCAAGCAGGTCATCACCGCAACACAGATGCTGGAGTCCATGATTACCAATCCTCGTCCGACCCGTGCGGAGATCACAGACGTTGCCAATGCCATCTATGACGGCACCAGTGCAATCATGCTGTCCGGTGAAACCGCTGCCGGTGCTTTCCCGGTAGAAGTTGTCCGCACCATGGACTTGATCGCGCGTACCACAGAAGATGATATTGACTATAAGGGGATGCACTCTGCAAGCCGCACCAAGAAGAATGCGGATATTGCAAATGCCATCGCTCACGCTACGGTTACCACAGCGCACGATCTGGATGCAGCCGCTATTCTGACTGTGACCATGTCCGGCGTGACAGCGAGAGAGATCTCCAAGTATCGTCCCTGCTGTCCGATCATCAGCTGTACTGTCAGCGAACGGGTACAGCGTCAGATGAATCTGAGCTGGGGCGTATATCCCATGCTGGTGGATGAGGTTGCCAATACCGATGCACTGTTTGATTCCTCGATTCATGCGGCGCTGCGTTCGGATATGGTCAATAAGGGCGATATCGTCGTTATTACTGCCGGCGCACCGGTAGGCGTTTCCAACACCACAAATATGATGAAAGTGGAACGCATCTGAGAGTAACGAGTAAAACACAAAACGGCACGTGGAAAAAATACCACGTGCCGTTTTTCTATGGCAGATATACCGGAGAGAAAACGAGATCAGTCGTCTTCTGCGTCCTGGGTGGCGGGGAGTACCTCCAAAACAATGCAGGTAATGTTGTCCACGCCGCCATTCTGCAGTGCGGCTTGCACCAGCACTGCTGCTTCGTTGAAATAATTCTGGGAGAGAAGTTCTGCAATTTCCTCGTCCGCACACATATTGGTCAGTCCATCGGTACATAGTACAAACTTTGTGCCGACTTCCAGCGGCAAAGGGGGTCTGCTGTCCGCATTTAACCCTGCCTTTTTGCGGTCTGAACCGATGAACAATGTCAAACGGTGCTGATCGGGGCTGTGCTTTGCTTCTTCTTCTGTATAAATAGCAGCTTCCACTTTCTGGTTGGCAACGGTATGATCCCGTGTGAGCAGCGTTAAGTCGCTGCCCTGATACCGGTAGATCCGGCTGTCACCCAGGTAATACAGCTTGACTGCATCACCGAGAAAGTAGAGCATGGAGAAAGTAGTTCCGCCGTTCTGGCAGTGCTTTTCTGTGAGCATATCACAGATGGCATTGTTCGCCTCAGAGGTATACGAAGAAATGAGCTGATCCAGCATACGTGTCCCGTCGGCGTGTTTCAGCTTTTTCTCATACTTCCGCAGCGTCTGCACGGCGATCTCAGATGCGACCTCGCCGTATGCTGCACCGCCCATACCATCGAATACGGCAAAACTCATGCCGTCTGCATAGTGAATGGTATAAGATGCGGAAAAATCGTTCCGGAAAATATCGTTCATGTACAGCCCTTCCAGATAGAAATTATCTTCGTGGTTGCCGCGAACTTTTCCGATGTGTGTTGAAATGGACACACGCAGGTTATAGTTCTTGATTCCGGAATGATAAAAAGGTTCGGATGTTTCTCCGGGATAATTTCCGCCATAATAAAAAAATGGATTCGAACCCTGCGGTTGCCCGGGTTCTGTATTTTTATGATTGAAAAACATCACAGAATCTCCTCATTCTTTGAGACAGCTCCAGGGGAACCGTCTCTGAAATTGGTATGACCTTATTAGTCATCATACCATATCTCGCAGGAAAAGTAAACACTTTTCCGTGAAAATTCCGAGACCGTCCGATATTTTTCTCAGATGGTACAGTTTTCGGAAAAAAACTTGTGCAAATCTTCCAAAAAAAGAACTGCCGTTTTCCCAGCAGTTCTGTGTTTTCTTTTTAATAACAGTGACAGCAGCAGTCGAGAAACAGATTCAGCAGAATATTCGCAGCGCAGCAACGCACGCATCCGCTGTCATCAAGACTGCCGCCCATATAGGGCTGCTGCATCTGCTGATAAGAGAAACCGGGGGATTCCAGCTGCTGCACCAGTTTCTGATATTCATAGTTGTTCGGCTCCATCTGCGCCGCAGTCCTTGCGTACTGGAGTGCAGTTGCATTGTTTCCGGCACCGGAGTTTGCAACGGCAGAAACATAATACCACTGTGCATTTCGGTTGCTGATGCCGTTCAGTACCCGGACAGCCTCTGTGAATCTGCCGTTCCGGATGAAATTCACAGCCGCCTGCAAATGTACGCTGTTCTCATCGCCGTTTCCAGCGGAAGAGCGCTGCCCGTAGAATCCGCCGTATTCGCTGTCGGATTTGTGCTGGCGCTCGTCCATGATGGTCTGATACGCCTGCTGGATCTGCTTGAATTTTTCCTCGTACATTTCCGGATTCGGCTTATCGACATTGGCGTCCGGATGATACTTCCGGCTCAGCGCACGGTATGCCTTTTTTACTTCCTGGTCGGATGCGTTTCGGGGGATTCCCAGTACTTCATATGGATCCATGTTTTTGTTTCTCCTGTTTTTCAGTCTCTTCCAGTTCTTTTTTGCGTTGATAGAATTTCGGCCAGACGCCTGCATATAAAATGTTCCGTAAGATCTCGTCATAGTGCAGGATCGGCAGCCGTTCAAATGATTCTGCGCAGGATGCCATCATCATTTTCAAAAGGGATTTGCAGGTCTGTGAAAACTGCGGATCGTGTTCCGCCATGCTGCGCAGGGGATTGTAGCAGTTCTTTTTTCTGTCGTGTTCCAGGTCGTCATATGCGTCCAGCAGGTAGATGAATTTGCCCAGATAGAACCCGACCTGGCGCAGATTGTCTGCCCATTCGTCCTCTTTCCAGACGAAAAGCTCGCCCAGCAGCGTGCCGAAACAGCCTGCCGGCAGATCCGGATTCGATTCGCTTTGCTGTTCCATCTGATGCAGCAGATCCAGCTGTGCCTGTACCGCTTTGCATTTCTGCGGATACTGCGCCTGGATTCTGCGGTAGCTTTTCCGGAACATCTCAGCGGCGGCACGCCTTGTGATTTTTCGCTCGTCGTTCCAGTCGTCCATACATTTGTCCCGGAACAACAGAATACTCATATCTGCGGCATACGCTGTGATTTCACTCTGAATGTGCAGACTTTTATGAAAAGGGTGCGCTATGCAGCGCCGCTCTGCTTTTTCCTCTGCCGGTTCATACAGCCCTGTCAGCAGCAGGATGAGAAATGTCATGTCATAGCTCAGCGTCCAGCGTGCAGCTGCGCCGTGCCGCTTGTGGAGCGCATCGCACAGACCGCAGTAACAGCCGTGGTAGATGTCGTATTCCCGAAACCGCATTTCCGGTTTGTATGCCCGAATATACCCGTACATCGTTTTCCTCAGCTTCGCTTGATGAACTTATTGCGGCAGTTCGGACAGGTGATCTCGATTTTCCCCTTGCCCATCGGCACACGCATTTTCTGACCGCATTTCGGACAGCTGAAGATGCGGTGTGTCTTGTCGGCGCTTTTCTTGCCGAACAGGGAGCGAACCGGAGCCGTGATCTTCAGGAACTTCTGGTTTTCTGCCTGGCGGCGTGCAATATTCCGGGAGAAGATCCGGAAGTAGGAATAGATCAGAACAGCAACTGCGATCAGATTCAGCGTGGTGCTGACTGCGGTTCTTCCTGTGAAAATCGCCAGCAGCAGGAAAAACAGAAACACGCCGAACAACGCCTTGTTGAATGTAGATCGGAAGAGCACACGTCTGAACTCCAGTCACGGCTACATCTCGTATGCC
>OODO01000962.1_pt1 | contig 22538 bp, 25 predicted proteins | sample 1671261 | NCBI WGS metagenome assembly OODO01 (sample SAMN06348138, study PRJEB24527) | human gut metagenome | biome: human gut; feature: ankylosing spondylitis patient; material: feces | host: Homo sapiens | place: China | collected 2015-10 | reverse complement strand
GCAGCCGCCTTTCAGTCTTCCATCACGGACGGGCAGGTGCGGACATATTCGTAGAACTGTGCGTTCGCCGCTTCCATATACGGCGTAACCCAAAGCATGCCGATGCCGAGGCACAAAGAGCCGACAATGATCCAGCCGAGGAAACTCAGGTCAAGCACAAATTTCTCCCATTTGTGCCCGTCCATCAGACGGCGGCTTTCGTCAATGCAGGCCTTCCAGCCGTAGTCGGGATGATCAAGCTTGATATAGTATGCCATAGAATAGGCATACGCCTTGACAATGCCGGGGATGACGAACAGCAGCGACCACAGGAACGTGAAAAGCGACGTCATAAGGCCGATGAGGAACGTTCCGCCGAAATCGTCCTGAAAGCCGCGGAACATATCGCCCAGCTGCACGGACTGATGGTCGCGCGCCTGCTTGAGGAAAATGTATGCCATGCCGTATTCCAGCGGGCCGACCACGAGCAGCGCGCCGATACCGGGGATGATCCCGGCGGCAGCCGACTCCATCAGGCCGATCAGCAGGCACACGGCTAGCCCCATCATCCAGAGGTTCTGAAAAATACCGCCGCCAAGCTGTGCTCTTGCGCGGGCTTTTAATTCTGAACAACTCATAAACTACACAGTCCTTTCTGAATTCTCTTATTTCTTCCTTTTTCCGGACGCGTCCATTATACTGTATGCGTTTCGGGAATGCAAGATTCAGAATTCCGGGACACCTGCGAGGCACAGCGGCAGTTCCAGCCCGTTTGCTTCCAGAAGCGCCTTGTCGCGCAGAAGTTCCTGCGCGGGGCCGTCGGCAGCCAATGCGCCGTCCGCGATCAGAAGCACGCGGCGGCACGTTTCCAGAACCAGATCCAGATCGTGCGAGGCAATCAGTTTCGTCTCCGGCCTTGCGCGCAGGACATTGATCAATGTGCGGCGGTTGCGCGGGTCGAGCGCGGTGGACGGCTCGTCCATGAAAAGCATATCCGGCTTCATGGCAAGAATGGCCGCGATAGCAGCCATGCGCTTTTCTCCACCGGACATTTTGTGGTTGTGGCGCAGCTTCAGATGCTCCATGTGCAAACTGGCAAGCGTTTCGTCCGCCTGCCGCTCGGCCTCTGCGCGGCTCAGACCGTAGTTCATCGGCCCAAAGAGCATATCGTCCAGCACGGTCGGCATGAACATCTGATTATCTGCGTCTTGCAGCACATAGCCCAGCTTCCGACGCACGGCAGGCAGGTTTTCCCGCGTGACGGGAAGACCATCCACGGTGATGCTGCCCGTATACGGGACGAGGCCGAGCGCGGCCTTCATAAGCGTGGACTTTCCCGCGCCGTTCGCGCCGAGCAGGCCGACCTGTTCACCGTCCCGAATGGAAAACGAAAGGCCGCGCAGTACCTGCGTTCCGCCGTAAAATACGCTGACGTGATCAAATACCAGCATAAGCGCCTCCTGTCTCAGACAAACAGTCCGCCCATAAGCGCGGACAAATCAAAATAACGAGCCAGCAGCATCAGCGCCGGACACACGAGTGCATACGGCCACGACGCCGCCGAGCCTCGTCCGCGCACAGCGCCGGGGAATTCGCCGCTGAACCCGCGCAACTCCATACTCTCGTAGAGCGCCTGCGCCCGATCCATGCTGCGCAGCAGCAGCTGGCCGAGAAACGAGCCCCACGCGGAAATATGAATCCCCTTCTGCCCCGGCGCGCGGAGGCTGTAGGCCTGCTGCATCACGGCAACCTCGGAAAGAAGCAGACCGACATAGCGAAACGTCAGCAGCAGAAGGTTTGTCAGCAGTTTCGGTACGTGCAGCTGCCGCAGCGCGCGGCAGATTGCCTCGATCGTGGTCGTGGCCATCAGCAGGAACGACGCAAGCAGGCAGAAAACGCCCTTCAAAATCAACGTCAGCATGGACAACACGCCGCCTGAGACGGCAAGCGTGCCGACCTGCACCACGATCTGCCGGTCAAACAGCGGATTTAAAAGCCCGACCGCGCACACGAGCGGCAGCACCATGCGCAGCTTCTGAAAGCACAGACGCATCGGAAGCCCGGCAAGCTGATAACCTGCAACCGGGAACAGCGACCATTCCAGTCCGTCCGGGCTGGAACTTGCCAGCAGCGACAGTCCGCCGCCAATGACAAGCGCTGCGGCTGCCAGAATCGCCAGCGCCGCCTTGCGCGAGCAGCGGTTTTTCGCGCCGGTACCTGCTGCGCCCTGCAAAAGTTCGGGCCGCGTCTGATAGACGAAAAGCAGCACCGCCGCGGTAATCAGGCCCTCGACCAAGCCAATCGCCAGATGGATTGGCTGCATCAGCGCCGCAAACGCACCGAGCGGCAGAGCCGTGATGCCGGAGAGCGTCGTCTCCAGCACAACGGAGAACGCACCAAGCTGAAGCGTGACGACGCAGCCGAGCACCGACGCAAGCGCCCCGGGGGGATATTTCGGCGAAAAAAGTTTTCCTCCGTTCGTTGATGAACCGCACAAATCCGAAGATACGAATTTGTGAAAGACTGCTGAAAAACTTGAAATCGCAAGATTGTCGGATAAAAAAAGCAAGTCTAACATTGAAGAAACGGCCGGTTCCGCTATGATAATGGTATCCGAAGGCGGTTCTCGCCAGAAACCATCCGCCCTCAAGCGCATATTTGTATAAAACCAAACAATGGATACAGGAGGATACAGACATGGCAACATTCAGATTTACCGCAGGCCCGTGGAACGTCCACGAGGGCAACGAAACCTTTGGCCCCGGCCATCGCAAGAGCATTCCTCTCGAGGAGAAAATGAAGAAGTACGCCGAGATCGGCCTGGCCGGCATGCAGTTCCATGACGACGACGCCGTTCCCGACATGAACAACATGACCGAGAAGCAGATCATCGACTACGCAAAGGACGTCAAGGCGATGCTCGACAAATACGGCCTGTTTGCAGAGTTTGTCGCGCCGCGTCTGTGGTTCGACAAGCGCACGAATGACGGCGGCTTCACTGCTTCCCGCAAGGAAGACCGTGAGTTTGCCCAGTGGCGTGCCCGCCGCTCCTGCGACATCGCTAAGGCGCTTGGCACGAACAAGATCCAGCTGTGGCTGGCCCGTGAGGGCACGCTCTGCGCCGAGGGCAAGAATCCCGTTGAAATGACCCTCCAGCTGCGCGACGCGTTCAACGACATCCTGACCTATCGTGATGATGCGCTGATTCTCGTCGAGCCGAAGCCCAATGAGCCCATCGACCGCTCCATCTGCGGCACTGCCGGTCACGCACTGGCTGTCGGCGCTTACACTGTTGATCCGAACCGTGTCGGCCTGTGCATTGAATCCGCGCACTCCATCCTCGCTGGTCTCGATCCCGCAAACGACATGGGCTTCGCACTGGCTCTGAACAAGCTGTGGGGCGTGCATCTGAACGACCAGAACGGCTGCCGCTATGACCAGGATAAGGCGTTCGGCGTTGACAACCTGCGCAACGCATTCAACCAGGTCAAGGTTCTGTACGAAAACAACTTCGGCGACCGCGGCAACTTCGAGTGCGTCGGTCTCGACGTCAAGGCTATGCGTACCCAGCCCGACGAGGACTGCTACCGCCACCTCATCAACTCCAAGAAGATCTTCGAGAAGCTGCTGGACAAGGTCAAGAGATTCGACTACGAATTCCAGGCTGCCTGCGTCAAGGAGCAGAATTTCGAGAAACTCGAAATGTATGTCATGGACCTGCTGATGGGCGACTGATAAAAAATCCGGGCTGCCGCTTCTGCGGCAGCCCGCTGCATATCCGGAAAATGAGAAAAACCTTGAAAACAGATGTTTTCAAGGTTTTTCTGGCGCGGAAGGAGAGATTTGAACTCTCGCGCGCTTTTTAGACGCCTACTCCCTTAGCAGGGGAGAAAAACCCATTGAAAACACTGGGGAAATTGGCGTTTGTAACATATTTTGTAGCATACATAATTCACTCTGTCGAGTCGTTTTGTAACTGATTTACGGCATTGACCATGCCTTTCATGTCCGGGTGTACATACCGTTGGGTAGTCGTTATCTTCGTGTGGCGCATGATTTCCTTGATCATAAACGGGTCGATGTTTTTCATTGCGAGGGCTGTAGCGGTTGTATGGCGGCATGAGTAAGGTGGTAGCTTTTGCACTCCGGCAAGCTCCAAACACTCATAATATCTCTTGTAAAAATTATCTTTGTTTATGCAGCAGATATTTCCGACGCGCGATTTGCTTTCTTCGCATAGTTCATGCAGCACTGGCGCAACGAAATCCGGGAATACCATAGGCGTTTCCTTCCGCTTCTTTGTCTTTATGCCGCCTCGGACGATCTCATTTTTCTCAAAGTCAATCATGTCCTTTTTGAGCTTCAGAAGCTCACCAGGCATCATGCCGGTATAGATCATCGTAAGGATAAACCCGACAAAGTGATCTTTTGCATACGCTTCCCATAGCTTTTTTACGTCGGCGTCGGTAAACGGCTCCGGCGACTTCTCTTCCAATTCCGGAAGCTTTATGTACTTTGCAAGATTCACGGTAGTCTGCTTTTCGGCAATCGCGAGATTGTAGCAATGGGAAAGGACTGTTTTCATGTCCTTCCGCGTGTAATAGGTGCTGGCGTTGCGGTCGATAACATCCTGTATCTGCGCGATGGTAAGCGCGTCGATCTCACGGTCGGCGATTTCTTTCATGCGCTCGAAAGCCTTTTCTGCCGCTCCCTGACGATCAGCCGATAAGGATAGATAATCCCCACGCAGATATGTTTTGTAGTATTCTCTGAGAGTGGGGCTTCGCTGCTCTTCCTTCGGAGGGTTTGCTGCATATTGGAGGGCGGCGCGCTTTGATGTAAACCCGCCTTTTGTTCGCATCTTTTGCCGAAGCTTGTCGTTCTCGTCTAGGTAAGTTCTTTCTGTCCAACGCGCCGTCCACGTCTTCCCTCGCTGGTAAGCGCTTCCTTGCCCGTTCCCGCGTGTCCGGCTTCGCCGCGCTTCCTGCTTTTTCCCGCACCAGCAACAGTAGGGCGCGCCGTCTGGAATTTCTTTTTTACACTTGATGCACTCCATGTTTCCCTCCACGTTCTTTTCGGATCGCATAGAAAGTAATTGCCGAAGCCAGCGCTGAACCTACGATCAGGGCAATGCAAACCCATGCAGCTACGGACAAATCTCCATCGCGAATGAGGCCTGCGCTCCGACTCTGCGCATCCGTCACAAGGCAGGCAATCAGAGAAAAGGAGAGCAGCATACAAAACAGGGCGAGGACGTAACACATTGTATGTGTAGACTTTATCTGCGCGCTTTGCGCGGCCGCTGTTGCCTCCAGTTTGGCGTTTTCAAGCTCGACATGATGGATCTGCTTGGTCAGCTTTTCCGGGCTTCCGACGGGATTTTCAAGGCCGAACAGCTCGTCGAGTGACAACCCGAGCGTTTTGCATAGCGCAGCCGAGTTGTAAAGCCGTGGATCCGCTTGTGTTCCAGCGTATAATCGGCTTACGGCAGAGAAGGAAACGCCGGACTCGTTCGACAGCTCCTCCAACGTCATCCCGCTTGCATCTTTTGCCCTTCTGATCTTCCCCTGATACGCGCCGATAAACGGAGCGAGATCCTGTATTGCGGACATGATTACGCCTCCATTCGTAAGTTTCAGTTTTATTTCTTACATTTTCCATATAAAAATGCAAAACATGTGACAAGAACGCAGGATTCGCCCTTTTCTTACAAGCATTATCTGGTACAATAAAAACGTAGCAGATAGTTCCTGAATCCGGCATCTGCTGAAACGGCCCCACCGTATGTTCCAGATACGATGGGGCCGGTCAAACCGAATATTATATCAAATCATCAGTCCCATAAACTGTACACCATCGGATTCCTGATTCCCAAAAATAACGCGGTCTGTTTGTTTATAATACCATGTTGATTTTTAGAACAATCGTTCTATAATAAATGACAGGAGGAAAAAATATGGAGTGCATCAACATCCGGGTAAACAATGGGCGGGTCGACGTGACGGTCGACGGCGCGAAGCTGACAGACGTGCACAGCGTCAGCGTGGACTACATCAAGGGTATTCCGCTCCTGTTTGCCTGCGTCGCGGACGTAGGCAGGGAGCAGGACGAGCGGCGGGAACCGAGAATCCTGCACTGAATTTATTGTGCGTCCCTCGAGTTCGCTTCCTCCAGCACATTGCCGGTCTGGTCTACAAACTGCACACGCACGTTGTCGACCGGAGTTCCGTTGAATGCGTTGTACATACCGCCGTACATATAAAATGCCAGTGTAAGGAGTGAGTCCTGAAGTCCAACCACATCAGTAGAAAGCGTTACAGTAAAGGACGTGTAATCGCTGGACGCTTCGGCGGAAATGACGTTTGGGTAGTCAGAGGAACCGGCCATGTCCGCAAGCTGGGCGTCAATGTTCTGCACCAGCTCCTGCATAAGCTCTTTGTGCCGTGCCGCCGTCATAACGTAGGTCGCGGAGCCGTCAGGATTCAGTTCTATAGACAGAAGCCCGTCTGTTTCCTTTACCTTTTCGTCCAATGCCTGCTGCGTCGCATCTTCGCCGATAAAGTCGGCTGGGATCGTGAGCTTGATCTTATTGCCCCATGTTTTTTCAGCCGTTATCGGTGTGGTTGCCGTTTCCTCGGTCTGTGCGTCGTCTTCCGTCTTTGCCGACTCCGATGCGGAGATTGTATCCGGCTCCTGCCTCTTGATCGGATCGGCTGGTTTCTTCGCGGGCTTTGATGCGATAAGGACAACTGCCAGCACAACGGCAGCGAACGGAACAGAAAGAATCGCGATTTTTTGAACCGAAATCATCTTTTTGTTTCTTGCGCCGCATTCCGGACAGACGCGGGCGCTTGCATTGATTTGCGTTCCGCAGGAGCGGCAGATCATCTTCCGGTTCGGCGTGTCACAGTGCGGGCAGAACTTCTCCCGTTCCGGGAACTCTGCCCCGCATCTTGGGCACTGCACAATATATTCATTTTTAGTCATCAATGCGGCACTCCTTATATGGTTTGTAAACAATTACATATTACCACTTAGAACCAGCAACCGCAATGTAGAAGCTGCACAAAAATAAACGTCGGAATTTGGAAGAACGGAGATAGGAACTGAAATGAACGAAAAAGAAGCCGCGACAATCAAGGAATTGGTGGAAACTATATCAAGATTCACGCCCGAAAAACTCAATCTTTTTCTATCTGCTTCGCAAGATTTAATAGAGCGGATGCAAGCTCGGGACGATTCATGCAAATCCGAATAATCTGCTGGATATCCTCCGGCAAGTCACGAATAAGCGCTTCGCCATCGGCGGGGCGCTCTTTTTTTATGCCCTTTTCGCGTTCTTGCTCCAGCAGCCCGCGCACAAGCTCAATGTCGGCCTGCTCCGTCAGAATCTCCTCCGGCGTGGTTTGCAGCATGGCGCACATACGGGCAGCTTCTTCGGGGGAGGGAAAGTTCTTCGCACGCTTCCATTCCGTAATCCACCCGCGAGATTTTTTCATAACTGTTTCGGAAAAGTATGCTTTGCTCCATCCTTTCCCCTCTACGAGAGAATTTACTTCTTCAATATTTGGCGTGACAACAAGACGTTTAGACATTTTGCTACCCCTTATATTCGATTAGATATGTACGCCCATGCTTAGTGCGCGTTATTGTCCCGTCTTTAGCCATGAAGTACAAAATTGTTGATATGTCGTTTTGAACGACAGGATCAAAGCGTTTATACAAATCCGTTTGAATAATAGAATGGCTTTCCGAAAGAACGCTCTCAATTTTTGACTTTAAATTGTTGGTTTGTGAAATATATAAAGATTCTTTTGCGGATAATTGGTCTTTGTTTTTAAGCAACTCTTTTAACTCGCATTCAAAGCGATCAACATAACAAAAATCTGCATCTTTTGAATTGTGAGCGTGTTCCCACATCTCAGAAAAATAAGTTTGGTATTCTGGACCAAGAGAATAGCATTTCGATTTAAGACTGTAAAATGCATCAATAAGCTTTTGCAATGTTTCAATTCTCTCGTTCAGTAGAAGCTTTGCATTCAACGAAACGGCGCAATTTGCCATATAACTTTCTATTGGACGGATTTCTTTTTCAATCATCATGTATTGCTCTAACATATCCGATTGGCTTTTGCTGGGGCTGTTTATGGTGGGGCGCTTGTCTTTGGATGAAGCTTGGCGCATGACGCTTTTTTGCTTTTTTAGAAACCACATAAAAACCTCACAAAAAAAGTCAATCCAATTTGTACAACATTTCATCGTAAGTATTGTTGACATACGACATAACGTTGTATATAATATGCTTACAGAGCTTAATCAAGGCAACAAAAAACCAAGCCCCATCCGAATCTTCGTTTTGCGGGCGTATGGACAATATTTTGTTGGCTGACACTTACATAATAACGGCTATACATGGTTTTGTCAAGATAAAGCTCTTAATTTGGCTGCGGCGTAAAGAAAAGCCGCCCGTGGTTCGTTCACGAGCGGGTTTCCCCAGAGTTGTTTGCCAGAACGCGCTGCACGGGATGGTCGTCTGCATTACTTCGCATCCGTCCGAATTGGTAGAGTTCGTTCCACCGGCTCGGCAATGCTATCCTGACACAAAACGAACTTACGCTTCTATGACGCACCGCTCATTTTGGCAGTTCTGGCGCTGCCCCTTGCCCTAACGCATCACGCCGTTTCTTTGGTCTGGAACTGGCAAGTTCAAAAGTTTGGTCGTGACAACCACCTCCTGAATTTACCTAAAAGGGCTAAGGACAGTATAGCGCGTCTGGGGCGCTGCGGTCAACAAAACTTAATTAAGGAATGGAGGAATGAGCGCTTGACATTGAAAGAGCTTCGGGCGCGGGCCGGGCTTCTGCAAAAAGATGTTGCAAGGCGAGCTGATGTCTCGATCATCGCCGTCTCGAATTGGGAGCTCGGTAAAAACGGAATCGCCCGGAAGTACAAGAAAAAGCTCGTCCGTCTCTACGGCTGCACGCCGCAGGAGCTGGACGAGGCAATTGAGGAAAGCAGAAAGGAGGAAAAATGACGCTGGACGATATCCGGGCAATGTCGAAGCCAACGATCCTAGCAAGCGAAGCGGCGCAGGTGCTCGGCTGTGACCCGCAATGGCTTCGCTTGATGGCGCGGGAACGGCCTGAAAAGCTGGGCTTCCCGGTCTGCTGCACAAGCAAGCACAGAGTGAAGATCCCGAGAGAGCCGTTTTTGCGGTTTCTCGGAGCATGAGGAGGAACAAATGAAGGTCAGATTAACATTTTTGGAGCCGGTTCTTGGCACATGGCCGAGCAACGAGAACATTGCGCGTGACTTTATCGCAAGCAAGGCCCCGGACGCAAGCACGATCGAGGATGAGATCGCAGCGCTCGGCGCGGACGCTGTCGCCGAAAAGGGAAAAACCGTTTTCCCGCGTACCGACGGACAGCCGATTCTGTACGATTATCAGGTCAAAGGTTTTTTCAAAGACGCCTGCGGTATGCTGGCGCGCGTGAAAGCCAAGAAATCCAGTGCCCTGAAAGCCTATAAAAAGATCATCGACGGCCTGATCTTTGTAGAGCCGCGCATGATTCCCATTGAGGTCAACGGCGAGATCGGCGAATGCCAGAGGCCGCTTCGCGCACAGACCGCACAGGGCGAGCGCGTCAGCCTTGCGAACTCCGAGGAGATCCCGGCAGGCAGCTCCATCGAGCTTGATATCGTGATGCTCGATGAAAAGGCACACAAAGAGGCAGTGCTGGAATGGCTGGAGTATGGCCGCCTGCGCGGCATCGGCCAGTGGCGGAACTCCGGCAAGGGCAGATTTACCTACGAGGTTCTGGCGGATTAAGTGCAAGGGCTTGGCGAGGCATGGAATCGCTCCGCGAGGGAAAAGCATAGAGGCGCTCAGGAACACAATGAACTGCAATGGCATGGCAAAGCTCAGCTCGGCTTAGCAATGGAATGGCATAGCAGGGCAAAGACTGGCAACGCAGGGGCATGGCAAAGCAACGGAATGTGACGCAACGACAGGCAACAGCATGGCAAATCATCGAAGGCTATGCGCAGCTACGGCACAGCAACGAATGCAAAGCAAGGGAAGAGCGAAGCAAAGCATCGCTTCGCAGCGGCAACGAATTGCGAAGCAACGAACAGAAATCGAAAAAGGAGAGGATAGCATGAGAACAAACCTTGTCGTGGAAACGATCGAGGAGCGCCGGGAACGGCTGCGGGAGGAATTGGACGCCCGCAAGGCGACACTGCGGATCGTCAAGGGCCTGTGCCTTTGGGTGAGCGGCGCGGCGATGATCCTGTCGGCGGTGGCCGGGATGGCGGAAATGACGTATGAATGCGCTCTGACCGGTCTGGTCGCACTCGTCGCGTTGCTGTACGGGCTGGCATGACGGAAGCGGATCTGTTGAAGACTCCCTGCGAGATATGCAGAGAGCGCGGGCTATGGCGCTCCGGCTGCACCACAGACGGCCGATTCTCCTGCGGCATCTATTGGGAGATCCTGTTTGAGCAATGGGACGCGACCTGCCGGCTCATCCGGGAGCGCACGAAAAAGAAATGACCCCTGCCGCGCGGCAACGCGACAGAGGCCGAAAGGAAACTTAAGACGCCTTTATTATAGGGCAGAAAGGAACCTATGTCAAGTTTAACGGATTCCCGCGTCCGGCATGGTGCGAAAGCCTGCGTCGCCGCGGTACGGGCTGACTACCCGAAGTTCAACAAATGCCTGCTTTCTCAGTGCGAAGCGCCGGAGAAATACGGCGTGCAGCTTGTTCCGGAGGCAGCCGCGGCGATCAAGGCGCTGGACGCGCCCAAGAACCGCGCAGATCGCCGGAAGAAGACGAACCGGTATTACTTCCGCTTGACGGACGAGCAGGCCAAGAAGCTAGACAGGCTGCTGAAAAAGCTCGGCTATTCAACGGTTCAGAGCTTCTGTGAAGCGCTGATCCGCCAGGAGGTGAGCCGGAATGGCGTATGACGGCGAAAACCTGTACTTGAGCATTCCAGAGCCGGAGTACGAGCCGGACGAGCTGGAGGATGAAGACCGTTATTTGTTCCCGCCGCTGTGGCTGGTGGGAAAGATGAAACAGGAGGATCAACATGAAAGTTTATAAAGGCACGAATAAGGATATGAAGTGCCGCGGGTTTCAATACAAACTCGGCGAAACCGCCGTTTTTGATGGAGGGCCGCATCTTTGCAAGGCTGGCCTGCACGCGTGCGAACAACCGATTGATGTGCTGAACCACTACACACCGAATGAAAGCCGGTACTTTGAGGCAGAGGCAGAAGAGGTATCTGCCGAACGTGAATCATCGGATAGCAAGATTGTTGCGAAGAAAATGACACTGAAAGCCGAGATTGGCGTTCCTGGCCTTGTGAAAGCGCAGATCGAATATGTCAAGAGCCAAATCGGATTTGACGACGCGATCAAGCGCGCAAACGCCGAAAAAGAGAATCATGCCACAGGCGATTGGGGTGCAGCCTCCGCCACAGGCTATCGGGGCGCAGCCTCCGCCACAGGCAATCAGGGCGCAGCCTCCGCCACAGGGAAAGCCGGTGTGGCGCTCGCGGCCGGCCTCGAATGCAAAGCAATGGGCGCACTCGGCTGCGCGATCTGCTGCGTCGAACGCGGCGAATGGAATGGAAAAACGTATCCGATCATCGCTGTAAAGGCAGCCATTGTCGATGGAGAAAAGATCAAGGCTGAAACATGGTACCAGCTGAAAAGCGGCGAATTTGTGGAGGTGGAGTAAATGCTCGATACAATCTCCACGGCGAAGATGAGCCACGAAGAATGGCTGGAGGAACGCAGAAAGTCCATTGGAGGGAGTGACGCGGCGGCTGTTATCGGAATGAGCCGCTTTGCAAGCCCGTACACGGTATGGATGGATAAGACTGGGCGGCTCCCGGAAAAGGAAGACACAGAGGCTATGCGGATTGGCAGAGATCTCGAGGAGTATGTTGCGAAGCGTTTTGAGAAAGCGTCCAGGAAAAAGGTGCGGCGCTGCAACTACATCATTCGGAACCCCGCGTATCCGTGGGCGCACGCAGACATTGACAGGCGAATTTCCAGTGAAAATGCAGGGCTGGAATGTAAGACAACCTCGACGCTTGACATTCGGCAGTTCAACGGCGTGGAGTTCCCGGAACGGTACTATGCACAGTGTGTGCATTATCTGGCTGTCACCGGCCTAGACCGTTGGTATTTGGCGGTTCTCGTATTCGGGCGCGGATTCTTTACATACACGCTCGAGCGCGACGAGGCGGAAATCTCCGCGCTGATGGAGGCGGAGAAGCTTTTCTGGCGGTGCGTCGAGGAAGACACCCCGCCTGCACCGGACGGCTCGGAGGCGACGACGGACGCGATCAGCACGGTTTATGCCGATAGCAACGGCGAACAGCTTGAATTGTTCGGGCGTGAACAGCTGCTTTCCGAGTATATGCAGATCAAGCGTCAGGCGGCGGCACTGGCGGAGCGCAGCCGCGAGATTGAAAACACAATCAAGCTCGACATGGGCACGGCAGAGCGGGCCGCCTGCAACGGTTACAACGTCTCCTGGAAGCAGCAAAACCGGCAGACGTTCCAGCCCAAAGTCTTTAAAGAGGCATACCCGGATATCGATTTGACGCCGTTCTATAAAACGGTGCAGGCCCGGCCATTCAAAATTACAGAAATGAAACAGGAGGAAGAATCATGAACAAAATCCAGCAGGCAACCGCGCAGACGGCTATGAAGGCACAGAGCGGCGGAAATCCGACAATGCAGCAGTATATCAAGCAGATGGCGGGTGAGATCAAGAAAGCGCTTCCCTCCGTCATGACGCCGGAGCGGTTCACGCGGATCACGCTTTCCGCACTTTCCACGAATCCGAAACTGGCGCAGTGTACGCCGCAATCCTTCCTCGGCGCAATGATGACTGCCGCGCAGCTTGGCTTGGAGCCGAATACGCCGCTTGGGCAGGCATACTTGATCCCGTATTGGAACGGGAAGCAGAACCGTCTGGAATGTCAGTTCCAACTTGGGTACAAAGGCATGATCGACCTTGCATACCGCTCCGGCGAGATCCAGACGATCCAAGCACAAGTCGGACACGCGAACGATACGCTGATTGCCGAGTATGGCACAGAATGCAGCCTGAAATTTATCCCGAAGCTGAACGGAGATCGCGGCGACCCGGTGAACGTCTGGGCGATGTTCAAAACAAAGGACGGCGGCTACGGATTCGAGATCATGACGCTGGACGATGTCCGCGCCCATGCGCAGAAGTACAGCAAGGCATACGGTTCCGGCCCGTGGCAGACCAATTTTGAGGAAATGGCGAAGAAGACTGTCCTGAAAAAGGTTCTGAAATATGCCCCGATGAAGTCCGAATTTGTCCGGCAGATCGCGCAGGACAGCACGGTCAAGACGGAGATCAGCGACGATATGTTCAGCGTTCCTACTGTTGTCGCAGATGCGGAAATGGTAGACAATATGCCTGTTGACCAGACTACAGGTGAGGTCATGGAGGGCAACGCAAATGCTGAATAAAATCGTCCTGATGGGCCGCCTGGCCCGTGACCCGGAGCTTCGGCAGACGCAAAGCGGAAATTCTGTTGCATCCTTCACGCTTGCCTGCGACCGCGATTTTGCGGCGCAGGGCGCGGAGAAGGAAACGGATTTTATTGATGTTGTCGCATGGCGGAATACAGCTGATTTTGTCAGCAAGTATTTCTCCAAGGGCCGCATGGCCGTGGTGTCTGGCCGTTTGCAGATCCGCAACTGGGAAGACAAGGACGGGAACAAGCGCAAAACGGCAGAGATCGTCGCAGAAAGCGTTTATTTCGGCGACAGCAAACGGGACGGGCAGAATGCTTCTGCCGCTGCACCGGCATCTTCGGAGTTCAGGCCGCTGCCGAGCACAACGCCGGTTCCGTTCTCTGCGCCGGATATGCCGCAGATGGAGATCGGCGACGACGACCTGCCGTTCTGAACGTTCTGAGGGCTGATAGATGGCAAAATGCTACGTGAAAGCCTTTTTTGACTGGATCGAGCAGACAGCGGCGCTTGAAGACGATGAACGCGGGCGGCTGTTTGTTACAGTCTCTGATTTTTTGCCAGCTGGCGGTTTTTATAGGCGGGGTCGCCTGTGACCTCGCGCAGCACGGTGATCTCGGGCGGCGCGGCGAGCACGGGGGCGTTTTCCGGCAGTGCGGCGCGCATGATGGCCTTGTCCTGCGAGAACGGATAGACATCGATCTCAAACCGGCAGCCGTTGTACACGAAACGGTATTTCGTCTTGTGGACGGTGTGCAGGCTCGTGTCGCCCTCCATGAGATAGCGGATGTATTCCTTTTCGGAGATTGGCTTTTCCGTCTCCCACTGGCCGGAGCCGGTCGTGCGCTTTTCCGTATAAAAATAGAGATAATCCCCGCCGTTCTTCTGCTGGCGGACGCGGCGGACAATATTGGGGTTGGCGCGGGTCAGATAGGTCTGCATCATGTCGATGCTGGCGGCGTGATACGTTTGCTCAAGTGTCTGGAGCGTGGGCAGCGCGATGAGATATTTGTGCCAGACTTCCTGCTGCGTGGGCCGTCCGAGCGCTTCGTAGACGGCGCGCAGGCCGCGCGCGATCTTGTCCTCAAAATCGACGGAGTTGTCGATCACATGCAGATTCGGGTGTGCGCGCCATGCGCGCAGCGTCAGGTCGTCCTTTTCCCGTGCAAGTTCCAGCGGCTCATAGCGCGCCTCGTTGCCGAAATTATAGGCAAACTCCGCGCCCTTGGCGCAGGAAACGAGGTGCAGGACGGTATCATAGTGGGAGAGCGCCTGCTGCTCAGTCAGACCGAAGCGCGCAAGCACCTGCCGGAACTCCTCATCGGAGATATAGGCCTTATCGTCGAAAAGCGCGCGGTCATACAGCACGATGACGTGCTCCTCCGGCACCATCTGCGCCGCCTTGAGCGCCAGCTGCTCCTTGTGCAGCTGATCGCAAACGACAAAATCCTGAAAATCCAGCATGGACACGCATCCGCCGAAGGGCTTGATGCCGAAGCCGGAGATCAACTCCGTCGCGGTTTCGGGGATGGTAATGACCTTCCAGCCCTCGTCCTGCTTAAATTCCTTGAGAATGCGGCTGATAAGCGTCGTCTTGCCTGCGGCAGGCCCGCCGGTCAACACGATCCGCGTGATCTGTTTTGCCAAAAGGACCGCTCCTTTTCTTGTAAGGGGACCTCTGACTCAATGCCCTTTCACCGGATCTTTTGTCCCAATCCTGCGGTATGAAAACTTGAAATACACAAAGTATTCCTGCGGTTTCATACCTTGTCTTGGGTCAAATTCTCTCGCCGAATGCTCTCGGTCATTGTATCAGCGTTTCCCTATCGTTTTTTATAATTTAATAGTAACATTGATGCGCGGCAAATGCAAGAAAAAGTATTTTCAGGCCCGGCGTTCATGGATTATTCAAGCAAAACAGGAAGCGGTGTGCCATAATATATTATTCGTATATTATTCAGAAAAAACACAGGGGGGTTATGGGTGTGCAGGATTTTGTTGTGTTCGATCATGTCTGCAAGACCTACCGGATGGGCGACGTGCGCATTGACGCGCTGAAGGACGCCTCGTTTGCGATTGCGGAGGGGGAGATCTGCGTGATCGTCGGGCAGTCCGGCGCGGGCAAGACGACGCTTTTAAACATTCTCGGAGGCATGGACCGGCTGACGAGCGGCCATGTGCTGCTGGCGGGCGAGGATGTGTCGGGGTTTGACCGCAAACGGCTGACGACCTACCGCCGGCACGAGGTCGGCTTTGTGTTCCAGTTTTATAATCTGCTTCCCAACATGACAGCGCTGGAAAACGTGCAGATCGCGGGTCAGCTTTGTAAAAATCCCATCCCGGCAGACGAAGTTCTGCGTCAGGTCGGCCTTGGTGAGCGTATGCAGAATTTTCCTGCTCAGCTTTCCGGCGGCGAGCAGCAGCGCGTGGCAATCGCGCGGGCGCTGGCCAAAAGGCCGCGGCTTCTGCTGTGCGACGAGCCGACCGGTGCGCTTGACTATCAGACCGGCAAGCAGATTCTTGCGCTTTTGCAGAAGCAGAGCCGGGAAAACGGCATGACCGTCGTGATTATTACGCACAATTCCGCCCTGACTGCCATGGCCGACCGCGTCATCCGCGTCAGAAGCGGCCAGATCACCGACGTGCGGCGCAATGAAGCGCCCGTGCCGGTGGAAAGCATTGAATGGTGACGAAAATGCTGAAACTGACAATGCGCCAGATCCGCAGCAGTCTCACCCGGTTTCTGGCGATCGCGGCGATCGTCGCGCTGGGCGTGGGATTTTTCTGCGGCCTGCGGCTGACAAAGACCGCAATGGTACATACGCTGGACGACTATGCCGAGGCGCACCGGATGTATGATTTCCGCCTCGTCAGCACGGTCGGCTTTGATGAGACGGACGCAGACGTCCTCGCCGCTGACGCGCGTATCGCGTCCTGCGAGGGAGAAAAGAGCGCGGACGCACTGGCCTCCGTCGCGGACGGGGCGGCGAAGCCGTGCCGGTTCTTGTCTCTGCCCGTGCAGATCAATTTGCTGGGACTCAAGTGCGGAAGGCTGCCGCAGACGGCGGAGGAATGTCTGGCCGACGGGCTGCTGTATTCCGAAAAGGATCTCGGCAAAACGGTCGTTTTGACGGAAGAGAACGACGAAGACACGCTGGACAGCTTCAACCGGCGGGAATTTACCATCGTCGGAATCGCCAAGAGCGTTTTATACATCAATTATGAACGCGGCGGCACCTCCATCGGCAGCGGAACGCTTTCGTCGTTTGTGTACATTCTGCCGGAGGCGTTTGCGCTGGATTATGAGACGTCGCTCTATCTGCGGCTGGCTGACCGGCAGGGTGAGGTCTATTCCGATGCGTATACCGCCTGTATAGACGAGGCGGAGCCGTGGGTCACGCAGCTTGCCGAGAGCGCGGCTTATGGGCGCAGCGATCGCCTCTATGAAGAGGCCGAGCAGACGCTCTCCGACGCGCGTGAAACGCTGGATGAAAAGCAGCAGGAGTTGGCCGATGCAAAGCAGGAGCTTGCCGACGCAAAGCAGGAGCTGAAAGACGCGCATCAGACGTATGCTGACGGCGTTGTTTCTCTGGCCGACGCAAAGCAGGAGGCGGAGCAGGAACTGGCCGACGCATACCAGAAGCTGGTGGATGGGCAGCAGACGATCGAGGAAAATGAACAGAAGCTGGCCGATGGCGAACAGGAGCTGGCAGACGGCGAAAAAAAGCTGGCCGACGCGAAGCAGACCTATGAGGAAAACACCGCCAAATTTGAAAAAGAAAAGAAACAGGCCGAGAACGAGATGAGCTTCGCTTTTGCGAAGCTCCAGAAAGCACGCGAAACGCTTGCCGAGCAGCAGCAGCAGTTAGACGCGCAGAAAGCCGCGCTCGACAAACAGGAGGCGCAGATAGACGCTGCGGTTTCCGCAGGAGCGATGTCGCCGGAGGCGGCGGAGGCGGCCAAAGCGCAGATCGCGGCGGCGCGTGGGCAGCTTGCAGCGGCGCAGGCGCAGCTGGACGAGGGCAAGAACGCTCTGGCCGACAATGAGAATCAGCTGGATCTGGCGGCAGACGCGGCGAACGAGGCGTTCGCGGAAAACCAGAAAAAGCTGGACGAGGCGAAAAAAACGCTGGAAGAAAAGCAGCAGGAACTGGAAGATGCGAAGCAGGAGCTGGAAGATGGCCGGCAGGAGCTGGAAGACGCAAAACAGGAACTCAAAGACGGCTGGGCGGATTATTACACAGGTAAGGCCGAAGCAGAACAGAAGATTTCCGACGCCGAGCAGGAGCTGGCTGACGCAAAGCAGGAGATCACAGACGGCGATCAGAAGCTGGCCGACGCCGAACAGGAGCTGGCCGATGGCGAACAGAAGCTGGCAGACGCCGAACAGGACTACCGCGACGGCGAAGACGAACTTGCAAAGCTGGAAAACCCGGATGTATTCATATTGAACCGCAGCAGCAACGTCGGCTACGCCTGCTTTGAGAGCGATTCTGATATTGTGCGCGGCGTGTCAAAGGTGTTCCCGCTGTTTTTCTTCGCTGTGGCTGCGCTGGTCTGCATCACGACCATGACCCGCATGGTTGACGAGCAGCGGACGCAGGCAGGCGTTCTGAAGGCGTTGGGATACTCAAACAGCGCGATTTTGTCTCAATATTTCCTCTATGCCGGAACCGCTTCGCTTCTCGGCTGCGTGCTTGGCATTGCGGCAGGCTCGTATTTCCTGCCGAAGATGATCTGGCATGCCTATAACATCATGTACGGCTTTACCGGCATCCTGTATGCCTTTGACTGGCCGCTTGTGCTCGTCTCGTCGGGCGCGTATCTGCTGTGTGCGCTCGGCACAACGTGGTACGTCGTACACGCCGAACTGCAGAAGCCGGCAGCGGAGTTGATCCGCCCCAAAGCGCCGAAGGCGGGCAAGCGCATTTTGCTTGAACGCCTCCCGCTGATCTGGGACCGACTCCCCTTCCTGCACAAAGTCTCCATCCGAAACATCCTGCGCTTTAAAAAGCGCATGGTCATGATGATGATTGGTATCGGCGGCTGTACGGCGCTGCTCATCACGGGCTTCGGCATTCAGGACTCCATCAGCAGCGTCGTCGATTACCAGTACGACGAGATTACCCGCTACGACGCCGCCGTGACCTTCCAGCATGCGCTGAGCGGCAGTGAACGTGAGGACTTCCTTGCCGTCTGCGAAGAAAGCAGCGCGGAGGGCTGTCTGTTCGTCGCGGAAAAGAGTCTGGACGCTTCCAAAGGCAGCACAGTCAAAACGACGAATGTTGTCTGCCCGGAATCTGGAGGCGTGGACGGCTTTATCGACCTGCACACGCAGGAGAAAACGCCGATCCCCTACCCGCAGGACGGCGGCTGCATCATCAGCCGGGGGCTTGCGCAGGCGCTGCGCCTGTCGGCGGGCGACACCATCACCTTACAGACAGGCGACATGCGCCGGACGGAACTGACCGTCGAGGCTGTGTTTGAAAACTATGTTTATAATTACGTCTATCTGACGCAGACTACCTGGCAGGACGTCTTCGGCGAAGCGCCCGGATACGAGGCCGCATGGGTCAACTATCAGACGGACGAGGATGCGCAGGCGGCGTCCGCAGCGCTCGCGGGCGCGAAAAACGCGGCAGCTGTCACCCTCAGCCGCGATTTCCGCAGCCGCGTGGCGACGATGATGCAGAGTCTGCGGTATATCGTGCTGGTCGTCGTACTGGGCGCGGCGGCGCTGGCGTTCATCGTGCTGTATAACCTCACGAACATCAACATCACCGAACGCGAACGCGAGATCGCAACCATCAAAGTGCTCGGCTTCTACGACGGCGAGACGAACCGCTACGTTTTCCGCGAGAACATCATCCTGACCGTACTGGGCGCGCTTCTGGGGCTTCCGATGGGAACGCTGCTGCATGCGTATGTCATGGGGCAGATCAAGATCGATCTCATGTGCTTCGACGTGCGTGTTGCGCCGCTGAGTTATCTCATTTCGGCTGCGTTGACGCTGGTGTTCGGTCTGCTCGTCAACCTCGCTCTGCGGCGGAAAATCCGCGCAATCGATATGTCGCAGGCCCTGAAATCTATTGAGTGACAGAAAGAAGAGCAGAAATCGTTCATGAAAAAATTGCTTGTTTACCTGCGGCCGTACCGCCTGCAGGCAATCCTGGCCCCGTGCTTCAAGCTGCTGGAGGCTGCGTTTGAACTGCTTGTGCCGCTCATTATGGCGGATATCATCGACATCGGCATTTCGTCCGGCGATGCGGCGTATATCCTGAAAAAATGTCTGGTTCTGGTCGGCCTCGGCCTGTGCGGCTTTGCCAGCGCCACCTGCGCGCAGTATTTTTCTTCCAAGGCTGCGACCGGTGCGACGGGCCGCCTGCGCCATGCACTCTTTGCGCACATTCAGTCGCTGTCCTATGCCGAACTTGACCGGCTCGGCGCAGCGACGCTCGTCACGCGCATGACGAGCGACATGAATCAGGTGCAGACGGGCCTTAATCTGACGCTCCGGCTGCTGCTGCGCTCCCCCATCGTGGTTTTCGGCGCAATGATCATGGCCTTTACCATTGATGTGAAATCTGCACTCATCTTCGCCGTGGCGATTCCGGTGCTCTTTGCCGTCGTGTTTGCCATCATGCTCAGCTGCATTCCGCTCTACCGGCGTGTGCAGACAAGGCTTGACGGCGTAACCGGCGCAGCGCAGGAGAATCTGTCCGGCGTGCGCGTTATCCGCGCCTTTACCCGTGAACAGACAGAAACGGAAAGCTTCGCAGAAAAGACCGGAAATCTGTTTTCTGCACAGCAGTTCGTCGGAAAGCTTTCCGCACTTCTCAATCCGCTGACGTATGTGATCATCAATCTGGCTATCGTTGCGATTTTGCGCGTGGGCGGCGTCCGCGTAAACGAGGGCGTGATCACGCAGGGCCAGCTGATCGCGCTTTATAACTACATGTCGCAGATTCTGGTTGAACTCATCAAGTTTGCCAATCTGATTCTGAACATCACAAAATCCGTGGCCTGTGCGGGCCGCATTTCGCAGGTGCTGGATACAAAGTCCAGCATGGTGAGTGGCGCGGACGCACTGCCGGACAGCGCGGAAGCGCCGGAACTGGAATTCCGGCACGTCAGCTTCCGCTACCCGCAGGCAGGCGCGGATGCGCTGACCGATATCAGCTTCTGCGCCGCGCCCGGTGAAACGATCGGTGTGATCGGCGGCACAGGCTCCGGCAAATCGACGCTTGCAAATCTGATTCCCCGCTTCTATGACGCAACAGCGGGCTGCGTTCTTGTGCGCGGCGAGGATGTCAAGTCGCTTCGCCTGCAGGCGCTTCGGACGCGCATCGGTATCGTGCCGCAGAAGGCGCTGCTCTTTTCCGGCACCATCCGGGAAAATCTGCGCTGGGGCAGCGCGGATGCGTCTGATGAGGCACTCTGGGACGCGCTGCGCGCGGCGCAGGCCGACGGAGTCGTGCGGGATAAAAAGGGACAGCTGGACGCCGAGGTCGAACCCGGCGGGCGCAACTTCTCCGGCGGCCAGCGTCAGCGGCTGACCATCGCCCGCGCGCTTGTGCGCAAGCCCGAACTTCTCATTCTGGACGACAGCGCCTCCGCGCTGGACTTTGCGACGGACGCAGCGCTGCGCAAGGCGCTTGCCCGGCTTCCGTGGAAGCCCACGGTCGTGCTGATCTCGCAGCGCGTGTCGTCCATCCGGCACGCGGACAAGATCGTCGTGCTCGACGACGGCCGCATGGCTGGACTCGGCACGCATGCAGAGCTGAAAAACACCTGCCCGGTCTATCAGGAGATCTGCCAGTCGCAGGAGAAGGGGAAGGCGAGCGCATCGTGAAGCATACATCCTCCTGGGCGCTGCGGCGCGTGATAAAAAGCCTCGGACGGTATCTGCCGCTGCTGCTTGTGTCCTTGCTGCTGGCCGCGGCCAGCGTGGCGGGCACGCTCTATATCCCCATTCTGGTCGGCGACGCAATCGACCAGATCGTCGGCCCCGGACAGGTCAATTTTGCTGCCGTGGGCAATCTGGCAGTCAAAATTGCGGTGCTTGCCGGACTGACGGCGGTCTTGCAGTGGGTCATGACGGCCATCCACAACCGCGTCTGTTTCTGCGTGACGCGCGACGTGCGCCGCCAGGCGTTTTCCCATCTACAGCGGCTGCCGCTTGCGTATCTGGACAGCCATCCCTCCGGCGACACGCTCAGCCGTATGATCGCTGACGTTGACCAGTTTGCCGACGGCCTGCTCATGGGCTTCACGCAGCTGTTTACCGGCGTTCTGACCATCGTGGGAACACTCGGCTTCATGCTTTCGATCAGCTGGAAGATCACGCTGGTCGTCGTGCTGCTGACGCCGCTTTCTCTGCTAGTGGCAAAGTTCATCGCGGGTCATACCTATTCCATGTTCCAGCTGCAGTCAAAGGCACGCGGGGAGCAGACCGCCCTGATTAACGAGCAGCTGAATGGCCAGCGCGTCGTGCAGGCGTTCTCGCATGAGGACGAGAGTCTGCGCCAGTTTGACGCGATCAACGACCGTCTGACGGCGGCGACCATGCGCGCAACCTTCTTCTCGTCCATGACGAACCCGTCTACGCGCATCATTTACAACATCATCTATGCCTGCGTCGGCTTTACCGGCGCGCTCAGCGCCGTGGCAGGGGCGATCACGGTCGGCGGGCTGTCGTGTTTCCTCAGCTACGCGAACCAGTATGCCAAGCCCTTCAACGAGATCACCGGCGTCATTACGGAACTGCAAAATGCGCTGGCCTGCGCCGCGCGGGTATTTGAACTGATCGACGAACCGGTTGAAACGCCTGACGCCCCGGATGCAAAGACGCTCGAAGCCGTCTCCGGCAGCGTGGAACTCAAGAACGTCGCATTCTCCTACACGCCGGAGCAGCATCTGATTGAGCACCTGAACCTCACCGTAAAACCCGGCCAGCGCATCGCCATCGTCGGCCCGACGGGCTGCGGAAAGACGACGCTGATCAACCTGCTCATGCGCTTTTACGACGTG
>OODO01000960.1_pt1 | contig 22550 bp, 31 predicted proteins | sample 1671261 | NCBI WGS metagenome assembly OODO01 (sample SAMN06348138, study PRJEB24527) | human gut metagenome | biome: human gut; feature: ankylosing spondylitis patient; material: feces | host: Homo sapiens | place: China | collected 2015-10 | reverse complement strand
GCGTGTCTGGGTGTCGACAGAACGTTACTGGCCAACGAAATGGCGCCTGAATCAGAAGATAAAAGAAGAATTTGATGCTAACGGAATTGTGATTCCATATAACCAGATGGAGGTTTATGTACATCAACAGAAATAGTTGACGATAAATAATATTATAAAAAGAGGTTTACAATTAAGGATATAATTTTTAAAATGTAAACCTCTTTTTATATTAAGTTGACAATTGAAAAGGCCTGTGTTAAATTGTTAAATAGATAACAGATAGAACTGTCATCACGAGGAGGAGAAAAAATGAGTACAATAGCAGCAACCAGAAGTAAAACTTATGATATTGTGTACATTGCCGTATTTGCAGTTATTATGGCAATCTGTTCCTGGATATCCATTCCGACAGCTGTTCCGTTTACACTGCAGACGTTTGGCGTTTTTGTAGCGGTAGGTGTCCTTGGTGGAAAAAGAGGAACACTTTCCATATTGGTATTTATTCTGCTTGGAGCAATTGGAGTACCGGTATTTGCAGGATTTTCTGGAGGTATTGGTGTTCTTGCTGGAACAACTGGCGGATATATTATTGGTTTTCTGTTTTCTAAAACAGTGTTAGTTTTGGCTAAATTCGCATTCGTGGTTGTTATTTTGGAATTTATATTTACTAATTTGCTACTTAGTTCAGAATCCCTCCTTTGACTGGTTGATAAAGTTACATATATAAAAGCGCATAGCAAAAACACCCGACCAATGCCGAGTGTAAATAAATAAGTTTATTTACTTATGCACTTAAATATTTAAAGTGATGATACCGTACACCTTCCTGATTCACTGTACAATATCGCATGGTTGTCTCTGACTTTGCGTGTCCCGCAAATATCATAGCCTCCTGCAGAGGCATTCCGCGGTTCAATGCATTTGTCAGAGCCGTCCTCCGGAATCGATGCGGATGCGCATTTTCTACGCCCGCCTTCTCTCCAATCCGCCGGATGATATCCTCAATTCCTGTTTTCGTCAGCCGGCTATTCGGTTTCTTGCTTCCGACAAATAGCGCCGGATCATTGTCTTTTCTGCTTTCCAGATATTCTTTCAGGTACATGTTGGTTCGTTCATTGATGTACACCGTCCTTTCTTTCGCTCCTTTTCCATATACAATCAGCTCTTTATTCGCATACCGGATATCTTCCCTGTTAATCTCTGAAAGCTCCGATACTCTGACTGCTGTGCTATATAGGAATTCTAGTAACGCTTTATCCCGGAGACTGCTACATTTACGCAGCATCCGCTCCCGTTCTTCATCAGTATATGGTTTCCGGATCTTCTTTTCTACTTTTATAGATTCCACCAGCACCATCGGATTTCTCCGAATCCGGTCACGATCTCGCAGCCATACGAAGAAGCTGCTATACACTGCGCGGACATTCTTTAGTGTCTGGTTTGCTACCTTGCGGATCATTTTATAAGCCCGCATGAATCCAGAAATATCTCCAGAATCTATGTTCTTCACTGGCTTATTGATATAGGTCAGTAACCGAACTAGTTCATACCGATATTGCTTCACTGTCTTTGATGCTTTTCCTTCCAGTGCTTTACTCATCAGAAACTCTTCCAGATCCACTTCCCAGCTCCTGTCTACAACCTGCAGGTCCGTTTCCTGGATCACTCTGCACCCGGTAAATGTCATCTGCAGCACTTCTTTTAGCTCCCGCAGCTGTACTTCATCAAGAATCAGCTGCATTCTTCGCAATACATCCATTATTTTTGCTTCCATACGTCTCTCCTTTTTGCTTTCAGTATATCAACTGGCGTACTGAATTAAGTAGCAATTTGAAAACGGCAACTGCTGATTCTGGTTGGAAATATATGACTAATGCAAATAATCTTTCAGAAAAGCTAAAATTCCGCAAAATAGGTCATGTGGTATTTGTTTCTGGATCGATAAGATTTTTAGATGGTGGGAAATTTGCAAACGATCAGGCTCTCGGCAGTGTCCCGTCAGGAATGACACCAAATGGTTATGGCGATTTTGAGTGCCTTATTCCAATAGCTATGCATAATGGTGGACCTGCTGGAACACAAGCACGTATATACATAAAAAATGGTGGAGTATATATCGTCGGTACAGATAGTGCCTCATTCGTAATGATTGCAACAACGGCTTATTTTAGCTAATTAGCTAACTGGTATAAAAATAGCTCTTGTCACAAAAAGAGTCCATGTGCCTCCATTTTTGTACGAAGTAATATGAAGCTTATCGCCTTTGCTACATTTTCCCGTAAAAGTAGAAACTAATTTGTAATAGTTTCCGTTATTTCCCATATTTACATTGTTTAATGCGCAAGCGATTTCCTGTTTATAGCTTTCACTGCTGATATTGGAAGAAACTATAACGATGAAAGCATATGTAACGCCAGCTTTCAAAAAGCTATTGGTATCCAAATTTGCTGTTCCTTGCGCCGTTGAATCAATGAATATTGGTTTCCTGTTCTCTAAAACAGTGTTAGTTTTGGTTAAATTGCTACTTAATTCAGCAATGGATCCCTGCACACTAAACAACTTCTTAACTTCCGTGATATTAAGTCCATTGAGAATGACCTGGTAAAGTGGCATGTCTGCTACAAGATCTCCTGACTGTATATCTCCTGTTGTATAACCTGGTACAGTCAGACTGTTTTCGCTTGGTGTTCCCTGGATTACTTTCAAGGTAAGTGATTCTTCATTTGTACTTGGATCTCTACTGTATCTGGCAACGATAAGGTCTACCCTTTTCATTCCCTGTGATCCATTTGTAATGGTGAGAGAATCGTATGTGTTCTTTTTAATCGATGCAGCACACCCTTGATGCATGATCACACCATCTCTTACTTTAATCTCATTGTTTGACGATACTTCCGCAGTCAACTGTGATCCTGTTTGCAGCACATAAGATTCATTTCCAAAAATTCCAATATTGATATCTCTGTCCTGTTCTGCAGTAACATGTGGACTTCCGGTATATCCTGTAATTATATCCATTAAGACTCTCCTTCCAATTTATACTCTACTTTTTCTTTGCCAGCTGAAATCGTCCATATCTTCCTTCCGATCGGCTTCTTCATGCTGGCACCGGTTAGATAATCTCGGCCACCAACGATGTCTCCAATATCCATACTTCCTTCTATTTTCTCCATCGTCATGTCATATTCTGTCTTATTCTTGGAATTTGTAAGTTTCGCAATTCCATTTTTGAGTAGGTCATCGTATTCTGATCCGGAGCTATCGTAAGTTTCTTCGATTTCATCAATTCCTCGATAGTACTGCGTTTGTCCTACGTTTCCCTTTTCGTCGACATACAAATGGATAACCAGGCGGTCTTTTAACTCTCCTTTTCCAAGGCATACTAAGTGATTCACGCCTCTTTTGTTGTCATCCATCGTAAAATTCATGTTCTGATCGTTTGAAAATTCGTATTCTGATGAATAATCTACGATAGGAACAGCCCTTACTTGAACATAGCCCATTTCGTATTTATCGCCTTGAATATACTTGATTTCCAAGCGGTAACCTACGGATTGCAGCATCTTCCTTAAACCTTCATGTAACGTACAATATCGGTCAAACTGATAGTTCATCAACTGAATGCCTGTATCTTCAACAACTCCGTAGAAAAAGCCCGGAAATGCTTCTTCTACTTTTCCTTTGATGATTTCATTTATTTCTCCGGATGCTATCGCATAATCCTGTCCTTCTTCCGGCTTGATTATTTTTTTCGTCATCATTCCACGCCAGGTATATCCCTTTACGGTGATACTATTCGCTTTTGTGCTTGTAGTTACCTCCCGAACTATTCCGCCATACTCTGTGTCCGGAACATACACCTGACTTCCGAACTCAACCGTACCATTCCAACCGGATCTCTCAAATTCGATCTCAAAATCATTGATTGAGCTTTTCTCATCTTCTCCGATTTCCATGTCTACATTTGCATTTAAGATATATCCGAGCTCTTTGCCTATCGGATCCGTATAGATCAATTCCATTCCGGCACGCTCCTTTCTTTGTATACCTTAATATCAAAGCCGAATTCACCACTCCAGTTAAGAGTCAGTACGCCAGACGGAATCAGTGCAAATACGCTTTTGTCTTTCGCTCTTTTTGCGAAAATATTTTGCACAGTTCCATTTCTCAGATGCTTTGTGATCGTCTTCTCTCTGCTGGCGATTAATATATATTCACCTGCTTCTAACGTCTCATAAATCTGATAAGGATAACCGTTTATCAGTATTCTTGGATCAGTGCATGGACCATATATTACCATTTCAAAGTTATTATCTCGGAAATGATCGATAATCCAGTTCTGCGTTCCGGCACTCTTTCTTGAATAATCATAATTATACGTTATCGGATAGTCTAAGAATGTATATGGCTTTCCTTTATTTGCAGAATCAGGATAAAAGCTTTCCTGTTGCTCCATCGACCAGAATGGATACGGGCAGTATATTTCTATCTTGCAATCTGTACGACTATTATTTTCACCCGATACTTCATTGCTTGATTTTTTTACATATCCATCAATGTAGTATTCGCCATAGTAAATTCTTCCTGGAGTCAGATTGACCACATCGTATTCAAAAGCATTCGTAAGCTTATTAAGGATCCGCTTTCTTTCTTTTTCTTTGCCTCTCACGGTAAGAGTAATATCATACGTCACCGGTTCTTTTGCAAAAGCATTCACCGTTACACCCATTTCTCTTTCTGTTGTATTAGGTGTCCACTCATAAGCATGGAAATATCCGGAGGTTGCTCTCATTTTGTCTCCGATCAGATTGTATTTTTCTCCATTGGAGCATACATATTTAATCTCGATCATTCAAACACAACCCCCATTTCCCTCAAAGCTCTTGCTACTTCTCTGTCATTTAAATTTATAACTATACTGCCGTCTCCACGTCTGGATGTTGTTTTTAAATATTCCAGTAATGCTTCCAGCTTCTCTGCAATCGTGCTGTTCTGACTTTCAGTGCTGCTTTTGCCAGAAATTGCAAGGTTCATACTTGTTCCAATTGGTTTTTTTACAGACTTCTGAAGCTCTGCTGCCGCATTGGATACTAATGTTGTCTTGCCAATCAATCCATTCGCAATTCCGGTATCGATCATCTCTCCAACATAAGCTCCCCAACGTGACGGTGAGTGAATTCCGAAGAATGCCAGAACATTTTCTTTAAATCCACCAAGAACACCTTTTACAGCATCCCATAGCATATGTGCCGCCGAACGAAGTCCGGATGCGATACCGCTTATGATATTGATTCCAATACTTCCCCAGTTCTGGCTCGTAAAAGCATTCACAATTGCGCTGATAATTGCCGGTATCTGTCCAACCAAATTCGGAATGGCACGTATCAAACCTGCCGCCAGTTTGCCGATAATTGTAATACCACTCTGGAGAATCTGTGGAAGATTCTGTCCAATTGACGCTACAAAACGCACAATTGCAGTTGCTGCAGCCTGAGCAATTTGTGGCAGATTATTTATAATTCCATTTACCAATCTTAAAAGTAATCTTGCACCAGCACTCAATATTGTTGGAAGCATCGAGATAATTGTGTTGGCAAAATATGTAATAACATTGCCCGCCATCGTTATTACTTGCGGTAAATTTTGCAAGATTCCATTCACAATGTTTGTTATGAAATCCACACCCTTCTGCAACAAGATCGGGAGTTTCTCCTGGATTCCGATATTAAACTGATCCATAAGCTGCATTGCGCTCTGATAAAGAGTCGGTATTCCTGTTGTGATTCCGCTTGCAATTTGCGGAATCAGTCCAGACACTGCAGCAAACAGTTGTGGACCGAGTGCCGTTACAAATGTAACGATTGCTGATGGAAGTGCAGATATAACATTCCATACTGCCGGAAGCAGATTTCCAACCGCAAAGGTTATGATCGTATTCGCCAGTTCATTAAGTGCCGGTCCTACATCCATTCCCAGAGCAATTTCTCCCATTACATTTTTAGCCGCTGCTTTCATCTGGTTGAACGATCCAGATATAGTCGTTGCCGCTTCTTTTGCTGTCGTTCCGGTAATATCCAACTGTCCCTGGATCACGTGAATCGCACTGTAGACATCTGATAGATTATCAATATTGTATTCCACGCCACTGATTTTCTGTGCATCTGCTAAGAGACGCTCCATCTCCGACTTCGTACCACCATATCCAAGCTTCAGGTTGTCCAGCATTGTATAGTTCTGTTTGGCGAATCCCTGATATGCATTTTTGATGTCTTCCATATTGGTTCCCATCTTATTCGCATTATCAGACATATCTACCATTGCCATATCTGCCACATCTGCAGCTTTGGAGGTGTCGCCAGCAAGGGAACTAAGAAGGCTCGCTGAAAAGCTTGTAGTTAGTTCCATGTAGTCATTTGCACTCATTCCTGCTGTCTGGTAGGCTTTTGCCGCATTTGCTTTCACTTTATCGGCAGAATCTTTAAATAATGTTTCGATTCCACCAAGACTCTGTTCGAGTGCTGCACCTTCACTGATGCTTGCTGACAGAGCTTTCCCGATTGCTGCTGCGGCAATAACCTTTTTGATCATGCCAACCATTTTCCCGCCAAAAGAACTTCCGGCTGAGTCTGCTTCCGGCTCTATTTCTTTTTGAATTCTTCCCTGAATTCCTACCGCCGATGGTATGATCTGCACATACGCTTTTGCAAGTTCCGTAGCCATCTTATCCCTCCTTTCCCGTCAATCTCGCCCATTCTCTGTCAAAATCTTCTCCAGAATCAAACGTCTGAATTTCTTTAGATTTTTCCTTTCCATCGCCCAGGATCATTCCAAGCAATGACTTCGGACGGTTTTTCCCGGTCGCTCCATCCTCAGATTGCAACCAGGCAGTCGTGCGCGTTCCATCCGCAATAGCCGCCATAAGCATTTGTTCCGGTATCGGCTCAATCCCTGCTATTTTCATTTTAATTCTCGAATTTCCCCTCAACCCACAAGAAAAAGTCGCTACCATTCTACACGGTAACGACTTATAATCATAGATATGATATGTTTCTGCAAGATCACACAAAAGTGCGTCCTTATCTAAATTAAGCATGTAGGCGAGGGCTAAGAGTTTTTTCCTTCTTTTATATTTCCGAAAATTTCTCCAATTTCATTCATCATTTTCGACGCCGGTACCCTTCCGTTCTCCATTCGTAAATGTTCTTTCAAACGTTCTTTCTGTTCTGTTCCAAGAAGACGGTTTAATACGCTGATTGTTTTTGTCATGTCTCCTTCATCCATTTCACATAGATCTTCCAGAAGTTCATAATCATCCAACGCCGCTTCATCTAACTCATACTCAAAACCACTGCTTGTTTTTCCCTTCATTATTTCTTATTCCCCTTAATATATTCGTAATGTGTCTGTCCGCCCGCATCCGGTACTGCCGATAACGTTGTCTCGTATCCAATCGCATCATCGTCCTTATATACAATGTCTCCGACTTCCGTAATGCTTGCACACGGAATAACGATACGCTTCACTGCGTCTTTCAGAATCATATCCACAGCCCACGCATTCTGTTCCGCTTCATCTGCATTTACTTTTACCGTAATCCCTTCCTCAAGTGTTCCGGTAACATTATCATCTCCGTAAACGCTCTTCAGGACCTCTACATTCAAGGCTTCGATCATCGTAAACTTAAAATTATCTTTCTTACTGGTCTGCATATTCAATACAGTGTCGCCGCCCCAAGCATTTTTGTTGTCAGTTTCCGGACTATTAGAATTAGTGAGTCCATCCTCCGAACAATATCCAAGTGACTTAAATGCTGCATCTAATGCTGTGGTTGCATCTGTTGGCAATGTTGTTCCGAGCGGTGCTCTAAAAATCGCGCCGCCTACTTTCGGCTTGCCTGTACTTACATTTTTAGCATCTGACATTTTTATCCTCCTTCATCAGAAATGAACCATATCATATACAGCCTGATACCGATATTTCTTCCTTGTTGTATCCGTATAGTTGTAGTCGCTGTTAAGCTGGCACTTACTGATATCATCCATTTCAACAATTTTTTCCATTGCTTCTTTCACTCTTTCATTGAGTGATGCCGCCCCATAAAGGGATCCTGAATAAGACTGGATTGCAAGAGTTGCTGCTGCAATATGATTTTCTTCACCGGATCCAGTCTTTTCAATTAGGATATATTCCTCTGGAAGTCCCGGCTCTTCTTCCATCCTTACCGGAATATCAAGCATGGCTTCCAGATATTTTCTAACCTTTTCTTCGATCATTTTTTTCTACCCATCGCTTTCAACAAGCTGTTGTTTCCATCATCTCCATTTATTTTTACAACCGCTCTTGTTTGCGCAACATACGACTCTTTTTCTGCATCGGATGATATTTGATTTGCCTGTTCCAGTAAAATCGCCTGCATCTCTGCAGATTTCATTAACTCTCTTACACCGGATCGATTTAACTCAACTTTCGTTTTAGCCATAACACTCTACCATCCATCTCTGATTCCATCTTCCAGGAATATTTTCTTCAATTCCTTGCTGAGGGAATCCAATTACCCGCCATGATGCACCAAAAAAATCCACTCTGCAGTCTTGCCAGGTATGCGTATCTCCTTTTGGAATCGCGATATTGTAGACTGCTTTTTTTCCAGTAATATTAAGCATATCCAGCACTTCTGTTGTCGATGCCGGAGCAACCAACACGTCTTCCACGGTCACAGGTGCCTCTGTATATATCGGATGTCCGAATGTATCTGTCCCACTTGCGGTCCGTTCGTAAAGCTTCACCGGTATTCCTTTAATCATTAGCCTCTTCCTCCTGCATCAAATCCGAATATGGATTAAAATAGCCAATTCGATTCCCGACACCAAGGATTTTCTTATCCAATTTAGTCAGATACAATTCGCCGCTTCCATTTGCATTTGTCCAGGTCTGCGAATATACCATTGCTGTCGTAGTTGTCTGTGTCGTTCCAATAGGTACACCTTCCTCTCTGCTTCCGAGCGTCCGAATAACCATGTTGCATGACACTAATTTCTTTGCCTCGTCTGTAGCATTGCGGTTATATGCATCAATGATGATCGCTGCATCCTCTAAGAGTGCCGTTACATAATCTGTATCCGAAATATCTGTTCCTTTTCGTCTCCAAATATCCTCGATTGATGCGTATATCATTGTATCACCTACTTTTTCGCTGTTTGCGTTCTCTTTCTGGTGTTCTTAGCTGATGCCTCTTTCTTTGCTTCGACTGGTTCTTCTATATCTGGAATCACTGAGTCTTCTGTCGGTTCTTCGAGTTCTTCCACAGGTTCTTCTGTATTTTCGGCTTCTGCAACTCCTGTTTCTGTTTCGCTATCCTCGATCAAATCCTCGGTTTTTTCTTCAATAATCGGCTTAAACATTGTGGAGTCTAACACATCGTCAGACTCCACTACTATTCCAGTTTGTTTGTATAAATATTTCATATTACCCTTCCGCCTTCACGATCTTTGTAAATGCTGCCTGATCCATTATTCCAATTCCATATACAATTTCTGCACGAATTGCGATCTGATTCTGTCTCTGCAGGTCTCCAAGTCCATCCGGATCACCGTATTCGATCAAGTGAGCGCCAATTGATCTCTGCACTCCCCATCTGAACGCATCAAACTGTCCTACGATTCCAAGTAACTTCGTATCCGGTGTGATTTCATTTTTTGCAGAAACTGTATCAGATACTGCCGCAGTCATTCCGGCAAAATTTGTCAGATTCTGTCCGAATCCAATTTCCGGATAAATCTTTCTTCCATTCGCATCCCTCATAGTGGAAAGGCCAAAGGAAAGTGTTGGATCCATTGCAATACCACTCGGTACATAACCAGATGAGATGATCATTCCTGCTGCCGCCTCGATTACTTCATCATACTTTGTGCCTGCAAGCTGCACACTCTGTTTCGTGTCAACCAGCCCTTCTTTTACAAGGCTTGATACCGTTCCTGTAAGCGGATTGATTTTGTGAATTCCAACAAGATCCAATGCTCTTCCCAGTGCGATTGACGCATTTGACGCCAGATCCTGCAGTACGCCGATCTGTACATCTTCGTCTGCCCACTGTACTTCCTGCGAAAATCTCATGGTAACCTGCAGTTTGAACGGATTTACTGTTTTATGAGCATATGCAGTTGGTGTTGGCGATTTCTGCCCTGCCTCTCCTACGAGTTCTGCTTTCGGTGGTGATGTAAGTACCCATACCTGCTGCTTTCCAAATTTCTGCGGTCTTGCTCCGGATAACTGCGCCAGAGTAGATCCCTTCTGTGCTTTTTCAAAAATCCCCTGCGAAATCTCTGCCGGAATTTCAAAATCTGAACTAATAAGTGCTGCCATATTCTTTATTCTCCTTTACCAAAAATCTGATGTGCAAATTCTCTCATTGCATCATCCGTTGTGTTATACTCTGTTGTCTTTTTCCTGTTTCCCTTAGTTCCCGGATAACTCTTTGGCTTCGCAAATTTCATAATCGCTTCTGCCTGTTTTTTACAGGTTTCCTCATCTTCCCCTGTCAGTAATTCTACCGGTACACCAGTGTCTTTTGCTGCTTTTTCTCTTACCTGTCTTACAGTGTCTTTCTTTTCAAGTGCGCTTAATTTTGCCTGAAGCGCATCGGACTTTTCTTTTTCCTTCTGAAGTTCCGTTTTATTCTGCGCCTGGTACTCATCGTACTTACTTGCCTTTTCTTTCAGGTCATCATAATCTGCATATTTCTGTCGTTCTCTCGCAAGGCGTCCCTCTATGATTGAATCCATTTCTGCCTGAGTGAATGTTTTGTCATCTGCCATCTTGTTTCCCTCCTGATTTGAGTGTTTTTAGCTGCCACGTTTAAGGCACGTGTTGCCATAAAAATAAGACGCGTAACCCTGCGCCTTAAAGGGAGATATCTGGATCACCGTCTTTCCTATTCTGCAAATTTCCAATCCTCTGACAGCATATCAGCCTGAGACGCTAACCATCCCATCTGAACACCAGATGTTCCGCAGAATGCAATAGCCATGTTTCCGATGGCATCATGCTCACAATTTACAATATCCCCATCTTCTGTTTTATATGAAATTCCGGTTGCAAGCTGGATGTACTGTCCCTTTCCATTCCAGCCTTTACGTGCCACTTTCATTCCACGTTTCAGATATTTAATTGCTTCTCCAAATGAAAACAGAGCTTCTCCGCCCAGTTCCGGACAATTTTCTCCGTCTGCCAGTACCCATTCATCAGAACAGATATTTCCAAATGTATAATCTGGAATCTTTGTCTCTCTGATATCCAACTCTTCGCCATCTTTTGTGTGCATGATAATAGTCTGTTTCTCTTTTGACCAAAACCAATAACCGCCCCAAGATGGAATTTTCACTTTGCTACCCTGCTTCATTATTTTAAATGCCTCGTCAAATTTCATGTTCTTTCTTCCTTTCTTAAAAATGAGTATAAAAATACCACCAACCGTTTCCGATCAGTGGCTTTTAATACCATATTACCGTTTTTTCTTTTGGTGGATTATCCATCTTCGCAATCCGTTTCAGTTCTCGCCTCACGTGTGGTGCTGCAAACATGCTTGCATTTTCATGTTCTACAATCTCTCCATCCGGAATTCGTATTTCCATAAAACCTGCCGGCTCTTTTCCCTCTGGATAGTAATCTGCCGAAATACTATCACTGACTTTTTTTATGTTTTTTAAGATTACCATAATATTCCAGCGCCTCCTTTGGATAATTATATTTTTCTGATGCCAATTCATGTGCTTTTACATGATCTATGCCCGGATTTTCTTGCTTAATTTTCATTTCCAACAACTCATGCTCTATCAAAGTTTTGTCATGAAGTTTAATGTCTTTTCCATTCATCAAGCGTTGCCAGCTCTGTGCAATCGCGCAATCTGGATCAAACTGCCTGCTTTCTCCCGTATCCGGATCTATCAAAGAATCATCTTCAAATAAATATGCCTTAATTTTTCTTATGTCAGATTCTTCCTTACCGAGATTATCTGCTATTTTCTTTGAATCAGTTGAAAAATGTCTAATCTCTTCATAGTACATCTCCGCAAATTCATCAGCTTCTGCACTATTCAGATCTGTGATTCTCGCTCCTGATATCAGTATATCAGACCGCCTCAATTTTTCAAGTTTTTCCGCTTTTTTACTTGCGTATAATTCTCGTTTTCTCGCATTGATCACATCTTTATTCTGTGCATATCGCTTTCTCCGCATTTCATTGATATCCCCGTTGGCATCGTAATATTCTTCCAGATATTTATCCGGATCATAGCCTGCCACTGTGCTTTTTCCATCAAACCGGACCGCATACTCACAATCACAATGTGCATGAATGTGTTCAGCATGTCCGTTCCGTAACGCCTTTTTTGACATATACTGCCATCCTCTTGATGCAAGTGTAATGCAGAAAGCACAGGTATCTCCATGCGGTACCCAGGCAAACTGTGCCCCGTCACGCTCTGCATTTTTCAGTGTCGTATCTGCACCTACCTGTTTTACAAGCCTTGCAAGCGTTCCGGGAATATTGTTCGGAGACTGCTTTTTTGTTCCTTTTACTGCTTTCGCCACTTCCCCATAGTCCGGGAGATCTGCTACTTCTGCCGTAGGGACTATTACTCCCTGTGCCGCTGCTGTCGCTTCATACATCTGACACGATAATGCACCGATAGCCTGTCCATAGTGTTGTGACAGTGCATAGGCGTAGTCCAAAAGTGCTTTATCATTTTCCAGTCCATTCTTTTGAACCCAGGACTGCATCAGATCCGCTGCTTTCTGGCTAATCTGTGACATCTTCGTTATGTATTCCACCCACGCCTTCTCCGTTATCTGCATTTCCAAATTCCTCCGTCAAGATAGCATCTCCTTTTGCTCTCTGTTCCTGCGCTCTGATTCGCCGGATATCTGCCTGATCAAAACCAATCATTTCAAGGAAAATATCTGTCTGTGCAAATCCTTGTCGCGCTGTCGCAATTTTGAGTGCTGCATCTGTAGTAGATGCCACGCTTGGCATTGCCGGATTCTTAAAATGTGCAATCAGCTCATGTGTTTCTTCCGGAAGCTCATCCGGAATCGTTCCAAGTTCAATTGCAAGTGCCATCCGTCCAATCCGATACAATGCATCACCATTTGATTTATTCAACTGTTCTGCCATAAGGATCAAGGTCTGTGACTGTGCAATAATTGCTTCACTGGAAGTCGGATTTGCATCATTTATCACACCAACATCCGTAACCGCCAATCCCGTTGCCGCTGAATACTGTGTAGCAAGCATCCGGAGCATCTGAACATGTGGTTCAATATTTCCCTGCGAAAGTTGCCCGAAATTCGGCTTTTCCCCGGTCTCCGGATTATTGGTACTGTAGAGAATACTTCCAACATACTGTTTGAATTTATTATCAATCAACATATCATATTGTTCATCTGACACCCCGAGCAGATATTTCTGTGGAGAAGTGGCAAATTCCAGTCCAATCGTTGCATTTGCGACTGTTCTTACATATCCCTGGATTAGTCTGCGGACCGGCTCTTTTAGCCTTGACTGACCAAATGGTTTATCGTTTGTTGCGTCCCAGATCAGAGCCACCATAAGGGGTTCTCCGAAATCATGGGGATTCTGCGTAGCATACCATGTACCTCCAATCCGATCCAGTTCCCAGATGTCTGTGTCTGTATAGAAATTTACATGTTCCGGAGACCATGTAACATCCGACTCGTCTCTTCGCGCATCTTCAAAGGCAAATCCATATCGGATGCGTCCTTCGTGTGCATTCCACGAAGCTGCAGCACAATGTGGAGAGTAAAACCGTACTCTTGCATCATCTTCCTCTCCGGATACCGCCGCAAATGCACAACCGTATTTCAGTTCTTCTTTGACCGCTTTATTGTATTCCGCTATCAAATGATTCCTTTTCATAATCTGATCCATATCTTCTGACTTCGTTCCATTTTCTGTAACAAACCCATCAAACATCGATCTTCCCGCAAGTACATCAACGGTTTTTGCTCCCCAGGCACATCCAATCTCAAGTTTTCCAAGACCTGCTGGCAATGCAATCCCAAGATTCACTTCATTCAGTGTGACTTTTCCGTTATAATAACGGCGCTTTTTCCTATTTGCACTTCTGTGATAATCATATATGTATTTCAATTCCTGAAGCCACTGTTGTTCTTCCGGTGGTAATCCTTCTACTCTTCCAAAATTTAACTCCATTATCCTATCCTCATCTTTCTGTTCGGATTTCGTTTCGATGTTCTGCATCCCCAAAGTGCAAGTGCTGCTGCTTCGATCGGGATTGAGTTTTCTCCACCAAATCCCCAGCCACCGGAAATCGGTCTTTTTACAGACGTAATTGCTGATTCATTCAGTATTTCTTGGTATTTATACCATGTTACAGTCTGTTCATTGATTTCCTGTGATAGCTGACTCGCCGCTGCTATCACTTCTTTTGCTGCCGGTCGAACAATTGACTGCTTATATTTCCACACCGGTGTTATCTTCTCTATCAGGAAGTCAACTCCATTTCTTCCATCGATCACCACACAGCTTGCCATCTTGTATCTCTGATTTAGCCAGTCCGCAAGCCACTGGATTCCTCTGTCCGTTGTTTTAAGCTCGATCAGTGAAATTCTCGCTTCCCCTACCTCTGGACAGACAGCTCCGCATAATGCTACCGCCGAACCGTCAAGCGAAAACTTTACACCGTAAGCAGTTTTCCCTTCCGGTTTTTCTTTTTCCGAAGCACATTCTTCCCATTTCTTCTTATCAATTGCATAGTCCTGATCATTGTTGATTGGCGACCACCAGCCGAGACGCTCTCTTGCAAACGTGTCCGCATCCATCTGTTCGCACTCTGCAGCTATGGTTGTTTCTGTCATTCTTCGCCCCAGTGCCGGATTGCAATCCGCCCATCTCTGACGATCAGTAACATCTCCAATCTCTTTCACAGAATATTCTGTCCAGGCTGTGGATTTGCTCTCACCTTCCGTTGCCCGTTTTCTTATCTTCCGGAATACTGTGCCGGTACAATTTTCATCCGGTGGTGTTCCAAGATAAATCGTTTGTGGATTCCTTGACGCTGATATTGCCGGCAAAAAAGATGCCTGCTGCTCGCTTGTCAATTCCTGTGCTTCATCAAACACAAGACAGTCGCCATGCAGTCCTCGACCACCATTCCTTGTTCTGGCAACAAATACTACTCTTCCACCATTTTTTAGAATAATCTGTTCTCTTCCGAGTGCCGCCTTAATTTCTTTTACATACTTACGGAGTCCTCTGCTTTCAAACAAGCCGCGCAATTCCATAAAGGTTTCTGTTGCAGTTTTCTGCAGATGAGCTGTGTATATAACCCATTCTGCATACAGAATCATTCCGGATGCAATCCGCCCGGAAGTATCCAGTGTTTTCCCGTTCTGTCTTGGAACAGATAAGCCACATGTCGGCGCTGACCAAACATCATCCTCTGTACGCCCCATCCAATCATTCAGCACTTCACTCTGCCACGGATCCACAATCAATTTCCCGACCGCAAGCACTTTTACCGCATCTGGGCCATCCGTATAAGCGTAATCCGGAACAATTCTATCGGACGGTGTCTGGCTTCCCATCAGCTTTTCGTGCCGACAGGATTTCTCCGATTTTGTCATCGTCTTTCTCCATTCCTTTTATTTCTTCAATTTCTTTGATTGTTTCTCTGTATTGTCTGGAGAGCTGAGGCATTGTCTTCGGACCGTCAGCAGCATCTTTCGCGCATATATCAATCTGTTTTGCGAGTATCAGTGCCAAATTTTCCAAGCGTTCCAAGCGGCTTCCTTCGCTTGTTACTGTTGCCATTTTTTTTGCTCTTCCCATTAAAATTCACCTTTCAAGAAATTCCCTGTGTGTAAATCGGCGCTGGACAGCGGTGGTCGCCGCCGCCGCGTGACGGGGTACCCTCCCCACCCTCTGTTTGCAGTTCTCACCATTCCCCATCTGTAACGTTCATTTTGGGCTTTTGCTGGCTCCTCTGCATTTCATTCAACGTTTTATTGCTTTTCGCTGCGTTGCAACAGTAATGCGCCGGTTGCAGGTTGTTCCAGTCCTGTGCCGCTGCTTCACGTGAGTTATATCCAAACTCACGCCACCTTGACACCGGTTTGATTTCATCTATAACAAAAGACAACGGATGTTTGCTATCGCTTGGTTCATTGTAATGTATGGGGCCAAGCCTGCCTTTACATATCCCGCATTCTCCACCTATTGCTTTAAACCTCGCCCGGTGTTTTCTTCTCAGATTCCCGTTGGCGCTTCTTGGGTTCCGTTGCTCCTTCATATCTTTTCCTCTGACGGTTTCTGTATCTGTAACAAGGAGTTCTAAAAAAGTAATTGCAACAAACAAATGTACTGATGTATGAATAAATTCTTTCCAGAGTAAACCGCCAAACCTCTTTCCGGAATTCACGGCAAAGAAAAAGACAACAATCTTTCGACTGCTGCCCTGTTCATCTCTTTACCTGAATACACTATACCACAGACCAAGTGTATCATTCTATATCATCTTGAAGTTTTTTAGTGCTTCTGAATGTTTCCGGTGTACTTGTGCCCACTCATATCCTGTCTTTCTGCAGATATCCTTCCACCTCATAAGATCTATGTAGCAGTAAGTCAGAACATCTTTCTCTGTCTCATCTTCTATCTGCTCAATTCTTTCCCTGATCTCAGTCCGGATCCTGACTCTTTTCTTCCTCTGCTCCACCAGTTTCCGTTCCTGTTCGTCCACTTCTGCTGCATAATCCGACAGATCAGAAAGGTTGCTGCTTTTTGGCAGCCCATCTGCTGCCAGTGCTCCTGGAAGCATCCTATCCAGCTTCAGGCGTTCCAACTCTTCCTCGATCCGCTTCTCCTGGTGTAATGCCTTGCCGTACTGTTTCAGGTATTCCTTTTTCTTCTCATTCTCTTCTTTCACTGTTTCCATCGGTATACCCTCCCTGTCTTCCTATCTCTTAATACTAAGACCTCGAATCCAAGCAGACTTGCTATATCCTTTAATGCTTTGTGCGCTTCCTTTACATGGTGTGGAATCCGGCTTGCATCCTGGATGGCTTTGCCTGCTGTCGGATCGCAGTATCCTTCTTTGTTCTTGTACAATGGTTCTTCCTCCACTCCGTCAGATATTGCTCTTGTTCTTCGTCTTCTCGTTCCCGAGCTATCTCTTTGTATGTCTTTTCCATACCGTTACTCCAATATTGCTGGGATACAAAACGCCCATAAGCACCACGCTGATCCGGTCCATTTCATTGCTATCAGAATGGTTATAGCTGTTATCATCCAGATACAAATCTTTTTTACCACATACATTGTGTATTTATCCTCTTCCATTTATCCCTTATACCTTTCCGGAAGCGGCATCCACGCCACAACCTTATACGGTTCTCCCTGTTCATCGAACCAGACACCTGTCTGGGAATAATACAGCGTTGTTGCTTTCTCCGCTCCCTCGATCGTGACCAGAAACTCCGCTGCATATGCACTTCTGACATATGATTCTATGAACTCCCGTTGATCCGGAAGTCGATCTGCTGTTGAAATCCAGTTATTGTTCATCTTCTTACTCCCCTTTCAACGTCCCCAGCACATTCACACCAACTTCCCTCTCCAGCTCTTCATTCATCAGCTGAAAATATTCCTCGTCCTTCTGTGCAAAATGCATCTGGCGTAAAACAAATTCCAGATATTTCAAAACTCCCTTTCTTTTGCAATGATAGTTCCGGTACAAATAATCTACACTGATCAACAGGAAGCAGTTCATTGCCTCTGCTGTGTGTTTATCCAGTTCCTTCTGACGTTCCTTTTGGAACTCCGGACTATCCATGATCTCTTTAATCTGCTTTCGGAGCTTATGTTTCTTTAACTGCTTATCTGCCCAGCTCATTATTTGCCCTTTCTTGTTCTTCGATCATTTTCTTAGCCATATTGCCACCTACTCATAAAATCCTTTCATCTTCCGCTTTGACACTGCATCGCCCTTTTGATACACACTGCATTCTTCCACGGAACACCCTCTGCTGTGACCTGTTATCTCGATATAGGAACAGCCGGCTCCCTTTGTATTTCCTGTTGCCCGGAACATACAGGTCTTGCATTTGTGCCGGTCCACATTACTGGCTGTCCTGCTTTCTGGCTTTGGTTTCTTGCACTTATCCGGATTCAGCCAGGAATACACGGTGCTGTATTTTGCATCGATCATTCTTGCGATCTCCGCAGCACCTTTTCCTTCTTTCGCCAGTTCCAATGCTTTCTCCCTTTTATTTTCTGCCGGAATCACAACCGAATCCGGCTCTGTGAGGGGGGGGGTGGTACTTCCGTCCTTCTCCGTTGTCCCTGCCGGTGCTACTTCCGCACTGCAGTTTTCTGGTCTGTTCTGCTCTACCATTTCAGCTACTGCCTGTGCAAATTCCGGATTGTGATATGCCGGAACGTTTACCAGAAAATGATTTTCTTCCTGTTCCAGAATGTCTGACAGTAATCTGGCATCCATACTTCCATCATCCCTTGTCCATAATACCGTCACTGGTTTGCCTTTTATGTAGTCTGCCAATGCCTCTTTCAATGTCTTTTCTATCAGCATGATCACTCCTCCTACTTCCCACGCTTAATAATCTTCCGTTTCTTCCTGCTTCCAGTTCTCAGGAACGTACTCCGTTTCCCATTCTTCTTTTTCATCGCTGCATCAACTTCCTTGTAAGATCTGTCATGTCCTCATATTCACGCTCTTCAAAATTCTTAAACTTTCCCTGTTTCTCTGGCTGCTTCTTTGTTTTTGGCCTTCTCTTGCTTTGAACAGGATATAAATTCTTCCATCCACCAGCTGCAGCTTTATTCAGGATTGCTTTCTGTTCAGCCAGATCAGAGGACAATGATAATAAATCCTCTCTCAAAGCGTTTACTTGCTCATCAGAGATCTCTCCCCAGTTCTGTGATCGGACAAGAAGATAGAATTGAAAAGCTGATTCAAGGGAAGAATCGCTGAAAGCGACCTTATATATATCCTTTTTATTTACTTTACTTTTCTTTATGTACTTATTCTCTGAATCTTCGGGGTTTTTCCCGGAATAACCACATGCATTTCCGGGATTTTCTTCAAAAAGGGTGCATTTAATAAAAGGTTCCGTTGCTTCCTTTTCTAAAAGCCAGTACCTTCCTACTTCTATCGGATTCTTCCTTGCTCTTTCCTTTACTGCAAGTTGAAACCGCTTCTGTATCCCGGCAGAGGTCAAGACCTTGTCCGAACTAAAGAGTTTGCTATCAAACAGTGACTTCTTTAGCAGGAAGTTCAGGACCTGCTTCACCTTATCTACACTCACCCCTAATTCCGAGGCTATAATATATTCCAAATCATCATCAACCTGTATGTAGTATCCGTTTTTATAGATCTCACACAGTAAATAAACATAAATCATGATACCGTCAGCTCTGTACCTCGCCTTCAGTATCTTAATCCGGCTGTCGTTATCAAAGAAATCAGTATCCAAAGGAAAGTATGAAAGACCACTCTTTTTCGGTCTTGCCAACGCTACCACCTTCTTTTTATCCGGTATACTCCTCAACTGTCACATCCAGTCCTTCTACTGCCGAATAACATTTCTTTGCCTGAACCAGTGCGATCTGCGTATCATCGTGATAAGCAACCCCGTTCAGTGCATCTGCTACCACCTTCACAATATTGTCCATATCCGGTTTCTTCAGCGGCAGCTCTCTTCCCTCTAGCATATCAAGCTTCCGTTTCTTCGATACGCTCTTTGGCGGAAGATACCTTGCAATAATCCGGAGCGTCACAGGCTTTTCTCTTTCCAGGAACGCTCCCTTTGCCATCTGCAGATACCGATCCTTGATGAAGTTCTCATACAGGACCGTGTTCTCCGGCGTAGTGGAACAGTGCTTCTTTGTCGATACATTATAATACGTCCGCGCCCTGGCTTTTCCCTGCGGCTTGCCCGGAACTGTAAACATTACCGATGTCATTCCCTTTTTCCTTTCTGCCGGCACTTACACAACAGATGCTGCATAATGCCGGCTTGTTTTCTTGTTATCAGGTTACGTGTGATATATTATTTTTAAGGAGATGTCATAAATCTATCCAAAAAATGATGCCTCAATACCCTTCGGATCCGGCTGCTGTGTTCCTGCCGCTGCCGGCTGGTCTTCCTGGACCTCCTGTAACTCCTGATCGGATACCACTCCATCATCTTCCGCCTTCACTGCATCCACATAGTCTGTCTTTCCGTCCTCATGGATCACTGCCATATCCTTGTCAATAGCATTCTGGAGATCAATGCTCATCGTCCCCCATTTGCTGATTAGCTGGCGGAGCATTGTCTTATGTGCCATTGCATCAAAATCTTTAAACCAGAATGAAGAATATTTCCACATATCCTTTTCCGGTATCTTTCCTTCCTCAAGCAATTCTAACGATTTTGCTCCGCCGTTTTTGTAAAATGCAAAAGAATACTTTTCTGCATGTGCCAGCATTCTCTGTTTTGACCAATAAATACTGTGTCTATATCCGTTTACTTCCTCAAACATTGCATAATAGCCAATAGTCGGTGTATTCTCTCGGACATAATCATCTTCAATCAAATTGATTTCCAGTTCCTCTTCCAATGGATTATAGGAAATCAGTTCGCCTGCCTTAATGGAAAGGACATTGATCTTTTTATATACGCCGCTTCGCTTTGCCAGCTGAATATACCCTTTATATCCAAGCTGGAACTGTGCTTCCTTGCAGCCCTTCTTCTTATTATCGAACGGGACCATATAAAACTGACCAAGCTGTGGGGACGGTGAAAGATTCAGCGCCTCTCCAAGTAATGCAGCGTTTACAATACTAGGGCTTGTACACTCCTGTAATGCCGGTGTATTCTGCACCGCACTTACAATACTGGAAATGAACCTTGTCCCATTCTTTCCACCAACGACCTGATTGATCTGCTTCTTTACTGCATCGTTCTGCAGGTAAACTGATAACTTCATTGACTGGTCCTGTCTTGCCAGACTGTTATTTACTGCCATATCTTATTCCACCTTTCCGAATCGAATTTGATTCTTTAACATATATTCACGGAGCGCCATGATCTGCTCCCTGGTTCCCCATACACGGAAGTCAAGCTGGAATACCGGTTCTTCCTCTTCCGGAATTGAAGCTGTTTCCTCTGCCGGAGCTTCCGGTACAGATCCGGATGCATTTTCTGTTGCTTTCTTAGAATCTTCCTTCTGATCAGCTGCAGTCTGCTGCTTCGCTGCCTCTTCCGCTTCCCTTGCTTTCCGCTCTGCCTCCATGCGTTCTGCTTCCAGCTTTCTCTTCTGGATATCGGCAAGCCTCTGTCCTTCCTGGATTGCCCGCTTCATATCCAGTGTCTTCCGGTAAACTTCCATTGCTTCAAACTTAAACTCCGGAAGCTTGCTGATCGTTACCACATCCGTACCAATCTGGTACATCCGGCTCTTCATCTGCTCTTCAATCTTTGGCAGCGTAACCGTTGCATTCAGCCACTTTTCATCCCAAATCATATCGAGCTTCACAAAGCTCTGGAACCCGATGGTATTAAACAGCTCCTCAATCTCTTCCCGTTTTGCACTCTTGCGGCGTTCATCGATCTCTCTAATCTGGGAGTCAATCAGTCCGATCGGTTCATCGATCAGAGCTGTGATCTCCTTGACCTGTTGCTCAAACTTGGTGTACGGCTCCATGCAGATCTTCTTGACACGTTTCCGTTCGTCCTCAAAAGCTTTTTTCAGCTTGTTCAGATCTGCCCGGTCTGCCTTCATATCCTTCAGAGAATCCTCTGTGTAGGCGATCGTCTTATAGTCCTTTACCTTCTCGGCAATCGCAGCCTTTAATTCTTCGTTGTTCCACAGGATCTGCTCTGTCAGCCAGTTCTCCTGTGGATTTGTGATCCTTAACTCCATACGCTCCTCCTTCTTGTTAGATCTCCGGAAGTATCAGCGGCGGTTTGCGCCCGCTTTCCACATACTTCCAGAACTTGATTTCTTCTTCCTGCAGATAATCCAGATCCGCCTGGACTTCTGTTCTTTCAATAAAATAATGCTTCACCTGTGTCCGGACTTCTGTTCCCCAGTTGCTCCGCAAATGTGCCCGGAGGACAGCAAACTCATATCCGGTGACAAGCAGATAATGCAGCACCTGAATATAATAGTTATCCGGGATCCGGTCCTTCCATTTCTCATACTGCATGGACTGCAGGATGTTGGTGGTCTTAATTTCCAGAATCCCTTTCCGGCCGTCCTGATCAACCAGCTCCCCATCCAGAGAAGCCTGCATGAACGGATACTCCAGACTCTGCAAGATCCGGAATTCATGGTGTGTGACCTGATACTGTGGATAATCCAGGCGGAACAGCTCCCTGATGAACTGCTCCGCCTCTTTCCCATAGATCACATAAGGCTTTTCTGAAATGTCTGGTGCAATCCTTCTGCCGGTCTTTTCTTCAAACAGCTCAATGTTTGTTTTGTATGGGTTCTTTCCAACCACAGCACTTGCATCACTTCCGCCGAT
>OODO01000958.1_pt1 | contig 22559 bp, 20 predicted proteins | sample 1671261 | NCBI WGS metagenome assembly OODO01 (sample SAMN06348138, study PRJEB24527) | human gut metagenome | biome: human gut; feature: ankylosing spondylitis patient; material: feces | host: Homo sapiens | place: China | collected 2015-10 | reverse complement strand
CCTCTTTGGTGATCTCACCGGCAGCCAGCCTGGCAGATTGCTCCTGCCAGGCACGAAGACGCTGCTCCAGATCGGCTGCATGGATGCCGCCATCAAAAATCTCAGCACGCAGACAGATCAGACCATCCGCGTTGGTGATGCGAAGAAGTTTTCGGTCTTCCAAAGCAAAAAGCGTGTGCATCAAGCCGTCCATGGTATCAATGTCCGGCACGGCGATGGCCTTGGGAGAAACGTCCAGCGCTTCCGCCATCTGCCCGGTCAGCTCTGCCTTGGGCGTTCGATCCTCGGATTCATACTGAGCAAGTCTCACATCAGCCGAGCTCTCTGGAAACCCCAGAAGAAGACCCAAATACTTTTGTGTCATCCCCCGTAAAGTGCGAAAGAAACGGATACGTTCGCCGGTTGCCATCAAATCACCTCTTGAACAGGATAATTTATCATAGCAAATCCGTTTAAGATCGTCAAGATGGTAATTTAACAAAAAAGTTTGGAATACTCCTTGAAAGCCTATTGACACAAGCGATAATGTTTAATATAATCGTATCGCAAATTAAACGTTATTGCTTAATTTGCAAAAGGAGGAACACGTGAAAAACCAATTTATGAGAGTAGAAGAAGTAGCTCAGGAGCTCGAAGTGTCCAGATCCTATGCCTACAGGCTGATCAGGCAACTGAATGCGGAGCTCCATGAGAAGGGATATATGACCATCGCCGGGCGAGTGAACCGGCTGTATTTTCAGGAACGACTGTACGGTACATCAAATCAGAAGGAGTGTGAGTCACATGTCAACACACAAGGATGAGAAAAACGGTACCTGGTATGTGATGGTTCGGTATCACGACTGGAAGGGTGTGAAGCGGCAGAAATGCAAACGGGGTTTTGCCACCCGGCGGGAAGAGCAGGAGTGGGAGCGCAACTTTCAGCTGCAAACCGATGGAGATCCGGACATGACCTTTGAAGCCTTCATGGAGCTGTATGAGAATGACATGCGGCCCCGTCTGAAGGAAAACACCTGGCTGAGCAAGAAACACATGATCCGGACGAAGCTCTTCCCCACCTTTGGCAAGAAGATGCTCAGCGAAATCGAAACCCGGGACATCATCGCCTGGCAGAATGAGCTGCTGGCCTACCGGGATGAAAAGAAGCAGCCCTACTCAAAGCGCTGAAAACCGCACTGGACGATGTATGGACAGAGCTGAAACGCATCAGCACCGGAGCCCAGCCCAGCGATGAACTGGTGAACGACATTACGCTAATCACAAAAATGCTGAACGACATGAAAGGAGAATGACCATGACCAGCATCTTTGAACAACTCAGCGGCACCTATACCCAAGGAAGGGACGGCATGCTTTACCCCAACCTCACTCTGGGCGACAGGAAACAGCGCCCCATCGGCAGATGGGGACGGATACACAGAGTCTATCTGGAAACAGAACATCCCGGCCTGTATGATCGGATGATCCTGAATGGTACTCTGGACAGGAATCTGGCAGATGCAGAGGAATGTGCTCAGGCCATGCTGGAGCAGTTGACCCGGCGGATGGCGTTGCAGGAAGGCATCACGGAAAACCTGAAGGCTGCCGACCAAATGGAATGGGTCCGCAGGATGAACAGCATCCGCAGCAGAGCGGAAGAAATCGTACACTCAGTTTAAAGAATCCGGCTGGTCAGCAAAATTCTATCAGGAGCATCGCGCAGAAATCGAAGCACACAAAAAAGCACAAGCTGTCTACGAGCTTCACGACGGCAAACTGCCGACGCTGAAGGAGCTGACAGCGGAATACGTTGCGCTGAAGGAGCAGTTGGATGCATACAAGCCAGATCTGGCAGAGCTCAAATCGAAGCTGACAGACCTGAAGCACATCCGGTATAACTACAAAATACTTATCCGGGACATTCCGCAAACAGATCAATATCACCGCAAAGGAGATCGTATAGAACGATAACAACGCCTCCGTGCCGGAACTGGTTTTCACCGTTTGCCGGCATGGAGGCTTCTTTCATTTTGGTCGGGCGCAACAAGACACCACAACCACAGATCACAAGATCTGGTAAAATGGGCTTGGGGGCGGAGCCTCCCAACAAGCAAAGTGCAAAAGGTGCTACCTTTGCCCTGCTTGCAACCATGATAAACATGTATTTGAGATTGCTATCAGCCTTGTTTTGCTCGTTTTCTGCACAAGAAAAGCCAGAGACAGAGACATGGATGAAGATTGATCCTTGAAGCACATACCGAATTGATATCCCACAAGTAAAGAATCTTCAGCTTCCAGCATCACAGTCAATACCCAAAATTGCCAATGTCAAAATACCAGCAGGTCATTCATCGATGCTCAGCACACCCGCCATATAGCCCAGAAAACCGTCATATGCAAGCGTCCATCGATACAGTTCATCCCGTATGGGCTGCACATTCCAGTCTTTTATTCGATATTGAGGGATTTGAACGGTATCCATCTGCACCTGTTCACGACTGATCTCGTGAATACGGATGTCCTCATCCGGCGCTGCGTGAACAAGCGCCGATACAGAATGATTGTCAATCACCCGGAATGTATCCTCAACTTTGACAAAGGACAGGCTGTCTTCATCCTTGAGCAGATTCGTCTGGTGCTCACCATAACGGGCCAATTCCAATCGAATGGAGTCGGTAACTGAAGTAGGAAGAATCGGACGGTCTTTTTCAAGGAACTCTTTGGTTAACACTGTAGCCGCATGTTTGATGATGGGGTGCTCCTTCAGCAGCGCATCGTCTGCGTAGTTGAGGCCGAAGGACCACATGAGCGCATTCTTTGTTTTTCCGTTCCGGTTGACTCGCCCCGATGCCTGAAGCAGCGATGACAACGATGCCGTTTCACGAAAGCCAACAGAAAACGAAAAGTCAACGCCGGCCTCCACGCACGATGTCGCGACAAGCGTCCAGTCACAGTCGGATGGATCCCGAAGCCGCTGCCGAACGCGTGCCAGCGTCCTCGCGCGATCTCTGGCGGTCAGTGCTGTGGACAGATGCTCCACCCGATTACGCCCATACAGCTGCATGATCGTCTTTGCGATCACCGTTGCGCTTTGAACCGTGTTGACGATGAGAAGCCGCTGCCCCGGAAAGGAATTGACCCATTGTGCAAGCGCTTCACTTGTCATGAGTGCGGGATTCCAGAGATACCGGATGCGGTTCTGCTCATACTGCGCCAGCGCGGAACGAAGCGCGTTGTCAACCAGATCTGGCACTCGCCGGGTTCCGGCTGCCGCAATCTGCTGAATCGTCCAGAATCTGTTGAGAGAACCCGACGCAAGAACCCAGTGGCAATTCCACTCGTCCGCAAAGCAGTTGATCCATTTCCATGCAACCGGCAGAAGATGCGAGGGCAATGCGGCGTGTGCTTCATCAACAAAAATAGCACTTCCCGGCAATTCATGCAGCCGCCTGAGGGCAGATGGCCGGTTTGAGGCCAGCGTCTCAAAAAACGCTACCGCTGTTGTGACAATAACAGGGGCCTTCCACAGCGTAGAAAGGTGACGGACACTTTCTGATTCAAAATCCATCCGATGGTGAACCTCCGCAACGATTTTGTTCGGCTCTTCACCCGGAAGAACCAAACATCTGCGATAAGTTTCCACCGACTGCGAAATGATGCTTGTAAAAGGAAGCACCACAAAAATCCTGCGAAGGTGATGCTTTTTCGCCTGACTGAGCATGTATGCCATCACGGCAGTGGTCTTTCCGGACCCCACCGGACTGTCACAGGCAACGACATGGTCATTGACCTTGCTGTCTCTGCAGCATTGATACATCTGTGCCCGTAAACGGGAACGCTCATCCTCTGCCCGAAGACCGCTGATGTAGGCATTCAGCACCTGCAGTCTTTCCGCCGGACGCAGTTCATTCTGCCGCCCATCCATGGGTTCCTGCCCGTAATGTCTCGCCGTATCTCCGTGGTCGGCATCTGCCAGACAGGAAAGCGCCAGGCGCATGAATACCGAGCGGCATCCGGCTGCAGGCTGTTCGTCTGCGGTCTTCTCCCCAAAGAGATCCCGATGGATGGCTTTCAGCTCCGGCAGCTTGCTGTCTGTCGCTGCTGCGATATCGGTATCACGGAAAGCCTTGCTGCCGTGACAGCATTCTTTCGGACAATCCGGAAGACCCCGGTGATGCGACATGACACAGACTGCAGAGTACATTTTGTTCTCATGAAGCAAAAGCGCCGTGCCGGCATCTGTGTGGTTGATGGGCAGATGCGGCTGATTTCCGGCATGCAGGGCAGCTTGATTTTCTTCCTCAAGCTTGCCCAAATCGTGCAGCGATGCCGCATTGGTGACAGCGCTGATCAATGCCATGCCGTCTTCCTGTTTTGCCGCAAATGCAGCCGCTTCCTTCGCATATCGAACAGCATCCTTATGGACATTCTGAACATGATTCAGATATGTCTGCGCAGGAAAACCATTATGCGCGCTATGCGCGAGGTATTCTTTTTCCATTAGTTGTTGGCAAGATCCTGAACACTGGCAAGACGCTGCTTCAGCTCTTCGGGAAGGTCGGCAACATCCTGATAGTCCTTCCAGCTCGAGGAGGGTTCCTCGGCATTTCCGATCCGCTTTGGCGTCAATGCGTCGATCAGCAGATAGTCCGGGCAGCTTCCCAGCTTGTTCTTGTGCTCCATGTACCATGCATGGCGCAGGCGCACGTCGGGGCGGATATTGGATCGGGTCAGGTCAAGCATGTAGGGGATGGCGCGCTTGAGCAATTCAATGTCCGCCGCTGTACATCCGCTCTTGGCGGCGTAATTGGGATTCACATAAAAGGGCATGCAGTAAACACCGTGCTCCACGACCCGATAGGCCAGGGGAGCCATGCCGCTTTTCTTGCCTTCCTCAACGCCCGCCTTGTTGGTATTGGTATGGCGGACAATGCTGATCGGCGAGATGGACAGGCCCATGCCGAATTGAACCGCGCCGGTCTTGATATACTCCTTGTTGCCGCCATCCTCCAAAAAGGTGTTGCCAAAAATGCGGGCATCCCAATACTTTCTGACAAATGTGCTGTCTATAAAATTGGGGTTGTCATTCATTTCTTTTGTAATTGCTGCCCTGTCGCGCCCACGGGATTCCAAGATGCAATAGAGATCCGCCTGACGGATGTACGCTTCGGGCAAGCTCTGGAAAAACACGCCGTCATGATCCTCGATCAAATCACGGATTTTCCGCTTGACAGATACGGGCGAAATCTCACCCAGTCCATTCGGGCGCTGGCGAGGATCGTTTTCACGGTCAGGATCCCCATTCGGATTGGAATTGACAACCTCGAGAATCAAAAGCCCGGTTGCACGATTGAAATCCACACTCATCTTGCTCTACTCTCCTTTGCTCTGATGATTCGCATTGCTTTCATCCTGCTTCTCCTGCTTGGGGAAGGAAGCGAGGTATCCGATAAACAGCTGTACCTTCTGGGCATCACTCCAACGCATGGGAACAGAATACTCTGTCGCAAGCTTGTTGGCGATTTGCTCAAATACCTTCAGGTACCATCCTGCCAGACCGCTGGAATCTTCATTCTTCGTGCGGTACTGCTTTGCCCATGACAGGTAAGGCGCCATTCTCACGGAAAGCTGGGACAGCGTTCTACCCGGCGTTTCGCTCGCGGCAACAAACAGGGCAGAGCCCACAAGCTGCGGCGGAATCTGGTTGTTACGCATCACCTTGCAGTACAGCGCATGCAGCTCATCGGAGGCCTTGAGCAGTTGTCCCATCAGGTAGGGTGTAGCTTCCATATAATCATCCTTTCTATTTCCGCTGAAGAACAGAAGCATGGACAGAACGGGCAGGATCTGTTCCAGCTGAGCAACGCGGCTGCACTTTCTTCCACTGTGCAGCAAAGGACCTGCATGGATGAATAGCGGCATACCATGCTGAACGAGAATGTGCAGCTCGTGCAGAAGCAGCCGGTGCTGTGCCCGATGGAGGAACAGCCCGATCCCCTCATAAGGATGCATGGCGGATACCGTTGATGATTCTCCATCCTGTCGCCAAACCTGATTGACAACAGCTGCAACGTCAATGGGAAATGGCGCTGAAAGCCGTATGGATGCAATATCCGGAAGATCATTGCAGGCCATATCCCAGTTTTCAGCGGCATGTATCAACGCGTCTGCCAAAGCAGACTCAGAGTAAAGAATCTTTGTGCGTCCCTTATCAATTTTTCTGAGCACAAATACCTGAACGCTTTCAGGTCTGTCCTTTGGCGGAAGCCCGTTGAATGCAGCCAAAAGGCTTCCGGAGATTTCTTTGAAGGTTTCCGATCGATCAGGATGACCAAAAAACTGCACATAAGGAAGCGGAGCCTCCGGTAGTGAGCTGGGATATGCGAATACCGCTTCGCCTTTGCCTGTATTCAGCCAAGTGATGCCTTTGCTCTTGGCATCCCCGCCAAGCCAATTCAAGGCAGCCTGAAACTGGACACGGTGCTGTGCGGATAACGGGTAGGAATCGCGTTTGTCATCAAAGTTATGATATCTGTTCTGGCAGGGCTGCCCGTCGAACATCGTATACAATGCCGGCTCAAACCCCGCGGCAAGCTTAACCTTTGGCATTGGAGAATTGGTCGGCACATAGATTTGTCCGAATGAATCCATCAATCCATCCTCGGTTGTATTGCTCGTCACGATTCTCTCCGCCTGAAGAAATGCTGTATTCAGATATGCAGTAAACTCCCTGCTCGCTGCATACATACCATAGGTATCATATGCGTCTGTGTCAAAGAATACGGAGATGTTCCGCTTGTCATCTTTGCACGGCTTACTGGCATCACCCAGCTGGAAAAGAATCAGCAAGGCCAGCCCAACGTCCTGCTTCTTTTCCAGCTTTGCAAATACCGCTTTTGTCAATGATTCGTGCAGTACCTGCGCATTAGCAAACGGCGCACATTCTGCCGCCAGAGTATTCAGCAGGTTTTCTTTTGGATTGCCGGCAGTTTCGAGCAGACCGGCCATTTCCCTTGGGGTTGCAGAAAAGCAATTCTTGATACGGCTGTTCTGATGCGGCTCCCACGCATTCTCTTTGCATAAGGCATGAAGCTGCAAGGCATCGATGCTTTCCGGTTTCTCGATGCATTGCGCAACCAACTTTTTCTCTGATTCATCCGTTACGCGGTACAGGCTGATGAGATTGAGCCCGGGAAACGAGGCCTGATTTGATCCGAATTTTCGCAGCTGCATTGCAAGTGCCCGATCGATAGCCTCAAAATCAACCACCTGCCCACCCTTTACCCAGATTCGGATACAGGGAGCCTTCGCACTCACATTGGGCAGCGGAATGTAATTTCTATAGGATTGCAATGGAACGATTCCCGCCTGTTCCAGTGCTTTGGACAGGGATGACAATTCATTGATCAAAATGAACACCTCTCTTGGGCGGGAACACCAGCGTCCCGGCATGAATCGTCACGTCGTTGTCAAAGCGGTACGAAACCTTCGATTTGTGCCCATCGGGAAATACCTGCCGCAGCATGGAAGGAAAGTGAATATCCTCCATATTGGTACATACCTTTGTCCCGTCCCGGAAGGGGCCAAAGTAGCTGGCCGTAAACTCTCTCAAGCCCAACGAGGGAATAGCAAAGCACTGCCCCCGTTGCAAGCGCCGGTTGAAAATCTCCTGGTATGCATGACCGGGCGACGTTGTCCGCCTGTCCCATTCCAGAGTTTTTTCAGAAAGCGTATCCTTCCTGGGCACAACCACCGCATAGAGCCGATAGCATACATCAATCAGAACGGTCGAATACATCTGATATGCATTTCCAAAGTCAATGCTCTTTTTCTGGCGCAACGGTCCCTTGTAGTTTGTTGCGTATGAATGAAACTGAACAGGAGCGCATATTTCAACCCTGGTTGGAATGATCTCCACATCCGGCCCGAAAAGGATGGATTCAAAGATGCCCTTGCAGGCCGAATACGTCGGTGCCGGATAGCTGACAGGACTGTCACCGCTGTCCGGTCTGGTCCACATCGCCGTTGATCCTGCGATTTCCATCTGTATGGGATACGAATGATGAACCATGCTTTCAACTCCATTCCTGTGAGCAAGATAGCAGATGAGCTGCGGCGTTGAGAGATACAATCCGATAACCCTATGAATATTATACCATAATTCCGGCTGTATTGTAAAGGTTTTTGGATTTGAATATCCTTCTATGATGTATTACGAAGAAAAACACCGGCATAATCGCCAGCGTTTCATGGATCACTTCTCATGTGCATTACGGAAAATGGTACGCATGTAGTCGCTCTTTCCATAGACCACTCTGCTGACCAGCATCCGATCGGTCTCCACCTTGTAGAATACCATATAGGACTTGAACGTCACGAATTTCGTTGCGGTTTCTTCACTGGCAGAAGCTTCAAAAACCTCCGCCCAGACGCGTTCGAGGTCACGAACGGCAATCGGGGAGTATTCAATCCTTATTTGCGTTTGCTGTGGAAGTGTGCCCGGACATCATCCTCGGACACCCAGCCTTCTTCCTCTCCCGAGCGGATGCCCGTATTGAGCTCGCACATTAGGCGGAGCATCGCCTTTGCCTTCTCGAATTCTTCATCGTCCGCAATATCGCGGATCGTAAAGCGGCCACGTCCATTGACCGTCAGATACACCGGTGAACCAGCGGAAACCTGTTCAAGAACGGTGTTGTAATTGCGCAAATCGGACACAGGGCTAATGATTGCCATGAGCAGACCACTCCTTTCGATTCCATTATAGCATGAGCAGAAATCTCGTTCAATACTTTACGAATAATTTTACGAACATTAGAGCATATCAAAACAGAATGAGCAATCCTAGCTGTATCGTGTTCGAGTCGGTGGTTAGGGTTAACTGGCTTTTCTCTACTCCTGGTCACATTCAAATGCAAGAGAAGCATATCTGATTCAATGGCAAAACCATGATAAACTTCAAATGCTTTGCTCCCCGAAGTGTCTTTTCTCTTGCATCAGCACCCGTTCTGCGCTATACTATACTTGTGGAATCTCTCAAACCGCTACAGCAAAGCAGTCTTCCCTGTTATCACCCTGATAACAGAATGATAACCGGAGGCTGTACAGGCAGTGGAATAGGAATGCCACAGAGAATCAGAGCCATCACTTGGAATCGGACACACATAAATTATACAGAATGTGTTAAGTCTGAGAGAGTGGGAATAAATATTTAGTGTTTTCTGAATCCTGGAAAACGTTGGTAATACAGCGTTTTTCAGGATTTTTCTTTTTTAGCGGCTACAAATTGGCTACATTTGCAGCGATTTTTGTAGCCAGAGGCTCACGGCATAATGCCGTCAAGCTGTCTGGCTACCTCCACCTGCTTGTTGGGGTACAGGTGACTGTACGTGTCCATCGTTGTCTGTACCTTTTCATGTCCGAGCCGCTCCGCGATTAGCAGCGGAGAGAAGCCCATCTCCACCAGCAGGCTGGCGTGGCTGTGTCGAATGTCATGCACCCGGATGCGCTTGACCCCCGATGCCTTGCAGCCATACTCCATTTCGTGATACAGAAAGCTCTTGGTGTAGGGAAACAGCCGATCATCCTTTTGCAGCCCGTAGCAATGGGACATATACTCCTGTAAACAGGTGCAAAGACCGTCGGGAATGGGGATGGTGCGGTTGCTCTTGGGCGTTTTCGGTGTGGTGATAATATCCTCTTTGCCGAGGCGCTGATAGCTCTTGTTCACCGTCAGGGTCTTCTTCTCGAAGTCGATGTCCGACGGTGTGAGTGCCAGCAGCTCTCCCTCCCGAATCCCCGTGTAGTACATGGTCATGAATACCGTGTAGCTGGCGGGACGGTCTTTCATGCTCTCGATAAATGTCTGGAACTCGTCCTTTGTCCAGAACAGCATTTCATCGGCTTTCTTCTTGCCCATGCTCCCCGCCTTGTGGCAGGGATTTTCTTTCAGCCCATAGTATTTGACTGCGTAGTTGAAAATCGCCGTGAGCTGGTTGTTGATGCACTTGAGATAGGTCTGGGCGTAAGGCTTGCCGTTTTCATCCCGGTAGCTGGTCAGGGAGTTCTGCCATTGGCGCACGTGAGTGGGCTTGATCTCGTTCAGCGGAATTTTCTTGAAGAAAGGCGTTACCTTCAGGTCGATCAGCCATTTCTTGCTGGCAACGGTTGAGGGCTTGAGGCGGTGCTCCATATCCTTGACATACAGAGAGATGAAGTCACCGAAGGTCATGCCGAGGCTGCCCGTGGATTGGCTGATAAAGTCACGTTCCCATTGCAGGGCTTCCTTCTTGGTGGCAAAGCCACGCTTCTTCTTGTGGATGGTCTTGCCTGTCCAGTCCGTCACGCGAATCTGGGAGATCCAGCGACCGGTGTCGCCGTCTTTTGTTACTGACATTTTTACCTCCTTCCCTCAAGAATCAGGCTTTGATCAGGTTATTCACTCGTTACTCTCGCTTTTACCGTATTCCTTTTCCAAAAACTCCGTCCGCTTTGCGATTCGCTCATCGCGGTCAAGCTCCTCTGGCTCTGTGCATTTGACTGCGTTCGCGGCGTAATATGCCAAAGTCTGCTCCTTCCAGCGCTTATATGCTGCCTGCGTGGAGTTATAGGCGCGAAGCTCGCTGCGCTCGTCCTCCCACTGTTCAAGAAAGAGGCACATATCGGCGTTGAACTCTGCCATGCTCTTTCCGTCAAAGGAAATAGAACATTCCCACTGCTTGCTGCGGGGTGGCTTCTGCACGTCGATCTTGAAGTCGATGCCTTCTACCGTTTCCAGCTTAAAGAGAAAGTCCATCACGTCGGAAAGCGTTCTGATCTGCGTTGTACTGGATTCGTAGCCGAGGATATAGGTCGGCGTTGAATCCAACAGGTCGGCAATCTGATTGACAACGGCAATCGACACTTCGATCTCTCCAGTTTCGTACTTCTGTACGGTACGGAGAGATTTTTTCAGCATTTGTGCCAGTTCGGTCTGGTTCAGCCCCTTGCGTTTTCGGAGCTGCTTGATTCTCTGCCCAATGGCGGGATAATCGAAATTGTCCATATCTGATTCACCTCGTCCATATCATATCACAGAATAAAGCGAATTGCAAGTACATATTTTTATTTTCTAAAGGCTTGACAGATGCATCTTGTGTGCGTATAATAAAATATGTACTCAGGGTGCGTATTTCGGAGAGGCTGGAGAAAGGGGGGATGAACAAAAGATACGCAGGCCGAGGCAGATCACATTGAAACAGGAGGTACTATGAGAGCACAGTTTATCACAGCGTCAGAGGTGGCGGAGATCATGGGCATCAGCCGCAGCAAGGCATATCAGATTGTCCCGGAGATGAACAGAGAACTGAAAGCCCAAGGCTATCTGACCGTTGCCGGAAAATGCCCTGCCCAGTATTTCAAGCAGAAGTTCTACGGCTTCCAGATTCCCGGAGGTGAGCGAAATGACGGGAAATGAGAAAACGCCGCCCTCATCCCATCTGTTGGCGCAGATGGAGGGCAGCCGCCTCACGATTCAACTAACCAGAGCATACCACATGAAACCTGCGAAAGTAATCCCCTGGAGGAAAATATTGAGGAAATGCGTGAGAAAATCTGACGCATGAAAGACCCTCATTATCTTCATACCGTTTCCATGACAGAGCTGTATCAGACCGCCTACAAGAGCAGGCCGCCCATCATCGACGGCTTGCTCTACGCGGGAGCGTATATCCTCGCAGGAGCGCCCAAAATCGGAAAATCATTTCTGGTAGCGCAGCTTGCCTACCATGTCAGCACAGGGCAAAGGCTGTGGGGCTATGAAGTCCATCAGGGTACGGTTCTGTACCTTGCACTGGAGGATGATTTCCAGAGAATCCAGAGCCGGATGTTTATGATGTACGGCGTGGCGGATACCGCCAGCCTGCATTTTGCAACGGCAGCAAACAAAATCGGAAACGGTCTTGACGAGCAGCTTGAGAATTTCATAAAGGAACACCCCGACACGAAGCTGGTTATCATTGACACCATGCAGAAGATTCGGGAAGCCGGAGGCGAGGCTTACAGCTACGCCAGCGACTATGAGATCATCGGCAAGCTCAAGCGTTTTGCGGACAGACACAGCATTTGCATCGTTACCGTCCATCACACAAGAAAGCAGCCAGCCGGGGACAGCTTTGAAACGATCTCCGGCACAACAGGACTTCTCGGTTGTGCAGACGGAGCATTCCTGATGCAGAAGAAGAAACGGACTGCATTGGAGGCCACGGTCGATGCGGTGGGACGAGATCAACAGGATCAGATTCTATATCTGAAAAAAGATGCCGGCACGCAGATATGGAGCCTTGAACGGACAGAGAACGAGCCGTATCAGGAGCCGCCCGACCCGGTATTGGATACGGTTTCCCAGCTTGTTTCCTCCGAAAGCAGAGAATGGACAGGCAGCCCGACCGAGCTTGCGGAGACGGTCAACACAGGCATGGCGGCAAACGCTCTCACCAAATACCTGAACGTTAAATCCGGCAGGCTACTGGACGAGTATCATGTGAAGTACGAGAACAGAGCAAAACACTCCGGACGGCAGGTGAAACTCACCTATATGGTAATCGACAATGTAGAGTACGAAGTAATCGAATGAGGACGGCGCGACGGCTGCGACGGTTGCAACGGTGAAAATGATACTGTCAGAGCAACCGTCGCTATCGTTGCGACCGTCGCGGATAGGAAAGGATAGGAAAATGAAAAGCGTACAAATTCCCTATGATCTTTTCATCGACCTCGCCATGTACCATCTGCGGGGCGAAGACGATTATGAAGAAGAAATCCGGCAGGGCTTGGAGCAAAAGCTCGACGCCATGCTGAACCGGCAGATCTATTCCCGGTATAAGACTGCTCCCAGCGAAGAAGAACGGGAGCAGGCGCGGCAGGAGTATCTTGACCGGCGTGGAGTGCCGCAGAGCTACCGATGGACTACTCCTCCTTGGGAACTGTGACAGGAGCGTGCCACGCTCCTGTGGCTGACAGACAAGGCAATGCATTGGCTGCTATCCCCTCGCGTCCCCCGTCCCCATCGAAAAATCCGCAGAGTTTGAGATGGATGTGGGCAGAAGATTATGCGCAGAGGGCATCTGCAAATAAGCTGCTACCCACGCCGGTTTTTGCGGTTTGTATAGACACTGCAAACCGTAAAACCGGCAGCGGCATCCGCAGATGCCGCATACCCCACGCACCCCCTCGGAGAGCCCACGATACTTTGCAGCCGCAGGATGAAAGTATCATAGTGGGTTATTATTACACTTCCGCAGAAGTGCCTCCCCGAAAGCTACCTGTCCTGCACAATCTGAAATCAGGAGGTAAACTGCCTATGGCAAGAGGCGACGGTATTCACCGTACCAGCGCAAGAAATGCAAGAATGAAAGACGCAGACATCGGCAACGCGCAAGCACACAACGAGCGCGAAAAATCGTCGTATGTCAATCAGGACATCGTTTCCGAACGGACACCATACAACGTCCATTTCAAAACACCAACCGCCGGGTATAAGGAGATGTTCGAGCAGATGCGCTCCGACGGCGTGATCTCCACACGCGGTCTGAAAGCGGATGCCGAGAAATTCGGAGAGCTGATCTTCGACGTCAACTCCGCGTACTTCTTCAACCACGGCGGCTATGAGTTTGCAAAACAATTTTACGCCGATGCCTACAAAGCTGCAATCAAAATTGTGGGCGGCGAGCAGTATATCCTTTCGGCGGTTATGCACGCCGACGAGCGCAACCGCGCCATGTCCGACGCGCTGGGGCAGGACGTGTACCACTATCACCTTCATGTGGTCTATATCCCCGTCGTGGAAAAACAGATTCTATGGACGAAACGCTGCAAGGATAAATCGCTGGTGGGGACGGTCAAGGAAACGATACAGCAGGTCAGCATGAGTAAGAAGTGGGATTCTAAGCCCGCGCTGGACGAGCATGGGAAACCGCTGCTGAACGCAAACGGGAAAACTGTGCTCCGAAAATCCTATTCCGTTCTGCAAGATGATTTCTTCGCCGCCATGCGAAAGGCAGGGTATGACGATGTGGAGCGCGGCGAACGCGGCAGCTCGGAGGAACACCTGACCGTGACGCAGTTCAAGGTGCAGCAGGAGCAGGCGCGGTTGGAATCGATTGAGGATAAGATTGACAGGAGGAAGCAGACGCTGGAAAAGTACAACGAGAAGATTAGGGAGCAAAAGGGCGCGGCAGCTTCCTTCCACGAAATCGACAGCATTGGGAAAAAGACCATCTCCGGCAATATCTCCATGACGCCGCAGGACGCGCAGTTTCTCAAGGAGCTTGCCAAGGAGGGAGTCGCTTCTCGCGGGCTGATCGGAGATTTGAAGAATAAAGTGGAAACGCTCAAGCGCGATGTCAGCGTATGGAAACGCAAATATGAAAAGCTGCAAGAGCAGACAAAGGACTTCATGGCGGCACTCAAACGAGCGCCCCGCAAGGTCAAGGAGTTCATACAATTCATGCTCCACACCGAGCCGGAGAAACCTGAACAGTCCGGAAACCGTGATATGCCGCGCCGCAAGAAGCGCGACATGGAGCTGTGAGCAACTACGGTGTAGAGCTGTAAAAATACGAAAATAGCCAACAGGAGCGCGTCGGACGAACCCGGGCGTTGTCCGGCGTGCTCCTGTTTGAAAATCTCCGTTTTCCCCAAGTCATGAGCCGGAGAAAACAGCCGAAAAACACCCGTATTGCGTAACAGGGACGCAGAAAGGAGCTTGCATGAGAACAGGGCTCACCAATAATCGGAATGTTTTGACCGCAACAACACATAGAAGCACCGCCACGCCGGTATATCTTCAATATCCAAAATATGTTGCAGGCGTAGAACACGCATTGCACATGGCATATAAACATCTGATTTGTAAATGCAAAAATTCATTTGCGTTTACAGATTTTCAATTTGCGAATCTGGTAGCAATCTTCACAAATGTGTGCTATAATGTGACTATGTATTTTGATAAGGGGGACTTCCCAATATGCGCATCAGCTATAACAAGCTCTGGAAGATGCTTATTGACAAAAATATGAAAAAGAGTGATTTGAGAGAAAAAGCCGGCATCAGTTCTGCCTCCCTTGCAAAGCTCGGCAAAGGAGACAACATAACCACGGATGTTCTTCTTCGTATCTGCGAGGTAATGGATTGCCGGATTGAAGACATTCTTGAAACGGTTCGTGACTAACCAACGCCAAAGAATTTGATTAGGAGGTTTTGACATGACCATATTGGGCAAGAAACAGATGTCGGAAGAAGACATCAAATTGAATTATATTACTCCGGTCATTCTTGATGGATGGAAGGGTCACGTTACGATGGAGACCAAGATCACGGATGGTAGGATCAACATTAGTGGCAATATCGTTGCTCGTAGTAAGCCTAAGTTTGCCGACTATATGCTTTACCTCAATGACGGGAAGCCCATCGCTGTAGTCGAAGCAAAGGATAATAATCATTCTGTATCTCATGGTTTGCAGCAGGCAATGACTTATGCTCAGATGATGGATCTCCCATTTGCATATTCCTCAAACGGAGATGCTTTCTATGAGCATGACTTCTTGACCGGACAAGAGCAGCAAATTGCATTGGAGGAATTTCCAACTCAAGAGATGCTTGTGGCGAGATATTACGCTGAGCTGCACAGCGGCAAGGGCATTTCCGATATGGAAAAGAAAATTGTCTCGCAGCCGTACTATTCTTCTCAAAGCACGTACCCTCCACGATACTATCAGCGAAACGCAGTAAACAGGACCGTTGAAGCAATCGCCAGAGGACAGCAAAGATTGTTGCTTGTGATGGCTACCGGCACAGGCAAAACATACACCGCTTTTCAAATTGTCTATCGCCTGCTCCGCTCTGACCTTAAAAAGAGAATCCTGTATCTGGCTGACAGAAATATTCTTGTTGACCAGAGCATTTTACAGGATTTTGCACCGCTTGAAAAGACCATTTATAAAGTGGACTTTTCCGACAAGGCGTGTTTGAGCAAGATCGCATCCCGTGAAGTAAACTTTGCCCTCTATCATCAGATGGTCGGGCAGAATGATGAAGAACACTTCAAACAGATTCCCGCAGAATACTTTGACCTAATTATCGTAGACGAGTGTCATCGTGGAAGTGCCAAGGAGGACAGCAACTGGCGTAAAGTTTTGGAGTATTTTTCCTCTGCAACCCAAATCGGTATGACCGCTACTCCAAAAGAGAGCGAAAAGGTATCGAATATAGATTACTTTGGAGAGCCTGTCTATACTTACAGCTTAAAGCAAGGCATCGAAGACGGATTCCTTGCTCCGTTCAAGGTTATCAATATCACGACCAACATCGGTGACGGCTGGAGGCCGCACAAAGGGCAAACCGATATATACGGCAATGTGCTCGAAGACCGAATCTATAACAATAGGGATTATGATTACAATATCATTCTCCAAGACCGTATTGACGAGGTTGCAAGGGAGATTACCGAGTATCTGAAAAGCACCGACAGGATGCAGAAAACTATTGTGTTCTGCGCTTCCGAAGATCATGCCGAGCGAATGAGAATTGCCCTCATCAACCATAACGCTGATATGGTCAAGGAAAATCCGGACTACTGTGTCAGAATCACCGGTTCTGATGTTTACGGAAAATCCAAACTTGACTATTTCATCTCCGTGTCCAGCCCTTATCCGGTTATCGCTACGACATCCGAACTGCTTTCCACCGGAGCAGACTGCAAGATGACAAAGCTGATCGTTCTGGACAAGACGGTTGAGAGCATGACTACCTTTAAGCAGATTATCGGGCGAGGGACTCGTATCAGGGAAAAGGAAGGTAAGACACACTTTGTCGTTATGGACTTTAGAAATGTGACAAGGCTCTTTAGCGACCCTGATTGGGATGGTCCCGTAGAACAGGTTGAGGGGTTCCAACACGGCAGCGGAGGAAACAAACCCAAAGGCGGTGAACCCGGCGGCATTGGAGAGGAACCGACCGTTGACCCCGTTGAAACGCCTATCGTTGATAAAGACGGGTGCAGTGTGAAGATTATCAATAAGACTGTTTCTGTGTATGATGCCAACGGCAAGCTGCTTCGTCAGGAAGATATTATCGACTACACGAGAACCAATATCAAAGGCGAATATGCGTCCCTTTCTGACTTTATACACAAGTGGAAAGCATCGGATAAGAAGAAAACGATTGAACAATCCTTTATTGCGATGGGGATTGATTTGAAGGCTCTGAAAGCGGAACAAGGAATGTCTGATGTCGATGATTTTGATTTTATCTGCTATGTGGCATACGGCAGGAAGCCGCTGACGAGAAAAGAGCGGGCTAACAACGTCAAGAAGAAGGACTTTTTCAGCAAGTATTCCGTCGAAGCGCAGGCGGTTCTCTCCATCCTCTTGGACAAGTATATGAACCAAGGCATCACTGAGGTTGAGGATATTAAGGTCCTTTCTCTTGCAGACTTTGCCGACTTTGGAAAGCCTGCAAAAATCGTTAAGCTGTTCGGCGGCAAAGCGCAGTATGAGGCTGCTATTAAGGAGCTTGAAGCGAACATTTATGAATTAGAGGTAAGTTAATTATGGCGATGCAGTCAGGTTTTATAAAAAGGATCCGTGATATTATGCGTATGGATGCAGGTATCAACGGCGATGCTCAACGAATTGAGCAGATGGTATGGATGCTCTTCCTGAAAGTCTATGATGCCAAAGAAGACGATTGGGAACTGAATGAGGACAACTACGAATCCATAATTCCCGAAGACCTCAGATGGAGAAATTGGGCAAAGGCAGACAGCAACGGTCACGCTATGACCGGAGATAAGCTGCTGAATTTCGTCAACAACACCTTGTTCCCGGTGCTGAAAGGCAATGATGTAAAAGAAGGCGACACGATTGTCTATGAGGGTATCAAGGTTACACCTGACACTCCGATAAAGAAAGCAATCGTGAAATCGACCTTTGAGGATGCTAATAACTACATGAAGGACGGCGTTTATCTCCGTCAGGTCATTGATGTCATTGATGAAATCGAATTTGACGATGTCAAGGAAAGCCATGCTTTCGGCTTTGTTTATGAAGAAATCCTGAGAGAGTTGCAGTCTGCCGGTTCCTCCGGTGAGTTTTACACGCCGAGAGCAGTCACAGAGTTCATGGCACAGATGATAAAGCCGAAGCTTGGCGAAAAGATGGCAGATTTCGCTTGCGGTACGGGTGGCTTTATTACTTCCTGGCTTGGACAGCTATCCAAACAGGTAACAGACACTTCTGCTCAAAAGCAGCTTGACGACAGCATTTACGGAATCGAGAAAAAGCCCTTCCCCTATCTGCTCTGCGTAACCAATATGCTGCTGCATGATATTGAAGTCCCGAACATCTATCACACGAACTCCTTGAAGCATAATCTGCTGGATTATACGGATGATGATAAGTTTGATGTGATATTGATGAATCCTCCCTATGGCGGGCATGAGGACAAGTCTATTCAGGGCTTCTTCCCAGACGATCTGGCAAGCTCGGAAACAGCCGACCTGTTTATGTCAGTCATCCTGTACCGCTTGAAGAAGAACGGCAGAGCCGCCGTTGTTGTGCCGGACGGCTTCCTGTTCGGTCAGGACAATGCAAAAGTGAATATCAAGAAAAAGCTTATTGGCGAGTTCAATCTACATACAGTCATAAGACTGCCCAGCTCTGTGTTCAGCCCCTATACTTCCATTACCACCAATCTGTTGTTCTTCGATAACACAAAGCCGACAACAGAAACATGGTTCTACAGAGTGGATATTCCGTCTGACAGAAAGCATTTTTCCAAAACAAAGCCGATGGAATTGAAGCACTTCGATGATTGCATCGCCTGGTGGAATGACCGAAAGGTGATTCCTGACGGCGAATACTTCAAGGCGCAGAAGTTTACCGCAGATTATCTGCTGAATGAACAGGGCTGCAATATCGACCTTTGCGGCTATCCCCATGAGGAAGAGGAAGTTATGGCACCCGCAGATTTAATACAGAAATATGAGGAAAAGAGAGCGTCTCTCAACGCAGAAATTGACAGAACAATATTAGCACTGAGTGCTTCTTTGAATGGAGAACCTGTCAACTTTGATACTCAAGGTACGATAAGTGCCTGTGGGAAAATGGATGATTTGCACAAGCGTTTCCCGGAGGATATGAAGAAATCCATTCTTCAATATGCCATTCAAGGCAAGCTCGTTGAGCAGAGAGCGGAAGAAGGAACGGGCGAAGAACTGTATCAGCAGATACAAACAGAAAAGAAGCGGCTAATTAAGGAAGGCAAAATCAAGAAGGAAAAGCCCCTGCCGGAAATTGCAGAGGATGAGATTCCGTTCGATATTCCGGGAAGTTGGAAGTGGGTACGTGTTGCACAAATAGTTACGCTTAATCCTAAAAACGATTTGGCTGATGATTTGGAAACCTCGTTTATTCCAATGCCTTGCGTGATGGATGGATTTAGGAATCAGCACACATTTGAAATCAAGCTGTGGAAAGACATCAAAAAAGGATTTACTCATTTTGCAGAAGGAGATGTTGGTGTAGCAAAGATTACACCATGTTTCCAGAACAGAAAATCCGTTATTTTTAGAAATCTAAAAAACGGATATGGTGCTGGCACTACAGAACTAACTGTTGTGCGAACTATAAACGATACTGTTCTGCCCGAATATTTGCTCTGGCTTTTCAAAACAGAGTATTTTATTGCAAACGGCGTTAAATCATTTACAGGAACAGCGGGGCAACAGCGTATCCATAAAGACTACCTTGCAACGTGTTTAATTCCGCTCCCTCCCCTTGCCGAGCAGAAACGCATCGTTGCCAAATTGGATGAAATCCTGCCGTTGTGTGAACGGTTGAAATGAGGTGAAAAAGATGCTGGAATTTATAAAAATCATCAACAGTGACTATGCAGGAGTACTATCATGTATGTTGGACACACCAAGCGTCAAGCAAATTACGCTAAGGAATCAGCAGAGCTCGTTGCGAAACAAATGAAAATAGATAAGCAACCGTGTATTGTTCCATATGTAACTGATTCATGCGGATCTGCTTGGGATAACACGGACTATACCCGTATGCAGCTGGGATTTACAATCAAGCTTAGAAATGTTGGTGATTCGCCCGCAATTAATGTTTATACGTTAGCCGATATTGAATTGCAGTTTTCGGAGGATTCTGCCGGGAATAAAAAGTTGCTTCCAGCATCTTTACTCCCAGGTTTTACACAAGCATTATCAGCAGAAGAGGAGACGGATATTAATATCCATTTTGAAACCTCCGAAGTCAAGGCGTTGATTTGCGAACTAAGAAAAGCCTCAGAAAAAAACTGGGAACGCCTCAGAACAAATCCCAGCCATCATTATTATACCGGTGCTAAACTTATTATTCGTGTGTTTTTTAAAAACTTAATGGGGCAATGGTGTGAAAGTACAATTTCTTACGAAATTGCATGGTTGGTATATAAGAATCCACCACCACAGAAAACACACAACTTAAACGAAAACACTATTCCGCCCAAAGAAATTCGTGAAGGTGATGAGTTTAAAGCCGTATTGTCATCGCATCATATTGTGCCATTTGTATTTGCGATGACAACCGATAAGCACGTCATTGATGTACTGCAAGGGTATACAGACGAAAGTCCGTGGTTATCGGCTGTACTAAAAGAGAACTGTACTTAAGGCATCGCCCAAAAGAGAATCCCTGTGATGCCGAATAAAATGAGGTGAGCCGCAATGAGGAGAAAAGAATACGCTTGTCCTAATGGGTGTTCTCTTCCGCCCAGAAGAAAGCAACTTAGGGAATATAACGACGGAACATATGGGTTTGACTTTTATGATTTCACATTTTGTCCTTGTTGCGGCAGCTTAATGCCATATTCCCTAAAGAAGCTCAAAGGATTTTTTGAGGTATACAATATCCACGCATCGTTATCGGATGCGGTACAACTCATATATAAATCGGAGTTTGAATCGGCAGCACGTGAAGCTTTTGTGGCTGTGGAGAGTTATCTCAAAAAGAAGTCGGGCTTGGATTCGCATGGATTCGATTTGGCAACAAGAGCGCTTTCTTTTGAAATAGACAAGCAAACCGGTGAAATAAAGAGGGCTCCCCTTATTGCAATCAATGATCTGAAAAACGAATCGGAGCGCAATGAGCAGGACGGCATCAGGTATATGCTTATGGGTTTCTTTCAGGGGCCTCGTAATCTGTACCAACACAATCATATTGGCTCCGGTGTAAGCAATTCTATTTCTGTAATCATCGAGGCATCCTTCTTCCTTCATCTGCTTGACGGTCATAGTATCACTCAAAACGGACGATGGATTCCAGAAAAGGTAGATTATCGAGAAATTTATCAAAAAATGCCTAAGCGTATTGATCGCTGGAAATTGGTACGCCTATTAAAGAAACGTACTCGTTACTTAGCCAAGAAGAATTGATGTACCTAAACTTTAAGAATTCCTGCCGTAGTGCGAACGACTGAAATGAGGGGAATATGGATAAAGAAACAATAAATGATTCGGAAAATATAAATAGCGATGAGTGGAAGTTTCTTTTGTTGATGATGCTTATGGAAGATATCAAGCAAAAGAATTCACAATGGAAAAGCTTTGAAGATGAATTAATCTACAAAAATCGTTTTTCTGTAAAACATGCAGTCATAGACGAAATCCATGAATGTCAAGCAAATGCAGTAACAATACGCAAAAAAGATACTGTGTTATACCGAGCTCGTGTCTTTGAGAAAAGTAACTTCAACCGACTTGTAAAATACTATTTGCAAGAGAGTGGCTATAGTAAATCCGATATTGAGAAAATACTCAATGAGTGGACGGATGAGCAAAAAATACTTTCCTTGATGCCAGAAATATATAGCGATTACGATTATAATCAAACCCCTGAACTTGTAAAAGCTCAGAAAAAATGGAAGCGATATGTAAAATATAAGGGATGGAATGCGGAGGATTCTGGCGCACCTCCTGCTGATTTGATAGGTAACGGAAGAGCTAATCCCGATCATATTCGGTACCTATATTTATCAGAGGATCCGGTAACTCCGGTATATGAAGTCAGACCGATTATTGGGGATACCGTTAGTGTTGCGAAGTTCAAGCTGCTAAAAGACGTAAGACTATACGATTTGACTTTTGACATCCACGATATTGAAAATGATAAAGTAGTGGAATTGCCAAGACTGTACAACACAATCGGTGCAATGTTTTCCAGACCGTATAACGGAGATGCTTCCAAATACCTTTCCACACAGTATATTGCAGAAGAAATAAAAAACATGGGTTTTGATGGACTGCGATTTAGAAGTTCCCTGAATAAGAATGGTTATAATATAGTCTTGTTTAATCCTGACGATTGTGTAGCAGTTTCTTCCGACCTTGTAGAGGTTAAAGGTATTGATCTAAAATTAGATGAGCCCATGATTTACAAAGTTGGAACACCAAAACTTAAAGAAGAGATGACCAATTTAGATTGGATGAAATAACTTGGAATGAGGTGATTTGCCTGATTAACCGAATTGTACATGAGATTCGTATGGCTTTGT
>OODO01000926.1_pt1 | contig 23272 bp, 23 predicted proteins | sample 1671261 | NCBI WGS metagenome assembly OODO01 (sample SAMN06348138, study PRJEB24527) | human gut metagenome | biome: human gut; feature: ankylosing spondylitis patient; material: feces | host: Homo sapiens | place: China | collected 2015-10 | reverse complement strand
TTCACTCATAATAAAATACCACCTTTTCTTAAAATTAGTCTATTTTTTCACATATCATGAAATGTTACAGATAGTAGCTATTGATAAAACAGAAGTTAATTTATTGTGGGAAGTGGAAAAATAGTCATATAGTTACAGAATGTTGCATAAAAATGTAAAATATGCACAAAAATAAACGGTTTTTAAACGAACGAGAATGGAGAAATTAGATAAAAGGTAACAAAATGTAGCAATTATAAAAAATAGAGGTTAACAAACTGTAGCGAATGGACGATATAAAAGTTACAGAACGTAGCAAAAAGGTTTTGCGTACATGGAGGTAAAAAATGCTGAAACTTTCATTGAAACAGGGACAATACGTAAATATCGGGGATGACATCCGTGTGGTCTATGTAGGTGGTTCAGGAAATCACGCAAGGCTGCTCATTGATGCCCCACGGGAACTCAACATTGCCAGAAGTACCACGGAAGAAAATCCGGCACGAAAGAGAGAAACCTATTATGCAGAGCCGGGCATTTCCAGAGAGGCACAGCAGGAAATTAAGAGAATCCTGTGGATCGAGCGGATGAAGGCAGAGGCAAAGAAAGATGCAGAGAGTTTGAAAGATAAATTTAACTCCTGATCTGTTTTAAATTCTGGTAATAGGCGGGGCACACCCGGGACGCTTCGCTTATTGCGGTACATCGAACGGTGTATGGCTAAATACACAAGGTTGCAAAGCATCACAGATGCTTGTGACGCGTTACTGTGAAGTGACGCAATAAGAACACCTTAGGAAAAGGATTTCCGGAGGAAAAGACATAATACCCCGCATAGCGGGAGTTCAAGGAGGATTCAATTATGAGTATGGTAGTACAACACAACATGCAGGCAGCAAACGCAAACAGAATGCTTGGTATCACATCCGGAGCACAGGCTAAGTCAACCGAGAAGTTATCTTCCGGTTACAAAATCAACCGTGCAGCAGATGACGCAGCAGGACTTACTATTTCCGAGAAGATGAGAAAGCAGATCCGCGGACTGGACAAGGCATCTTCTAATGCACAGGACGGTGTATCTTCTGTACAGACCGCTGAAGGTGCTTTAACAGAAGTTCACAGCATGTTACAGCGTATGAATGAGCTCGCAGTTCAGGCTTCTAACGGTACAAACTCCAAGGATACAGACCGTAAGGCTATCCAGGATGAGATCGACCAGTTAAATACAGAGATCGACCGTGTTGCTGAGACAACCAAATTCAATGAGATTTACCTGTTAAAGGGTGATGACGGTGAGAAGACGGTCAATATGAATGCACATGATGCAGGATTAAAAGGAGATCTTGTTTCGTCTGGTAATTCTGCTACATTTACAATGAAAGCCTTATCTGCTGGTGATAGTGTAAGCATTGGTGGGAAAAATTATACAATTGGAAGTACAGCAGATGAAGCAAAAGCACTTATTGTTGCAGGTACGGATGCAGCAAAAAAATCATATACTATTAATGGAAAAGAATATAAAGTGGGTGCTACAAAAATTTATGCATCAGATGGAACAACAGAATTGACTAAGGATGATTTAGGAGTAACAGGAGGAGCGACAGCAGCAGAACTTAATGATTTAAAAACTTTAGCAGGTAAGTCAGGCGCTAAAGTATCAGATGGGACAACAACTCTTACTGTTATGACAGATGATAAAGATGCCACTGGCGCTGCTAATCCAGATGGGGTTGATGATAATGACAAGAGTGTAATTTCCGCAGATCATGCTTACGAACTTGTTCAGACAGAACTTCTTGCAGCAAACAGCATTGGAGATACAAATGGTACAGCGGCAGTAGAACAAGATAATACAAACAAGAATGTATTTAAAATTACATTGGGTTCAGCTGATGTTGCCAACACATTAAGCTTTAGTCTTCATGTAGGTGCAGATGCTGATATGACCAATAAGATTACAGTAGATATTGATACTATGAATACAGCAAATCTTGGAATTAAAGGTCTGAATGTAACTGACAAATCTGGTACAGCAGCAACCTACGCAATCGACGCTATTTCCGATGCAATCTCTAAGGTATCTTCCCAGAGATCTGCACTCGGTGCTGTACAGAACAGATTAGAGCACACCATCGACAACCTGGATAATATTTCCGAGAATACATCTTCTGCTGAGTCTCGTATCCGTGATACAGATATGGCAAAAGAGATGGTAAACTACAGCAAGAACAACATTCTTGCACAGGCTGGACAGTCTATGCTTGCACAGGCAAATCAGTCTAATCAGGGTGTACTTTCTCTGTTACAGTAATTTCATAACAAAACTGTTATTTAATAGGGAACTCTTTTGGGGTTCCCTATTAAGTTTATAAAAATATATCAAAAGATAAAATAAGATCATATTGTATTTGTAAAGAGGAAAATAAATGGATGACTTTACCATATTGCATTTGTCAGACCTTCATATCAATAAAACTGATGGAAATTTGCCACCATTAATGGATAGATTATTGAACGACATAAAAGAACAGAGTGAATACTGTGAAAATATTATTATTGTTGTAACAGGGGATTTAGTACATCATGGAAATTATGCATATAAAAATTCCGTTTTGAAATTTTTCGATCGTTTGCATAAGATACTGTCAGTAAAAGTCAAGGACATTTTTATTATTCCGGGAAATCATGATAAAGAGCGTAGTATTTTGGATAAAGATATCTTGAAAAAGTATAGATCTGAAAAAAATAAGAATAAAAAATTTTATGATAACTATTGGAAATATATTGAACTTGAGTTTCAAAAACATATAGATTTGACGAAAAAAATTTACAAGATATTTGAACTAGATAAAAAATATGAATTGTATGGAGCGGAAGCGGTTGAGATTAATAATAAAAGAATCGCGTTTTTAAGATGTAATACAGCTTGGAGCTGTATGGGGGATAAAGATGAAAGACATTTGAAGTTTGGAAGATTTCAATTAAATAAGTTGATACAAGATTACGAGCAACATAGAGGAAAAGGATATGATTTAACAATTGTATTAGCTCATCACCCACTAAATTGGCTATCGGGAAAAGAAGAAACTATGGTAAAGAGAGAATATATCTCAAACGATAAATTGAATGTTGATCTTTATATCGGAGGACATATTCATGATAGTGAAATTACAAATTTGCAAAATACAAGACATACATTGACTACGCTTGTGGCGGGAATTGGGTGGCCAGATGATGAAAATGAGAGCAATTACCAATATGAACACAATTATGCATGGTATACTTGTAATCTGGACATTAATTCAATGGATGTGTATGTGAGAAAAGCGGATCGGATGGGTAAGTTTGAGCCTGATATAAATTTTTATCCTGACGCCAAGGCAAAACTCGACCAAAAAATAATTATGCCCATTAAGGCAAGTAATACGAAAGCATTTTTTGATCTGACAACAATACAAAAAAGATCGCCAAAAGCATGCTATATTACAGATGACATGATTCAATGGATGCAACTATATATGATGTTGATGGGAAATGTACGCAGGAAAGTATATATAGAATTGGAAAAAGAGCGCAGGGGTGTTTTGGAACAGATCAATCTCCAATTTTCACAAGAAGAAATATATAAAAAAATAATTATTGATGGAGAAAATGTACCAGATAAAGAAAAGCTCTTTAAGGGAAAAGAGGATATTCTGGAAAAAATGTTTCAGGCATACCTATATAAGATTTGTTACATCTTTTCGGAAGAAGCTGTAAAGCTATTGAATAAAAATGAAATAACGGAAGCAGAACTTCGTGTACATTTCAGATGGCTTAATAAGAAAAAGGAAATTGAAACAGCAACTTATGATCAGTTATGTTTAGCAAAAGCTCCGAAATGGGAGGAGTATATTATGAAACCGTTGGCATGGGATGAACTGCTTAAATTCGCATATGAGAAGAAACATCCTTTAATCGCTTCAGTAAATTATATGGGGTGTGGGAAAAGTTATTGTAAAAATGAAAACAGAAAAGATAAAAATAATACTTGGTGTGATTTTTTGACGGCAGTTCCGGAGATTGAGGGTAATGATTATATTGAATGTGTTCCGCGAAATAAGGAAGTGATATGCCAAATGCCATGGATAACATTTGGGGTTACGGTATATAGAGAAGAAGATAGAAAGTTGTTATTTTTAATGGATTATTTTAGAATTGATCAAATTGTGTCTGAATTTATTCAGGAATTTCGATATTTTATGCCGATAAATATGCAACATTTTGTAGAAAATAATATAGCTGATACGTCGACATGGTAGGAGGTTACGGTTTGAGTAAAGAAGCTGCATTAGAAAAGAATATATATAAAAAAGTGTTTGAGGCAACAGCTAACATCAAGTTTGTAGAGTCTTTGAAAGATAAAAAAGATGATGATGTGGTGCTGGTAAACTCTAATTGGATTAATGGACTCATTCCTGTCGCTGCCAGATGTATAAAAGAAGATCACAAAAGATCAGAGGTCATGTCAAAGTTGCATCGGGCAATTGACCGTTTGGATGGCGAGTGGGATGTTTATGTGCCAATGTATGTGAATGAAGTAAAAATATGTGCGGGAAACCGTTCTGAATATCCGATAAATACATTTCGGGAGGCGAGCGAAAAAGATAAAAAACGATTAAAAACAATTAAAAATAATTGAGGTGTCATAAATTTGTGAATAGTTACGAATGGGCAGAGCCGATTTTCCGGGTTCTGCCCATATCTGCATTACACAGGAGGTTTTAGGCATGTGCCAGGAGTGGATCTGACTATACTTTTTCAGGCATAGAACGCAAAGCCTCCTCATATTCCTCTGGAGAATATTTCCTTAAAATCTGTTCTCTGGTTAAACCAAGATCAATCATATTTTGAATTGCATCAATTTTGGCTTCATGTAGTCCGGTAAGCCTGCCTCTGGCTTCCCCTCGAGCTTCCCCTCTGGCTTCCCCTCGAGCTTCTCCAAGCTCCAACAACTCTTCAGAGCGTAATTTCAAAATCTTACCACCCATAATCTCACCCAATCCTTTCCTGATCTCATTATCCTCTGGAATAATATAATCTGCAATCTCCTCGATTAAAACAATCATATCCATATAAAAATGTGACTTTTGTTCCTTCTCAGATGTTTCCTCCAGCTTTCGGTTGATCTCCCGGAAATCATCAAGCAGATGCTGCACTTTCTTTAAATCCGTTCCGTTATGCTTCAAAAAATGCTCATACCGTAAGATATGATATGGAAGCAGAATCAGCAGCCGTTTTTCAAAGATCCGATTCACGGTGTACTTTTTTGCCTGTAAAATCGGAACGCGGTAGAGCACTTTCTGTCCGTCCGAAAATTTCACAATCGCTTCGTGAAAATCCGGAAGTGAACGGTGATTGCGGATGTAAAGCACGCACGACTGCGGAAATTCAATTTCCCAGACCGCATGCTCAGCAAAAGAAGCATGCTCAAGCGCAATGGAAATGTCGTACTCAAACATCCGGATGACCATCGTTTCATCTTTGGTGGACTGGCACTCCAGATGATAAATGTGGCTGCCGATCCGGATAATGGAGTCCGTGACCACGGTTCCGAATTTTTCATAGTGTTCATTCCGTAGCTGTTCAAAGGGTTCCTTCTCACTGTAGGAAGTGTGGAAAACTTCATTGATCAGCGGAATAAGAAGCTGTGGCATCTTTTGTGCAATTGTCCGGAACACATCATCAAAAATAGTGCTGTGTTCTGTCGTGTTTTCTGTGTTGGCATCTGGTAACGTGTTTACCGAAATGTCAGTGTTCCCCATGTAATGTCCTGCCTTTCCTTTAGTATATATCATAAGCATCTGTTTTTACAATATGGAAAGTGTAAGAAACAGAAGCAGTTATGATCAAACGTATGAAATTGTAATTATAATGGTAATTTGAACGAATGTTCTTTCATGAATGCTATGAGATATAATTAAAATACATCTCATAGCATAGAAATAAGAAAAATACAGTTATAGACGGATTAAGTCATGCTTTTACCGACATAGAATTTATCGCCTCTTCATATTCCTCAGGAGAATATTTTCTTAAAATCTGTTCTCTGGTTAAACCAAGATCAATCATATTTTGAATTGCATCAATTTTGGCTTCATGTAGTCCGGTAAGCCTGCCTCTGGCTTCCCCTCGAGCTTCCCCTCTGGCTTCCCCTCGAGCTTCTCCAAGCTCCAACAACTCTTCAGAGCGTAATTTCAAAATCTTACCACCCATAATCTCACCCAATCCTTTCCTGATCTCATTATCCTCTGGAATAATATAATCTGCAATCTCCTCGATTAAAACAATCATATCCATATAAAAATGTGACTTTTGTTCCTTCTCAGATGTTTCCTCCAGCTTTCGGTTGATCTCCCGGAAATCGTCGAGCAGATGCTGCACTTTCTTCGAATCCGTTCCGTTGTGCTTCAAAAAGTGTTCATACCGTAAGATATGATATGGAAGTAAAATCAGCAGCCGTTTTTCAAAAATCCGATCGACCGTGTATTTCTTTGCCTGTATGATCGGAACGCGGTAATGAATTTTCTGACCGTCCGCAAACTTCACAATCGCTTCGTGAAAATCCGGAAGTGAACGGTGATTGCGGATATAAAGTACACATGACTGCGGAAATTCAATTTCCCAGATATCATTTGATTCAAAAGAAGCGTGCTCAATAGCAATTGAAATATCATATTCAAACATGCGTATGACCATCGTTTTGTCTTTTGAGGACTGGCACTCCAGATGATAAATATGGTTGCCGATCCGGATAATGGAATCCGTGACCACAGTTCCAAATTTTTCATAATGTTCGTTCCGCAACTGTTCAAAATGATCCTCATCGCTGTAGGAAGTGTGGAAAACTTCGTTAATCAGCGGAATAAGAAGCTGCGGCATTTTCTGTGCGATTGTCCGGAATACATCATCAAAAATAGTGCTGTGTTCTGTAGTGCTTTTCTCGTTGGCATCTGACAGCGGAGCTGTCACAATGTCAGTGTTCCCCATGTAGTATCCTGCCTTTCCTTTAGTATATATCAAAACAACATAGTTTTACAACCGAAAAAAACGGGAAAACAGAGTCGTTTTTGATCCTGTATTCAATTAAAATTCCAGTGGATAAACGGGCGAACAACCCATCAGATTTGGAATTATATGTGTTTATTGAAATTAGAATAACGTATTTCCATATAGAAGTCAAATGTTTTATAAAATAGAATGCTTGACAGGTGAAGTGTAATATGATTTTTCCTGATTCCCGATAAAAAATGGAAAAGACGCATCAGTGGGTGAAAGAAGAATATTTATACTTTGGGGATATGAAGTATGAGAAATGGGACATATGAGAAAAAAGTAGTATATTATGTCCTGTTTTTTCTTCTATATGTCCCATTTGATTCCGTGGACAGATTTTTACACGGAACAAGAACGTTAGATCTTCATTGTAAGCTGAATCCGTTGCTTTTTCACATCCACACTCAGAACTTTCACTTCCACGATATCCCCGACGCTGACGACTTCCAGCGGATGCTTGATAAAGCGGTCACACATCTGCGAGATATGTACCAGACCATCCTGATGGACCCCGATATCCACAAAGGCACCGAAATCAATGACATTTCGCACGGTTCCCTTCAATACCATGCCCGGAGTCAGATCTTTGATCTCGAGCACGTCACTGCGCAGGATTGGTTTTGGCATATCCTCACGCGGATCACGGGCAGGCGTTTCCAGTTCCTTTACGATATCCCGGAGAGTCAGTTCGCCGATTTCCAGATCCTGTGCAAGCTTTTTGTAATCCCGGACTTTTTTCGAGATCCCGGCAACATTGCGGTCTGTCACATCCGAAAGCGTATAGCCGAGTGTTTCCAGCAGCTGTTTCGTGGCTGCGTAGGATTCCGGGTGTACACCGGTGGCATCCAGAGGGTTTTTCCCATCACTGATGCGCATGAAGCCGGCACACTGTTCATAGGCTTTTGGTCCAAGCTTGGCTACTTTCAGAAGTTGGGAACGGGAGGCAAATTTTCCGTTTTCTTCGCGGTAGACTACAATATTTTTGGCAATGGCTTTGCTCACACCGGAGACATATTCCAGCAGGGAAGCAGAAGCGGTGTTTAAGTCCACACCGACACGGTTTACGCAGTCTTCCACGACATGATCCAGTGCTTCGGTCAGTTTCTTCTGGTTCATGTCATGCTGGTACTGTCCGACACCAATGGATTTCGGGTCGATTTTTACCAGCTCTGCGAGTGGGTCCTGCAGGCGGCGCGCCATGGATGCCGCACTTCGCTGTCCGACATCAAACTGCGGAAACTCTTCGGTCGCCAGCTTGCTGGCAGAGTATACGGAGGCACCGGCTTCGTTTACAATGATGTATTGTACGGGTACCGGAATCTCTTTGAGAAGCTGTACGATGATCTGCTCGGATTCGCGGGAAGCAGTACCGTTTCCAAGGGAGATTAACGTAATATGGTATTTGGAAATCAGTTTTTTCAGTACCGCTTTGGCTTCGTCCACGCGGTTTTGCGGGGCAGTCGGATAGATCACGGTAGTATCAAGTACTTTTCCGGTCGGATCCACCACAGCGAGCTTGCATCCGGTACGGAATGCCGGATCCCAGCCGAGTACAACCTGACCGGCGATTGGAGGCTGCATCAGAAGCTGTTCTAAGTTTTTGCCGAATACACGGATGGCACCGTCTTCGGCTTTTTCGAACAGATCGCTTCGGATCTCGCGCTCAATGGCAGGTGCAATCAGCCGGTTGTAAGCATCCTCTGTAACTTCATGCAGTACAGCTGCTGTGGGAGCAGAAGGTGCGGTGATGAGTTTACGGTCGAGATAGGAAAGAATCCGGTCCACGGGTGCATCAATTTTTACTGTGAGGAATTTCTCTTTTTCTCCGCGGCTGATGGCAAGAATCCGGTGTCCGGCAAGCTTTGAAAGACTTTCGCTGAATTCATAATACATCTCATAGACGGATTCGGCTTCGGGATCTTTTGCAGCGGATAAAAGCTGTCCGTGCTTCATAGTCAGTTCCCGGATATGGGTACGGAAATCGGCATTGTCGGAGACCGACTCTGCAAGGATATCTTTTGCACCGTTTAAGGCATCTTCTGCGGTGTTGACTTCTTTTTCCGGATTGATATATTTTTTGGCTTCTTCTAGAGGAGTCTCTGTCATTTTCTGTAAAAGGATCAGGTTGGCCAGTGGCTCTAATCCTTTTTCCTTTGCGATCGTTGCACGGGTACGGCGCTTCGGACGGTACGGGCGGTATAGATCATCCACGGCTACCTGTGTTTCGGCCGCGAGAATCTGTGCACGCAGTTCCTCCGTCAGTTTTCCCTGTTCTTCAATGGAGGCCAGTACGGTCTGTTTTTTGTCCTCCAGATTTCGCAGATACACCAGACGGTCATAAAGGTTTCGCAAGATTTCATCACTCAGTGCACCGGTAGCTTCTTTCCGGTAACGTGCGATAAAGGGAATCGTGCATCCTTCATCAATGAGTTTCACAGCAGCGGCTGCCTGTTCCCTGCGTATGCCGAGTTCTTCCGCAATTTTTGTATTAATATCCATAAATTTTCCCCTTAATAGTCCTTTCCTGTCAAATAATACTTTCCCTATTATATATGAAATGTTACAATAAAAGCAATCCTAAAAAGAAAGGAAAACGTATTATGGATATGTATGGATCATCTTATCAACCAAATCCGAATCAGCCGTATCGCAGCCGGAGATCTGCACGCATGGAGGCAGCTTCCCTGATACTTGGATCAATTGCATTACTAAGCTGCACCTGTCTGTATCTTGCTGTGCCGTGTGGGGCGCTGGCGGTTATTTTTGCAACACTTTCCCGCGGAGGCATGATGTCCTATACTTCGAAAGCACAGATCGGAATGATCCTGGGGATCATTGCATTAATTGCAACAATTGTACTGTATGCATCCGTTCTGGGGTATGCCATCCATCAGTATGGAAGTATCGATGGATTTTTAAAGGCCTATTCTGATATGCAGGGCATGGATTATAATGAACTGATGAAGCAGTTTATGGCAAAATAAAAAGATTGTTGCATCTGCATAGCCATGCTATAATGAGAAAAGCAATCAGTTACAGAAACGGAGTATAAACAAATGAACCTACCTTGCAAAGAATTAAAACGAATCGCAAGAGACAATTTAAATGGAAATTATAAAATACCAATGGGAGCATTTCTTGCCGCCACACTGATTCCTTTGGCGGTAGAACTCCCATTTTCCATGTTGCAGAAAGATGCACAGCCGCTTCCGGTGACGATCATGTTTTATGTGGCGGAATTTCTGATCACACTTTTAAGCATGGTATTGTCTGTCGGAATCCTTCAGCTTCATCTGTCACTTGCACGGAAAAAAGAAATGACACTTGGCATGGTATTTTATGGGTTTAAAAATCACCCGGACCGTTATATCATTGCAGGACTGCTTTTGATTATTGCAACGCTGATCAGCTGTATTCCTGTGATCACAGGTGCTGTGTTATTTTTTGTCCTGGACAAGTCGCCTGCGGCGATTGCAGTACTGGTGATACTTGGTATTGTGAGCACGATTCTGGCAGTTTTCGTGCAGATGTGGTATGCACTGGCATTGTATCTGCTTTTGGATCATCCGCAGATGAAGGCACGCGAATCATTAAAGATCAGCCGTCAGATCATGAAGGGAAATAAAGGAAGATTATTTTATATTTATCTGAGCTTTATCGGATTGCAGATACTGTGTCTGCTGTCTTTAGGCATCGGGTCACTCTGGGTATATCCATACCAGTCACAGACACTGGTTATTTTTTATCTGGATGTGGTCGGGGAGATCCCATCAAACATAAGCTAATGCTCCGGCTGATTGCCGGATATTAGAATATACTATTATTAGGAGGAGTTTTTCATAATGAACCAACAAAAAGACATTATAAGAGATGCCAGGGTTTTGGGTACGCCGAAAATGCTGCTGCTTGGTCTGCAGCATATGTTCGCTATGTTCGGAGCGACAATTCTTGTACCGATTCTGGTAAACAGCTATTTTCAGAGTACCTCACAGGTATTGTCCGTACAGGTGACATTGTTCTGTGCAGGATTCGGTACCTTGTTTTTCCATCTGTGTACCAAATTTAAGGTTCCTGCTTTTTTGGGATCTTCATTTGCTTTTCTGGGAGGCTTTTCCAGCGTTGCGGCACTGGATACTGGGATATTTGCCAATATGGCAGATAAAGAAAAACTGCAGTATGCGTGTGGCGGAATTGTTGTGGCAGGATTGTTGTATCTGATCCTTGCACTGATCATCCGGTGCGTTGGCGTAAAACGTGTGATGCGTTTCCTTCCACCGGTGGTAACCGGCCCGATCATTATCTGTATCGGACTGAGCCTTGCACCGTCTGCGGTCAGCAATGCATCCACAAACTGGCTCATTGCAATTGTGGCACTGGCGGTCATCATTATTTTCAATATCTGGGGAAAAGGAATGTTCAAGATTATTCCGATTCTTCTCGGTGTAGTGATTTCGTATGTGTTCGCACTGGTTCTGCAGGGACTTGGTTTTACGAATCCGGACGGATCTGTTATTTTAAATTTTTCCGGCGTTTCCTCGGCGGCTGTTGTCGGACTTCCACCGTTTATCCTGCCGAAATTTAATCTTACAGCGATTCTTATCATGGCACCGATTGCCATTGCGACCATGATGGAGCATATCGGAGATATTTCCGCGATTTCTGCAACGGTAGGACAGAACTTTATTGAGGACCCGGGATTGCATCGTACCCTGATCGGTGATGGAATTGCAACTTCCATTTCTGCAATGATCGGAGGACCCGCAAATACAACCTATGGAGAGAACACAGGCGTTCTGGAGTTGTCCCGTGTACATGATCCGAAGGTTGTCCGTCTTGCGGCATGTTATGCGATCGTTTTAAGTTTTATCCCGAAAGTAGCAGAGATTATTGCTTCGATGCCGGCATCCATTATTGGCGGTGTCAGCTTTATTCTTTACGGTATGATTTCTGCTATCGGTGTAAGAAATGTGGTTGAAAACCATGTGGATTTCACCAAGTCCAGAAACCTCATTATTGCAGGTGTGATCTTAGTTTCCGGTCTCGGATTCTCAGATGGACTGACCTTTACGATCGGAAGCACTTCCATTACCCTGACATCCCTTGCCATCGCAGCGATTGCCGGAATCGTGCTCAATGCGATTCTGCCGGGAAATGATTATGCATTTGGAAAAGACCCGGAAGGAGATGCATCTCGCGGTGTGGATCTGCGTCCGCATGAGCTGGAACAGGAACTGAAAAATCAGAAATAGAATGTTTATCCAAGAAGTGCAATGCCAAAGACGGCGAGAAACAGATTTTTGACCAGCCAGTTGAGCAGTACAATGGCAAGCGCGATCCACAGATAAATATCACGATAATGCATCCCGATGGCAAAACGTCCGCGGGATGCTTTTTCTATGGTCTGGGACAGCATAAACCAGCCGAAAAAGACAGCGGTATACACAACAATCGGATGGTAAAAGAAAGAGCGCACAATATGTCCGTGCAGCAGGGCATGAATTGCGCGTGTGCCGCCGCATCCGGGACAGTAGTACCCGGTCAGATTGTGCAGGACACAGCCATCCGGAGGAAATATCCACAGGAAATAACCGCTTTTCCATGCAAGTCCGAGCACGAGTGCGAGAATAAGACATACCCAGCCGATGATATAAAAAGAAAAATCTAAAGTTTTGTCCGTGCGTAATATATTTGAAATCTTCATGGAAATTATGTTAGCAAATGAATGGGAAAAAGTCCAGCCGGTGTTGACATTTTCGGACAATGTGAATATAATAACGATGAAAAATAAAGAAGGAATTCTTCGGGGCAGGGTGCTGCGGATGACGCATATTCCCGACCGACGGTATAGTCCGTGAACTGCTTTTTGCAGCCGAACCGGTGAGATTCCGGTACCGACAGTATAGTCTGGATGAGAGAAGAAAAAGTGCAAATTAATGTTTGCACTGTTGACTGTATGCTAGAAAAAGAACCCCGATAGAGAAATCTATCGGTTTTTTATTTTCTGATCATATATGCAGGCAACACTCCTCTGGAATTCCATTGATTCTGAAAGGAGAGTTCGTATGAGTGAACAGACAAAGACAGCAGTAAAACAGGGAGGCATGAATACAAAAGTACGCTATATTACGGTTACAGCGATGCTTTCTGCCGTAGCGTTCGTGCTTATGTATCTGGAGATTGCCATTCCGATCATGCCATCATTTATCAAATTTGATTTTTCGGATCTGCCGGCACTACTTGGAAGCTTTGCGCTCGGACCAGTGTGTGGGGTATTGATCTGTCTGATCAAGAACGTTCTCCATCTGGCATTTTCAAACAGTATGTTTGTTGGAGAACTTTCCAATTTTATTCTCGGAGCCGTGTTTGTGGCAATTGCAGGTAATATCTACAAACATAAAAAGACCAAAAAGAGTGCAGTAGTCAGTGGTCTGGTTGCAGCATTGGTCATGGGAATAGTCAGTGTGTTTTCCAATTATTTTGTGGTTTACCCGGTATATTACAAGGCTGGTATGGCAGAGGAAGCCATCCTGCAGATGTATCAGGCGATTGCACCATCCATGAAAAGTGTACTGCAGTGCCTGATCTGCTTTAATCTTCCATTTACAATTGTAAAAGGACTGATTGCAGTTGTCATCTGTATGCTGATTTACAAACCGTTATCTCCAGTTTTAAAGGGACGTTTAAGTGAATGACATCGCCTCTGGTGAGTCTTCATGGTGGCTGTGCTTATTAGCATGGCCACTTTTAATGTTAAGGAGAGTTAAAAGAGAACATGATAAAACTCCTCATTGCCATAACACCCAATATACAGTAAAATAATAACAAATCCGTAAGACACAAGGAGTAACAGTTATCATGCAGTTTAAGAGAACACTGGAAATTAAGGCAGGTCATAAGCGTAGGGTAATCGATGTCACAGATATCCTATATATCAAGGCATCGGTGAATGACTGTTACATTCATGTGACAAGCGGAAGCGTATATAAGACCAGAAGCACCTTAGAGGCAATGGAGGCGCAGGTCGGGGAGTATTTTCTGAAAGTACACCGTACCTATCTGGTGTGTATCATGGCAATCCATGCATTGGAAGATACGCTGACACTTATCAATGGAGAAGAGTTAAACTACGCAACCCGCAGGAAAAAAGAAATCCTTGCCCAGCTGCAGGAAAAGCAGAAAAAACTGATTGAGGGCTTTGCCATGCCGAATACACCAAAGACACCGGAAGAGTATCATGCGTTTTATCGGAGCTTTGATCAGATGCCATTTGCCTTTACGGATATCGAGATGGTATTCAATGAGGACAGGCATGCAGTGGACTGGATCTTCCGCTATGGCAATGAGAAGCTGGCAGAGGTGGAGCATGTACCATTGACCGGACTGATCGGGAATACCTTTGGCAGTATCTTCTCCAATATGGACGATAAATGGCTGTGTACCTACGAACGGGCAACGCTGTATGGAGAACATCTTGAGATTATGGCTTACAGTCCGGAGATAGGCACCGAACTTAAGATTATCTGTTTCCCGACATTTCCGGGACACTGCGGATGCATGTTATTCCCACTGGATGAGATACACTGTGCACAAAAACAAGATGAGCTGTCACAGATATGGAAGGATTACCTGTTAACGCAGGAATAAATGCTGTGACGAACTGAATAAATGGACTGAAAAATGTCATTTCATCATAAAAAAGTGGTGAGATGGCATTTTTTAGAGAAAGATAATCATATTTTCACTGAATACTTTAGCCTTTTTGGGCTATAATTTTCAATGACAACTTGAAAGTCTGATAGATAACATATATAATATTGAATGAAAAAGCCTGAATAGGCAGAAATTTTCAGTGAAATGGAGTGGGCTTTATGGAAATTAAGCGTGATAGTTACCTTGAGCAGTTGATTTCATATCGTTTTGATGGATTAGTGAAAGTAATTACCGGTATCAGGAGATGCGGAAAATCCTATCTTCTTAAAAATATATACCGGGATTACTTAATTGAAAATGGTGTAAAAGAAGAACAGATTATTACGATTGAGCTTGACCTTGCGAAAGACATTAAATATCGTAATCCGCTTATTCTTTCATCTTATGTAAGAGAGAAAGTGGAAAAGAGCAAAGACGAGTATTATCTTTTCGTTGATGAAATTCAAATGTCTGATGAGGTGGCTAATCCATATAATCCGGACGGTAAGAAAATTACTTTTTACGATGCTCTTAATGATTTGAGAGGTTTATCGAATTTAGATGTTTATGTGACAGGGAGCAATTCAAAAATGCTTTCCAGTGACATCCTTACTGAGTTTAGAGGACGAAGTGATGAAATAAGAGTACATCCACTTAGTTTTGCGGAATATTACTCAGCGGTTGGTGGAGATAAAAATGAAGCATTTGATGAATACGCATTTTATGGTGGTATGCCACTTATCCTGTCAAGACCTAATGATACGGCTAAGATGAATTATTTGAAATCGCTTTTCTCAGAAGTGTATATTAAGGACATTGTTGAACGAAAGAGAATCGAAAGGCAGGATGTTCTGGAGCAGGTTTTAGATTTGCTCTGTTCATCGGTAGGTTCATTAACAAATCCGACTAAAATTGCGAATACTCTGAAATCTAAACAAGGGGGCGGTGTGTCTGCCAATACGATTCGGGCATACATCGGGCATTTGGAGGATGCGTTCCTTTTTTCAGAAAGTAAGCGATATGATGTAAAAGGGAAATCCTATTTTGATTCGCCAAATAAATATTACTGCGAGGATATTGGACTTAGAAATGCAAGAATAGGTTTTCGTCAGCAGGAAATGACGCATATAATGGAGAACATCCTATATAATGAGTTAAATATCAGACAGTTTTCCGTTGATGTTGGTGTTGTTTATGCAAGGACACTCAGTGAAAAAGGCAATTCAATTCGCACTCCAAGGGAAATTGATTTTGTCGTAAGTTCAGGAGGAAAACGAACTTATATTCAGTCCGCATATGCGATGCCTACGGATGAAAAAGCAGAAGTAGAACTCAGACCATTTACGCTTACAGGAGATTCTTTTCCTAAAATTGTTGTAAGGAAAGATATTGGAAAGCGTTGGTATGATGATAATGGTATTTTAAATATCAATGTGATTGATTTTCTTTTGGATAAGGAACTTATATAAAAAGAGCATATAGCGATTGTTGGAGGAGATACACTGTGCACAAAAACAAGATGAGCTGTCACAGATATGGAAGAATTACCTGTTAAAGCAGGAAGAAATACTGTGACGAACTGCATAAACTGACTAAAAAATGCCATTTCATCACAAAAAAGTGGTGAGATGGCATTTTTTATGAGAAATTTTATGTGAAAAATAAACAAATTGTCACATAAACCTTGAATAAAATAAGGGGGGGTATGGTAAAATATTTCCAAATATATGATAGAGAATTTTCTATCAATGACATATAAGATAGACGCAGATGATAGGATACACGAACTGCCATACGGCTGTGAGCCAAAAGCAGTTTAATCCACAGATATAAGAAAGGAGGCAGTCTATGAGAAAAAAGATAAGCCGTCTGTACCGAAAAAAGGTACGAAGATAAAGGACAACGATGGTTCGACTTACATAGTTACAAGTGGCAAGGGCAAAACACCGACAGTACAGTATACTGATCCAAAGAGTACTGCAAAAGGAACGGTTACTATTCCGGCAATGGTTAAGGTTGATGGAGTATCTTATAGAGTAACATCCATTGCGGACAATGCCTTTAAGAACAATAAGAAAATTACCAGGGTAGTGATTGGCTCAAACATTGTTACGATTGGAAAGAATGCGTTTGCCAAGTGTACAAATATAACAAGTATTGTAGTAGGAAAGAATGTTACAAAGATAGAAAAAAATGCTTTTTATGGTTGCGGGAAGTTAGAGAAGATTACGATTCAATCAGAGAAACTGACTTCAAAATCCATAACCAAATATGCCTTTAGAGGTATCAGCAAAAAGACAGTGGTCAAAGTTCCCGCAAGTAAATATAAAGCATACAAGAAGATGTTTTATGCAAAGGGACTGAATAAGAAAGTCCGAATTTTGAACTACTGATGCACAAAGAAGGGTGGCAATGTCATACCCAAATATGCATGGAATAATACGGTTATCATGATTTGGGAAATGAAAGGTATTCTGCGAAAGATTCCTTATAACCCTGTAACTTAACTAAATGACATTGCTGGACAGCAAATGGTTTTGGGAGCACCCGTGGGGTGCTCCTGTTTTTTCTCTTTTCTTTTGTTTGGAAAATTGTTATAATATGATACAACGTAATGGTTTTCTGTGTGATACGCAGAAAGCCTTATCATTTATTTTGGACGAGGAGAAGAAGGCATGAAAGCGTCATTTGATGTTACATTATCACCCAAAGACCTGTATCGGTTTAATATGTACCAGACGTATACCGGGTTTCAGGGATGGAGTTCCATTGCACTTGGAATTCTTGGATTTGTTATGGCTGGAATCAGTTTTCAGAATGGAAAAACATCTTACACCCTGCTCTATATTGCAGTAGGATTTTTGTTTCTTCTTTATATCCCGGTTGCACTGTGGTTTCGTGCGAAGGAGACCCTGAAGACAAACAAGGTGCTTGCCGGCACACTGCATTATGAAATTACAGAGAAAAATATTCATGTATCCCAGGGAAAAGAAACTGGGGATATGGAGTGGCAGGCAATTTATAAGATTGTAGCGAATGCAAAGCAGATTTTAATCTACAGCAATCGGAAAAGCGCATATATTATTCCTATGGAGCAGATTGGAGATCAGTATGCAGCGTTCCGGACACTTGCAGAACAGAAACTGGAAAAATATAAACTCAGAATAAAGGCGTAGAGGCAGTATGCAGGATAAAAAAGTTATGGAATTTGAAACTTTTTCCCCGGAGGAAACTTTAGAGCTCGGAAGAAAATTCGGAAGAGAGGCACAGCCTGGGGAGGTATATACACTTGTCGGAGACCTGGGAGTCGGCAAGACGGTTTTTACACAGGGAATCGCACAGGGACTTGGAATTGAAGAACCGATCTGTAGTCCGACATTTACCATCGTCCAGGTATATGAGGAGGGGCGTATGCCGTTCTATCATTTTGATGTCTACCGTATTGGGGATATTGAGGAGATGGATGAGATCGGATATGAGGACTATTTTTACGGTGAGGGTCTGACGATGATTGAGTGGGCCAATCTGATTGAAGAGATATTGCCGGATCATTACCGGGAGATCACCATTGAAAAAGACCTGGAAAAAGGTTTCGACTACAGAAAAATAACAATTTTAGACAGATAGAGGACAGAATATGAAAATACTAGCGTTGGACAGTTCAGGACTGGTGGCAGGGGTTGCGGTCACGGAAGACGACAATCTGCTGGGAGAATATACCATCAATTATAAAAAAACACATTCACAGACACTTCTTCCAATGTTGGATGAAGTCGCAAAAATGATAGAACTTGATCTGAATACGATTGATGTGATTGCAGTGTCCGCAGGACCTGGATCTTTTACGGGACTCAGGATCGGCTCTGCAACGGCCAAGGGACTCGCTCTTGCCCTGAACAAACAGATTGTTTCCGTGCCGACGGTGGATGCCCTGGCATATAATCTGTGGGGGTGCAGGGAGCAGGTGTGCCCACTTATGGATGCGCGCCGGCAGCAGGCCTATACCGGACTGTATACTTTCTCCGATGGGCAGATGCAGACACTTCTTCCACAGTGTGCGGTAGGAATCGATGAAATTACCGCAAAGATCAATGAAAGTGGAAAGAAAACCGTATTTTTGGGCGATGGTGTGCCGGTTTTTGCCGATTACCTGAAAGAAAATTTACAGGTACCATACCTGTTTGCACCTGCACATTGCAATAAGCAGCGTGCGGCATGTGTTGCGGTACTCGGCGGCATTTTATACCGTCAGGGAAAGGCTGAGGATGCAGCTGCACACAAGCCGGATTATCTGCGCCTGTCGCAGGCGGAAAGAGAACGCCAGGAAAAGGCAAGGGATTTTCGCATATGAGAATACGGCAGATGACCGCGGAAGACATTCCGGCTGTTGCACAAATTGAAAAAGAATGTTTTTCCCAGCCATGGAGTGAACAGGGATTTCTGGATGGAATGAAAGATGCCATATTTTTCGTGGCGGAAGATCCTCAGATCGCAGGTTATATTGGCATGTACCGGATGCCGCCGGAGGGAGAGATTACCAATGTGGCAGTGACACGGAAAATGCGTAAAAAAGGCTGTGGAAGAGAGCTTCTTCTTAGGATGCAGCAATGGGCAGATGAACATGGAATTGACCGGATCATACTTGAAGTACGTTCCGGAAATGAGCCGGCGATACACTTATACCGGACATGTGGATTTGAAAAAATTGGAGTGCGAAAAAATTTTTATCAGTTTCCCAGAGAGGATGCAGATATTATGGAGTGGAAACGATTATGTTAGATGTATGTTTGTTAGGAACTGCAGGAATGATGCCGCTGCCGTACCGGTGGCTGACATCACTTATGCTCAGATATAATGGGAGCAGTTTGCTGATCGATTGCGGTGAGGGAACCCAGATTGCAATCAAAGAGGCGGGACTTAGCTTTAAACCGATCGATATTCTCTGCGTGACACATTTTCACGCGGATCATATCAGCGGTCTTCCGGGGCTTCTTCTGACGATGGGAAATGCGGAGAGAACAGAACCGCTTACGATCATCGGGCCAAAAGGACTCACACGTGTCGTGACGGCACTGCGGACAATTGCGCCGGAACTTCCGTTTGAGATCAATTGTATAGAACTGACACAGCCGGAAGAATTTTTTTCTATCCAGGGATATGACATTCATGCGTTCCGTGTAAAGCACAATGTCATTTGTTACGGATATTCGGTGGAAATCCATCGTGCGGGACGTTTTTCGGTGGAGCGTGCCAGAGAACAGAATGTCCCGATGAAATTATGGAGCCGCCTGCAGAAAGGGGAGACCATTGAGCAGGATGGTGTGATCTATGAGCCGCAGATGGTACTTGGACCGGCAAGAAAAGGCCTGAAAGTGACGTATTGTACAGACAGCCGCCCACAGGATAGCATTGTAAATGCTGCAAAAGAATCGGATTTGTTTATCTGTGAAGGCATGTATGCAGAAAAAGAAAAGTTAAACAAGGCAAAACAGTACAAGCATATGACATTTTATGAAGCCGCAGATATGGCAAAGCGTGCAGAAGTAAAAGAACTGTGGCTGACCCATTTTTCTCCGTCTCTGGTAAGGGCGGAGGATTACATGCCACAGGTGCGGGATATTTTCGCAAATGCATATCTTGGCAAAGATGGAAAGAGTGTGGAATTAACATTTGAGGAGGAATAGGCGTATGAAGAAAGTTGGGATTACCGTTGCAGCAGCAGTATGTGTTGTTTTATTGTGCGTGGGATTTTATTTCATGAAAAACAGCGATGGTTCACAGGCATCGAAAGAAAATCTGACGGATGATTATCCGAAAACTCCGCGCGCAGTGATTAAACTGTATAACCAGATCATTACCAGTTATTATTCCGGAAATTATACGGATGATGAGTTCGACAAGCTGATTGATCAGGCGCGTATGCTTTTTGATCAGGAACTTGCCGATAACAATTCTAAGGATGATTACAAGAAGTCTGTGGAGACGAGCATTGCGGATTACAAGAACCGTTCCTTTAAGATCCGTCAGACCAATGTATGTGACAGCGATGATGTAAAATACCTGACGGATGACAGCAACGGGGATAAACTGGCATATGTCAGAGCTTCTTATTTTACGGAAGAAAATAAAAAGTTTGATAAAACCTACCAGATGTATGTGCTTAGAAAAGACGATAACGGAGACTGGAAAATCCGTACATTTTATAAAATCAAGGGGAATTCGACAGAGGAAGAATAAAAATGAGTGACACAGAACAGACTATAAAAATACTTGCAATTGAAAGCTCTTGTGATGAAACCGCTGCGGCAGTTGTGGTGAATGGCCGGGATATGCGTTCGAATGTAATTTCTTCACAGATTGCTCTCCATACATTATATGGAGGGGTTGTACCGGAGATTGCATCGAGAAAGCATATTGAAAAGATCAATCAGGTAATCGCACAGGCACTTTCGGATGCAGATATGACATTACAGGATATGGATGCGATTGGTGTGACTTACGGGCCGGGGCTGGTTGGTGCACTGCTGGTTGGCGTGGCAGAGGCCAAGGCGATCAGCTATGCTGCGAACATTCCGCTGGTAGGGGTACATCATATAGAAGGACATATCAGCGCAAATTATATTGAAAATCCTGATCTGAAGCCACCGTTTTTATGTCTTGTGGTCTCCGGAGGGCATACGCACCTTGTGAAAGTGACGGATTACGGAACGTATGAAATCCTCGGACGGACCAGGGATGATGCGGCAGGAGAAGCATTTGATAAAGTGGCACGCGCAATCGGGCTGGGATATCCGGGAGGACCAAAAATTGAAAAAGTTTCCCATGAAGGAGATCCGAAGGCAATTTCCTTTCCGCGGGCAAAGATTGCAGATGGGGTATATGATTTCAGTTTCAGTGGATTAAAGTCTGCGGTGCTGAATTATCTGAACGGATGCAGGATGAAAAATCTTCCAATTAATCAGGCGGATGTTGCAGCATCATTCCAGCAGTCGGTGACGGATGTGCTGGTGGATCATGCGCGGCATGCAATCCACGAATATCATATGGACAGTTTTGCAATTGCCGGCGGAGTTGCATCCAACGGAGTAATCCGTGCGGCCATGGAACAGATGTGCCGTGAAGAAGGGGTGAAATTTTATCATCCTTCGCCGATTCTGTGCACCGATAACGCGGCGATGATAGGAGCCGCGGCATATTATGACTTTATTGCGGGAAAACGTGCAGGGCTGGATCTGAACGCTGTTCCGAATCTGAAATTGGGAGAATGACCAGATGGAAAACAGGAAACGCTATACAGCGATCGTACTTGCGGCAGGCAGTGGAAGAAGAATGCAAAGTGATACACCCAAACAGTTTATGGAACTGTGTGGACATCCGCTGGTCTATTACAGTCTGTATGCATTTGAAAAGAGTCCGGTAGATGATATTATACTGGTAACAGGAAAAAATGATGTTTCCTATTGCAGAAAAGAAATTGTAGAGGCTTGTGATTTCAGAAAAGTCCGCGCGGTGATTCCGGGCGGCAAAGAACGTTATCTGTCAGTATATGAAGGATTAAAAGCAGCTGCGGACACCGACTATGTTCTGATCCATGATGGGGCACGTCCGATGATTGATGAAACGGAAATCCGGTTGTCCATGCGTGCTGTAGAAGAGGAGCATGCATGTGTGATTGGAGTACCGGTAAAAGATACGATCAAAGTGGGAAATGCAAAACATTATGCTGTGGATACACCGGACAGAAGCTGTCTGTGGGCGGTACAGACACCACAGAGCTTTTCTTATGAACTTTTAATGGAAGCATATGGGGAAATGTGGCAGGCAGCAGAATCCGGCGAAAGGATCACGGATGATGCAATGATTGTGGAACGGTTTACCGGTCATAAAGTCAAGCTTGTTCAGGGAAAATACGAGAATATCAAGGTCACAACACCGGAAGATTTGTTAATTGCAGAAGTTTTTTTAAAAAAAGCAAAAAAAATGAAAAATTGTTATTGACATAAAGAGCCGGGGATGGTAATATATGTCTTGCGCTGATTCAGATGAACAGCGAAAACAGAATACGGAGAGGTATCGAAGTGGTCATAACGAGGCGGTCTTGAAAACCGTTTGTCCGCAAGGGCACATGGGTTCGAATCCCATCCTCTCCGCTCATTAAAAATACAATTGAGTTTGAAATTTTTAAAGAGCGAATTAAATAACGTGTAATATATTCGGAGAAGTACCCAAGCTGGCCGAAGGGACACCCCTGGAAAGGGTGCAGGTCGTTAATAGCGGCGCGAGGGTTCAAATCCCTCCTTCTCCGTTCGCATCATTGATGTTTCTTGTTTTTGGTTAAACAAACACGATGATGTAAAGAAAATAAAAAATATCAAAAAAAGTTGTTGACAAATAATGACAAACATGATATTCTATTAAAGCTGTCGGCGCTGATAAAAAAACGCAGGCAACAATATGAACATTGATAACTGAACAGTAAAACAACCCTGAAAATTCTTTGAAATTTTCA
>OODO01000905.1_pt1 | contig 23573 bp, 16 predicted proteins | sample 1671261 | NCBI WGS metagenome assembly OODO01 (sample SAMN06348138, study PRJEB24527) | human gut metagenome | biome: human gut; feature: ankylosing spondylitis patient; material: feces | host: Homo sapiens | place: China | collected 2015-10 | reverse complement strand
CGTCGCGCAATGTGGAGAGCGACCCGCCGATATACGCCGGAGAGGCATGGTGATCGATAACCGATGTACATCCGCTCTTAATCGCTTCCAGGGAACAAATCAGTCCGCTGTAATAGAGCGACTCTTCATCAAGGGCGCGATCGAGCCGCCACCAGAGATTTTTCAGCGTTGAGATGAAATCCGGGCAAGGGGCGATGTTTGCCATAATTCCGCGGGAAAGCCCCGAGTAAAAATGGTTGTGCGAGCAGACAATCCCTGGCATCACAATCCGGCCATGCATCTCTTTGAAGCTGGCGTCGGGGTAGCGTTGCGTCAGGGCATCGCCGATAGCGACAATCACATCGTTTTCGATGGCGATATCAACGCCTTCCTGCACTTTTGCCGGGTGTAGCTGTACCGCAGTGACATTCTTCAGAATCAACATGATTACACCTCCACGCGGCCCAGCAGATAATGATGATGCTGGTGGACATGGCTGATGATGCGGCACATATCGTTCAGCTCCGGTGGTACGTTGTTAAACTGACCTTTGCTGTCGATGTTTAACACCCAGCTTTGGTTATTCAGACGTACTCGTACCCGGCAATCTTCCACAAGGAAGCCTGGGTTGCTGCTGTTATCAAAGTCTTGCGCCAGGCTGAAGACGGTGATTTTGTCTTTGTACGGTTTACCGTTCCACGGACAGAACTGAGCGCAGTTGCCGCATTCGTTACAGTAAGCGTCGAGGTGCAGCGTCTGGAAACGGTTCTGGAAGCCTGGGACCGCAATGGAGACGTTGGCGCGGTTCGGGCAGACATCCACACACTTGCTGCAAACGTAGTTACATTCGAGGCAGCGAGCGGCTTCCTGGGCGACAAACGCGTCACGATCGTCACTGTTCACCAGCGTGATAGAGATATCGCCTTTACGTTGATAGATTTCCGCTGGATTGACGTTGTTCCAGTATTTATCGTTCTGGTGGGAACGGATATTTTCCCGACTAAGGATGGCATCGGTCGCCCGACGCGCGGTTCCGACAGCAGCGACAATGGAGGATGGTCCGTGCTGTACGTCGCCGATCATAAAGACGTCAGTCAGACGAGTTTCGCCATTATGGTCGACGTCTGGCCAGCCGTTTTTGTCCAGCGGCACGCCCATCGCATTCAGGGCTTCAGTATCCTGCTGTTCACCAATGGCGGTGATCAGGCTGTCTACAAGCAGTGTTACTGTTTCATTGGTTTCAACCGGACGACGACGACCTTTCTCATCCGGTTCGCCAAGCGACATAACGCGCAAGGTTAAGGTGCCATCAGCATCGAAACGTTCCGGATTATTCAGGAAACGGAACTCTACGCCGTCGTGCAACGCTTCTTCATACTCTTCGCGCCATGCGGGCATCTCTTGTAGTGAACGACGGTAAACGATCGTTGCTTTTTCTACGCCTGGAACGCGTAACGCCGCACGAGCGCAGTCCATTGCGGTGTTACCCGCCCCGACAACGACCACATGTTTGCCCAGCTTGAGCGCTGTACCCTTGTTGTATTCACGCAGGAAGGGGAGTGATTTCCAGACATTTTGGTTGTCGCCCGCCAGTTTCACACCGCTATTTTTATCAGTGCCGGTGGCAATCAGAACATAGTGGAAGCCCTGATTTTTTAACTGCTCAATGGTTAAATCGGGTGAGCAGCCATACTCAAATTTCACGCCGTGAGCGGCAACAAAATCGATATCGTGCTGAATTAACTCTGCAGGAATACGGAACTGAGGAATGATATTTTTCACCACGCCGCCCGCATTGGCTTCGCGTTCAAACAGCGTAACCGGATGGCCCGCTCTGGCAAGGAAGTAACCTGCTGCCAGACCCGCCGGACCTGCACCAATCACGGCAACCGGATGGCGTGAACCAGAACCGGCTGGTTTGTGCCAGCGTTGCTTATATTCATCCCAACCTTTTTCCAGCGCGACTTTTTTCAGTTCGCGGATATTCAGCGCACTGTCGTAATCCAGGCGGGTACAGTTGTATTGGCACTGGTGATCGCAAATATGACCGGTAATGGCGGGCAGAGCGTTGCGTTGGTAGATGAGTTCCAGCGCGTCGGCATAGCGGTGTTCGCCAAGCAGACGGATGTATTCCGGAATATCTTGCTTGATAGCGCAGGCAGTAACACAGGGGGCAACGTAGCAGTCGGTCAGCGGCAGGTCTTCTGCCACTTCAATACGCTCTTCTGGCTTCCAGTGTTTCTGGGTGTATTCCATGGTTAACGCATCTGCTGCCAGTCTGTTCAGTCGTTCGACGTCAACATGGTCAAGTCCCCAGGCGTCGGAGCCTTCCAGCTCGCGCATGCAGGCACTTAAGCGCAGATAGCCGCCAGGTTTCAGCAGGTCGGTTGCCATAGTAATAGGGCGAATACCTGTATCAAAAATATCGCGGATAGTCAGCTGACTGGCACCACCGGAATAAGAAATTGGCAGTTTGCCGTCAAAGGCGCGAGAGAGAACTGCTGCAACATTGATGGAGAGCGGGAACAGCGCACGGCCTGACATATACATCTCTTCACCAGGCAGTGCGCCTTTATTGTTGATGGTGCCGAGAGTGTTAGTCAGTTTTACGCCAAAGCCGAGTGATTTTTCTTTTGCCAGTGCCATCAGGCGTTCCAGCATTTCCAGCGCTTGCGTCAGCTTGAGGTCGTGATCAAATGACTCTTCTTTTAAGCCTATGTAACCGAAACCGCAGATATCGAGGATCTCACGAACACGCGCGTATCCCAGTAAGGTCGGGTTAAGTTTCACAAAGGTGTTGAGCCCTTTTTCTTCCAGCATGTAGCGGCAAATGGCTTCGATTTCATGCGGAGGACAGCCGTGCATGGTGGAGAGGGTGACGCCATGCACCATACTGGTGGGGATGCGAGCGGGTAAGGCTTGCAAGCTTTCGCGTTTTTCCTGCAATCCGTGGCGAGCTAAAAATGCGTCATCCTGGAGTAATTTATTCAGCGTATCGCGATATTGCGCGAATTTCGGATGGTCAGATGCGTCCATCATATTGTCGATGAACTGTTGCATTGGCGGTTGCTTAATACCTTCGAGGTTGTAACCGACGCTCATATTAAAGATGAACGATTTACCGGAATCAGAAGGTTGGAACATCGCTTCGAGAAGGTGCAGGGCAAACCAGGCTTTGAGGTATTCATCCCAGGCTTTAAGCAGGGTAAATTCGGTAGACCATTCGGTGTTAAAGCACTCGTCTTCGGCATCAATACAGGGCTTTTCCAGCTCCAGGCGGTCAAGAATTTGGACGGTTTTTAGTTCGATGAAACGTCCGCCAGTCAGCCAGGAAGTGACAATATTTTGCGCGAGCTGCGTGTGCGGGCCAGCGGCAGGGCCGACGGGAGTGGCACAGGTTTCACCGAAGACGCTAACAGTTTTACCTTTTACAGGTGAGTAAAACTGTTGCTCGGGAATACCAAAGATTGAGCGTTGTTGTTGGTATTCATCAAATATGCGCGTCAAAAGTTCCTCAAACGGAATGGGACGCATAATATCCCCCATAACCCTCTCCTTAGCTTATACAGATATCATTGAGTGACCGGTGTTGAGAAATCCGGTGGTTTAGGGGGATAGAGCAACAATCGCACCACTCTTGCCAGGTTTGGCGGGAAATATAAAAAAATGTGAGGCGGCTCGAAACTTAAGGGCTTTTTGTGAATGAACTCACAGGTGCTAAATGAGAATTAAAATCACTCCTGAAAATTATTATTGCCAGCCCATTTATCAATTTTTCTCTTTTCTCAAAATCAGTGATTCCTTATCATTATGATAATGAGTGCCGGAAGGATTAAATATTTGAACGCAATCGTTTAACTACGTTTTCTAAATTTCAGTATACCTTTCCTTCGCTGTAATAAAGTCGTCCGGAGTATCAATATCTAAAATTATTTCTGCATTTTCTATTTCGACGGAATAATGATCTCCCATAAGGAGTGCCTGACGCATATTGGTGACATTGGGTCGTTGGATTGCCTGCATCAGGCATGGTTTTGACACTAAAATCGGATGGCCGGGGATGCCATTATGGAGTGGCAGTATTGCGCCATCATTTCGTAACGACCAGATTTTTCTAAAAATATCGATGGTGAGGGTTGGCATGTCACCGTGGGTGAGAAAACAATGTTCTGTTTGCACTGCGGGTACTGCGGCCTTGACGGATGTTAGTAAACCCTGCGCATAATCTGGGTTGTGAATAATAGTGATATTGCTCTGGTTCGCATAACGTTCGTGCAGTTCATTACCACGATAGCCGGTGACTAAAATAATTCGGCTACAAAACTGCAACGCATTTTTGATACTTGTATCAAGAATTGTTCCCTGTTCCCAGGGTAACATCATTTTCCATTGCCCCATTCTTGATGATAATCCGGCAGCGGTAATTATACAGTCGATGGCTGACATAGTGGTTCCATTATTTATAGGGGCTAATAACGCCTGATAATTGCGTTACTTCCTGATGGATTAAGTTGGGGATAATTTATCCCAGAGAGGTCATAAAGACTCGTGAAAAGTATAGTTGACCCATCGGCATTAGTCATTGATTTAGGTGCGCAGAAACGTCCCACTGTGATTTCTGTTGTTGGTGCTGGGGGGAAAACCAGCTTGCTTTTTTGGCTGGCAGAACTGCTCCAGGCTAGCGGCAGGCGTGTGTTAATCACGACGACGACACATATGTTTATGCCAACGTCTCACTGGCCCGTGGTTTTCTGTCGTGATCCCGCCATGCTTCCTCATGCGTCTCTTACATCCCCCATTTCATTTTGTTTTCACAGCTGGAAAGCGAACCAGGGAAAAGTGCAGGGATTTACGCCAGAAGCGATTGATGCACTGGTGCAACGACCAGAGTGTGACGTAATTCTCATTGAAGCAGATGGCTCGCGTGGAATGCCGTTAAAAGCGCCTGATGAGCACGAACCTTGCATACCCAAAAGCAGTTGCTGCGTGATTGCTGTGATGGGAGGACATACTTTGGGCGCGAAAGTGAGCACAGAAAATGTCCATCGCTGGTCGCAGTTTGCTGATATTACCGGGTTAACACCTGATGCAACCTTGCAACTGAGCGATCTCGTTGCGCTGGTTCGCCACCCTCAGGGGGCGTTTAAAAACGTACCGCAAGGTTGTCGGCGAGTCTGGTTCATTAACCGTTTTTCTCAATGTGAGAATGCGATTGCACAAAGCGAGCTCCTTCAACCGCTGCAACAACACGACGTAGAGGCAATCTGGCTGGGCGATATACAAGAACATCCTGCAATCGCGCGCAGATTTGTGAATTAGCGGCCCGGGTATTCCGGGTTACTGAAAGGATATCCATTGAGGTTGGTATGAATATTTTCACAGAGGCTGCAAAACTCGAAGAGCAAAATTGTCCGTTTGCTATGGCGCAAATTGTTGATAGCCGAGGCTCGACTCCCCGCCATTCTGCACAAATGTTAGTGCGCGCCGATGGTTCTATCGTCGGTACAATTGGTGGCGGAATGGTTGAGCGGAAGGTGATTGAAGAGTCGCTTCAGGCATTGCAGGAACGTAAGCCGCGATTATTCCATGGACGTATGGCTCGTAACGGTGCGGATGCTGTCGGGTCAGATTGTGGAGGTGCAATGTCAGTATTTATCAGCGTCCATGGTATGCGTCCACGTCTGGTGTTGATTGGCGCGGGGCATGTCAACCGGGCGATAGCCCAGAGTGCGGCGCTATTAGGATTTGATATTGCCGTTGCTGATATTTATCGCGAAAGCCTCAATCCTGAACTATTCCCACCATCAACCACGCTTCTCCATGCTGAGTCGTTTGGTGCGGTAGTGGAAGCACTGGATATTCGCCCTGATAATTTTGTCCTGATTGCCACGAATAATCAGGATCGTGAAGCCCTCGACAAACTCATTGAACAGCCCATTGCATGGTTGGGGTTGCTGGCAAGTCGTCGCAAGGTTCAGCTTTTCCTGCGTCAATTGCGTGAGAAAGGCGTGGCTGAAGAACATATTGCCCGTTTACATGCGCCCGTTGGTTACAACATAGGTGCGGAAACGCCGCAGGAGATCGCCATCAGCGTGCTGGCAGAAATATTACAGGTGAAAAATAACGCGCCGGGTGGGCTGATGATGAAACCTTCTCATCCTTCCGGACACCAGCTGGTGGTGATTCGCGGTGCGGGAGATATCGCCAGTGGTGTGGCGCTACGTCTGTATCATGCGGGTTTTAAAGTGATCATGCTGGAAGTGGAAAAACCGACAGTGATTCGTTGTACCGTGGCGTTTGCCCAGGCCGTGTTCGATGGCGAAATGACGGTCGAAGGCGTCACTGCTCGCCTGGCAACCAGCTCTGCGGAAGCGATGAAACTTACCGAACGCGGATTCATTCCTGTGATGGTAGATCCCGCCTGTTCATTGCTTGATGAACTGAAACCGCTTTGCGTGGTGGACGCTATTCTGGCGAAACAGAATTTGGGAACGCGGGCAGATATGGCACCAGTAACAATCGCGCTTGGGCCGGGCTTTACTGCTGGGAAGGATTGTCATGCGGTAATTGAAACAAATCGCGGGCACTGGCTCGGTCAGGTGATTTACTCTGGTTGTGCGCAGGAGAATACCGGTGTTCCTGGCAATATTATGGGGCATACCACCCGACGGGTGATCCGTGCTCCTGCTGCAGGCATTATGCGATCCAACGTGAAATTAGGCGATCTGGTGAAAGAGGGCGATGTGATTGCCTGGATTGGTGAGCATGAAATTAAAGCACCGTTGACGGGGATGGTGCGTGGCTTGTTGAACGACGGCCTGGCAGTGGTTGGTGGTTTTAAAATTGGTGATATCGATCCTCGTGGTGAAACCGCTGATTTCACCAGCGTTTCTGATAAAGCCCGGGCGATTGGCGGCGGCGTACTTGAGGCGTTAATGATGTTGATGCATCAGGGCGTGAAAGCGACAAAAGAAGTGCTGGAAGTGGCTTAAATGAAAATGGCCGGATGGTATTACCCACCCGGCCTTTAAATTACTGACAAATCACCGTTCCTGTTTTGCCTTCAATCCCTTCTTTCGCTTTGCTCAATACGGTAATCAGTGCTTCACGACCTGCGCGAGAGCGAGCAAACGAGGCGGCAGCTTCCACTTTAGGCAGCATAGAACCTTTCGCAAAATGACCTTCTTCGATAAAGCGTTCAGCATCACTTAATGACAGGCGATCGAGCCACTGTTCATTCTCTTTACCGAAGTTAATGGCCACTTTTTCTACCGCAGTCAGAATGATCAGCATATCGGCATCAATCATTTCTGCTAAACGGGCGCTGGCCCAGTCTTTATCGATAACCGCGCTGGCACCACGCAGATGGTTACCTTCACGAATAACAGGGATACCACCACCGCCAACGGTGATCACCACCTGACCTGCATCTACCAGAGCTTTAACTGTTTCTTTTTCAATGATATCAACCGGTTTTGGCGAGGCAACAACACGGCGATAGCCGCGACCAGCATCTTCTTTCAGAGTGTAACCCTGTTTTGTCAGTTGCTCTGCTTCTTGCTCGGTAAAGAACGAACCGATCGGCTTGGTCGGGTTGAGGAATGCCGGATCGTTAGCGTCGACTTCGACCTGAGTAACCAGCGTTGCTACAGGTTTATTAATGCCCCGAGAAAGCAGTTCTTCTCTTAAAGCGTTTTGTAGATCGTAACCAATATAACCCTGGCTTAATGCAACACAGACAGACATCGGCAGCATTGGCGAGTGCGCTTCAGTTTTTGCGGCAGCTTCAAAGGCCTGGTTAATCATGCCCACCTGCGGCCCGTTACCATGAGTGACGATAACTTCATGTCCCTGGGCAATTAAATCAACAATTGCCTGAGAAGTAATTTTTACCGCTTTCATTTGCCCGGCCAGGTCATCGCCCAGCGCATTCCCGCCCAGGGCGAGAACAATTTTCTTACTCATTTTTCCTCACTCATCATTCTTGATTGTGTATAGATCCCTGGCAGTGGTTAGAGCACGGGAGGGACAAACGGTTTGCGTCGCAGGAAACGACCTCGCCCGGCTTTGCCTGTAAAGGTGCCGTCACAGAAAATCGTTTCACCACGGGATAAGGTTCTGACAATCGCGCCCTGACAGGTAAAACCCTCCCATGGCGAGTAGTCGGCGTTGTCGTGGAGATGGCGATGCTGAATTTGTTGGCTCTGACGTGGGTCGATAATCACCACGTCGCCGTCGGAACCGGGCGCTAATAATCCTTTTTGCGGCCACAGGCCAAACAACCTGGCGGGCATTGCGCTGGTTAATTCAACAAAGCGTTCCGGTGTTATACGTCCCGTCATCACGCCACTGGAAAACAGTAACTGCATGCGGTTTTCCACACCGGGTAAGCCATTTGGGCAGCGACTGAAATCGCCTTTAGAAATTTGCAGGCGTTGAGCCATCGAGAAGGTGCAGTGATCGGTTGCCACCACGTCAATCGCACCATCGCTGATGCCACACCACAGTTTGTCCTGCTCGCGTACGTTACGCAGCGGTGGGCTAAGAATGAACTTCATGCCATCTTCTGTATCGTAACTGCGTTCGTCCAACAGGAGATATTGTGGGCAGGTTTCAACCCAGACTGGCTGGTGATTCGCACGGGCAAGACGCAGATAATCCAGACCTAAGCCGTTAGACAGGTGCACGATATAGAGCGGGGCGTTACCGGCAATTTGTGCCAGGTTAATCATGCGGGCGATGGCTTCCGCTTCGCATTCCAGAGGGCGACTCAAGGCATGATAGCGCGGTGCGGTTAACCCTGCGGCGATAAATTCCGCCCGCTTGCTGGCGATAGCCGCATCATTTTCCGGGTGCACGGTGGTCAGCGCGCCGGATTCATGCAAGCGGCGTAATGCCTGCAAAACCTCGTCATCGTTGAGTTTGTATTGATAGGTTAAATAGAGTTTAAAACTGCTCAGTCCTTCCTCGACCATCATCGGGATTTCGTCGAGGATTGCGTGATTAATGTGCTGGATCACACCGTGAAAGCTGTAATCGATGACCGCTTTATGGGCGGCATAACCACGATAAACCTCCAGTTGATGGCGTAACCGACAGCCGTTTGGGCCAAATCCCATATGGTCAATAATGGTTGTTGTACCGCCACACGCAGCTGCGCGGGTACCGGTAAAAAAATCATCACAACTGCGCGCGATGCCGACATCAATATTGAAATGCGTATGGACATCCACGCCGCCAGGGAAAACGTAACAGCCAGTGGCATCAATTTCTTCATACGGGAGCTGCGGCGAAATATTGTTGCCCAACTGGCGAACAATCCCGCTTTCAATCAGCAAATCCTGTTTGGCTTGTCCATCTGCGTTAACGACAGTGCCGTTTTTGATCAATACGCGCATAGCAAACTCCAAAAACCCTCCGGCGAACCGGAGGGGAATAAGTGAAGAGTAATTACTCTGTTGCCAGCCAGCTTAACGGGATTGCAGCGTACATCGCGGCACAGGTCACCAGGTGAGATTTCCAGGTTTTTTCGTTAGGTGCATGCGCTTCAGGTTCTTTACCCGGGCCAAAGCCGATCACCGGAATGCCGTGACGGCCCATGATAGATACGCCGTTAGTTGAGAAGGTCCACTTATCAACAACCGGCGCTTTGCCAAACAGCCCTTCGTAGGCATTCACCAGTGCTTTAACGGTGAAGTGATCTTCTTCCACTTTCCAGGTCGGGAAGTAGCATTCGGTTGGGTAAACCAGGCCAGTCCAGGACGGACGGTCGTAGTTGTACATAGAAACAACCGCGTTAGCTTTCTGTACTGCAGGCAGGGCGCGGATTTCGTCCAGCGCGCCTTCCCAGGTTTCGCCCCAGGTCAGACGACGGTCGATTGAAACTGCGCAGCTGTCTGCTACAGCGCAACGGCTTGGGGATGTGAAGAAGATTTCAGAAACGGTGAGGGTGCCTTTGCCGAGGAATTCGTCATAACCCAGACGTTGGGAGAGTTCTTGTAATTCGCCAAGAATCGGACCCATTTTGAAAATGGCGTTATCACCGCGTTCTGGTGCAGAACCGTGGCAGCTAACACCCTGAACATCAATACGAATTTCCATACGACCGCGCTGACCACGGTATACCTGGCAGTCGGTTGGTTCGGTACTGACCACAAATTCCGGGCGAATGCCGGATTGTTCAATAATGTACTGCCAGCACAGACCGTCGCAGTCTTCTTCCTGCACCGTACCGGTAACCAGCAGGGTATATTCATCTTCCAGACCGAGGTCTTTAATGATTTTACCGGCATAAACCATAGAGGCCATGCCACCTTCCTGGTCGGAAGTACCGCGACCACCAATCAGTTTATCAGTTTCCATGCCTTCGTACGGATCGAAGTCCCAGTTTTTGATGTTGCCAATGCCGACGGTATCGATATGAGCGTCCATTGCCACCAGACGCGGGCCGTGGCCGATATAACCGAGAACGTTGCCCATCGGGTCGATTTCAACTTTATCGAAGCCGACTTTTTCCATCTCTTCTTTAATACGATGTACTACGCGTTTCTCGTCGCAGCTTTCACTGGGAATAGCAACCATGTCGCGCAGGAAGCGAGTCATATCCGCCTGGTAATCTTTTGCTTTTTCAAGAATCAGTTTGAATGGAATATTCTTAGCCATTATTTTTCTCCAGATTTTTTACTCCCCGTTTTGCAGGGAGCAGTTCCAATAGGGTGATTAAGGTGCTACAGCGTGTTTGCCTTCCCAGACAACTTCGCGGTAGTGCTTCACGTCGGTGTCGCCTTCAGTGCTGATAACCAGCACCACGGCATCTTTGTTCAGCGCCAGTTTTTCCATCAGGCTTTGACGTTGCGGGTGATAATGAACCGCTGCGAGAACGCCCAAACCGACAGCGCCGGATTCACCGGAGATGATGCGCGGGTCGTTGCCGTACGGATTACCCAGCACGCGCATACCTAATGCGGCAACGCTGTCCTGGCAGGAGATGAATTGGGTGGCGCAGTTACGTAGGATTTCCCAGCCCAGCGGGTTAGGTTCGCCACAGGCCAGGCCTGCCATGATGGTGGCCATATCACCGCCAACGTTGACGATGTCGCCTTTGACGCCGGAGCGATAAATACAGTCAGCTTTGTCAGGTTCAACAATAATGCTGTGCAGATTTTGCGGGCTATAGACGTCGACCAGATAACCCAGCACACCACCGGCCATTGCTCCGACACCGGCTTGCAGCAGAACGTGCGTCGGGGTTACGCCCATTTCACGCATTTGCTCGACGGCTTCATCTGCCAGGGTTGCGTAGCCTTGCATGATCCAGGTTGGGATTTTGGTGTAACCTTCCCATGCCGTGTCCTGTACCACTTCCCAGCCGTGCTGCTGCGCGTGTTGCATGGTCAGGCGAACGGTATCGTCATAGTTCATATCCGTGACGATGCACTCGGCACCGAGGTTCAGAATGGCGTCAACGCGTTCCTGAGCAGAACCTTTCGGCATGTAAATCACCGCATTCTGTCCGAGTTGCTGTGCTGCCCACGCCACACCGCGCCCGTGGTTGCCGTCGGTGGTGGTCGCGAAAGTCATTTTTTCGCCGATGGCATTTTTCAGGTGCTCAAATGACAGCGTTTCGATATCAAGATGATATTTTTCACACAATAATTGAGCGATGGCGTACGCACCGCCAAGCATTTTGAAGGCGTTCAGACCGAATCGTTTTGATTCGTCTTTGACGAGAATTTTCTTCACCAAAAAGGTTTGCGAGATCGTCCAGCGCACAAAGCGGTGTTGGGCGATAACCAGCTATTTTCTGGTGGAACTGGCGCGCCAGTTTGGCCTGGCTTTGCGAAAAGAGCGGTGATGTTTCGCCGTTGAAAAATTTGTTATCGGCGATATCAATCTTCAATGAGAAAACGGACATATCCTATCCTTTTGGCCTCTGGAAATAGAGGGCCGACCAGCTGATCGGCCCGAGGGGTTATTTCACGCGTTCTTGCGCTTCTTTCAGCAGTTGCTCGAGCAGTGCACCTGGTTTGGCGTATTTACGGGACAGGATCATCGCGGCGATGATATAAGGCTTCCAGCTGGCTTCTTTGTAGGTAGCGATACGGTATTTTTCGAATACGCCTTCAGTCACTTCACCTTCTTTACAGGATACGCCGCTGATATCAGCTGGCAGGCAGTGCATGTACAGGGCTTCGCCATCACGGGTCAGTTCCATCATCTCTTCAGTACAATGCCAGTCTTTGTGTTGCGCGTTCTGTGCCAGACACTGTTTTTCCAGTGCTTTTAAGCCTTCGTGATCGTTCGCACGCAGCAATTCAGTACGCTCTTCCATCACTTTGTAAGGTGCCCATGACTTCGGATAAACGATGTCTGCGTCTTTGAAGGCTTCTTCCATGCTGGTGACCTGACGGAAGCTACCACCGGAGGCTTTAGCATTGTTTTTCGCCACTTCAACCACATCCGGGATCAGGTCGTAGCCTTCCGGATGGGCCAGGGTGACATCCATACCGAAGCGAGTCATCAGACCGATGATGCCTTGTGGTACAGAGAGCGGTTTGCCATAGCTTGGAGAGTAGGCCCAGGTCATGGCGATTTTTTTACCTTTCAGGTTTTCCAGTGAACCAAAGTGTTCACGTAACCACGCGAGGTCAGCCATTGACTGAGTCGGGTGGTCAATATCGCATTGCAGGTTCACTAAAGCCGGACGCTGTGGCAGTACACCCTGCTTGTAACCGTCATCAAGTGCAGCGCCAACTTCACGCATATAGGCGTTGCCTGCGCCCAGATACATATCGTCGCGAATACCAATAGCGTCGGCGCAGAAGGAGATCATATTGGCGGTTTCACGCACGGTTTCGCCGTGAGCGATTTGTGATTTGCCTTCGTCGAGATCTTGTTGTGCAAGGCCGAGCAGGTTAAGCGCGGAAGCATAAGAGAAGCGGGTACGGGTGGAGTTGTCGCGGAATACGGAAATACCTAATCCACTATTAAAGACTTTGGTTGAGATGTTTTCAGCACGCAGTGCTTTTAATGCTGCGGCAACGTCCAGTACTTGTTTCAGTTCATCTGGCGTCTGTTCCCACGTTAACAAAAAATCTTTCTCGTGAAGGTGAGAGGTCAGCGAATTGATATCCTTAATCAGCTCATTAACAGTTTTCATCATAAAGTCCCGGTAGTGGAATGACAGGCAAAGTGGTTTATTTCACTGTGACTTGCCAAAGTGATTGGTGTTTTCACAGCTATACCTGGGACTAACAATAAGTGTGCCAGAATTATCCGCACGGCTGCAAAAGACTAATTTGACGGATAATGTGTGGGGTTGATCACAAATTGATGCCAGCTTCTGGTTGTTTGTAAAATACGAAAACGTTTGGCTTTTTTTATCGCGTTATTTATTTGCTGCTAAGTATCAGAAATAAGATAAAGGGGCAGGCTATCTCTCTTCAGTTTGATAAACTCACCGCCGTAATTCTCATATTGATATAGAAATGTGATATCTCTTCCATAATTTCATTAGAAAATGATAAAAATCTTATGTTTTTATCAAAGCCAATTTCGCCTGAGTTAATATCATCATGATCTGTGAACCATCAACGTCTTCAATGATCGACTTTTAAGTAAGTCTGGAAGGTAAAGCTATGGAGCTTGCTATTACGCAGTCAGTATTGATGCAAATTCAACCGACAATTCAGCGTTTTGCCAGAATGCTTGCCAGCGTTTTGCAGCTTGAGGTTGAGATCGTTGATGAAAACTTGTGTCGCGTTGCCGGAACGGGCGCGTATGGGAAGTTTCTTGGTCGCCAGTTGAGCGGCAACTCACGCCTGCTCCGCCACGTCCTGGAAACGAAAACTGAAAAAGTTGTGACACAGTCTCGCTTCGATCCCCTTTGCGAAGGTTGCGATAGTAAAGAAAATTGCCGCGAAAAAGCATTTCTGGGTACGCCTGTCATTTTACAGGATCGTTGTGTTGGGGTGATAAGTTTGATTGCCGTTACCCACGAGCAACAAGAGCATATCAGTGATAATTTACGCGAATTTTCTGATTATGTTCGCCATATATCCACCATTTTTGTTTCGAAACTTCTGGAGGATCAGGGGCCAGGAGATAACATCAGTAAAATATTTGCGACCATGATCGATAATATGGATCAGGGCGTATTAGTTGTAGATGATGAAAATCGGGTTCAGTTTGTTAATCAGACTGCCTTAAAAACACTTGGTGTTGTGCAAAATAATATTATTGGGAAACCTATCCGTTTCAGACCATTAACATTTGAGAGTAATTTTACCCATGGACATATGCAGCATATTGTTTCATGGGACGATAAAAGTGAATTAATCATTGGTCAATTGCATAACATTCAGGGCCGACAATTATTTTTAATGGCGTTTCACCAATCGCATACCAGTTTTTCTGTAGCAAATGCACCTGATGAACCGCATATTGAACAATTGGTTGGCGAGTGCCGTGTTATGCGGCAATTAAAACGACTCATTAGCCGTATTGCACCCAGCCCATCCAGCGTTATGGTGGTTGGTGAAAGCGGCACGGGTAAAGAAGTCGTCGCCCGTGCAATCCATAAGTTGAGCGGAAGACGGAATAAACCCTTTATTGCTATCAACTGTGCCGCGATTCCGGAGCAGCTTCTGGAGAGCGAACTGTTCGGTTATGTTAAAGGTGCATTTACTGGCGCTTCTGCCAACGGTAAAACAGGGTTGATTCAGGCGGCGAATACGGGCACGCTGTTTCTCGATGAAATAGGTGATATGCCATTAATGTTGCAGGCTAAATTACTGCGCGCTATTGAGGCACGTGAAATTCTGCCGATTGGTGCCAGTAGCCCAATACAAGTCGACATTCGCATCATTTCTGCAACTAATCAGAATTTGGCCCAGTTCATTGCCGAAGGTAAATTCCGCGAAGATCTCTTCTACCGACTTAATGTTATCCCGATAACTCTGCCACCGCTGCGTGAACGTCAGGAAGATATTGAACTATTGGTGCATTACTTTTTACATCTGCATACCCGTCGTCTGGGATCGGTTTATCCTGGCATTGCTCCCGATGTCGTCGAAATATTGCGTAAGCATCGTTGGCCCGGAAACCTGCGCGAGTTAAGCAATTTGATGGAATATCTGGTTAACGTGGTTCCTTCAGGTGAAGTTATCGACAGCACGCTATTGCCGCCAAATCTGCTGAATAATGGCACAACGGAGCAAAGTGATGTAACAGAGGTCAGTGAGGCGCACCTGTCACTCGATGATGCGGGCGGCACGGCGCTGGAGGAGATGGAAAAGCAAATGATCCGCGAGGCGCTTTCACGTCATAACAGCAAGAAGCAAGTTGCTGATGAACTGGGCATCGGCATTGCTACGCTCTATCGCAAGATTAAGAAATATGAGTTGTTAAACACATAACCTCAGTGAATCCGGCCTGAATTCAGGCCGGATATCCTTTTACTTCGTTTTCTCGCAATCCAGAACTGTATTTACAATCATCTGATACCCCGTGCAGCGACAAAGATTTCCCGCCAGTCCGCGACGAATTTCCGTAATGGTTAATGGCTTCTCGCGTGGTTTCGCCAGCATTGCCGTGGTAGCCATAATCAGGCCAGGCGTACAAAACCCGCACTGCACTGCGCCGGATTTCGCATAAGCCTGCTGAACATGAGAAAGTTTTCCGCCTTTCGCTTCACCTTCCAGCGTGCGGATCTCTTTTCCTTCAGCCCAGGCGGCAAGGTATAAGCAACTGTCTATTGCTGTGCCGTCGACCAACACCGTACAGGCACCACATTCACCCACGCAGCACCCTTGTTTGACACTTAGCAGTCCTTGTTCGCGGAGTAATTCCGAGAGCGGCGTGCCTGGTGCGGCGTGAAGCTGAAAAGGCATCCCGTTAATGGTGCATTCGATGGTAATTGTTTCGCTGTGATTCATTGCAATTTTCCCCCCGCCGCGGCGACGGCTTCGCTAATCACTTTTTTGGTCATCGTCTGGATGAGATGCAGACGAAACTCTTTACTGGCCCGCCATGAAGAACGCGGGGCGACATCTTGCAGGACAGATTCGCTGATAGCTTCCAGCGTTTGCAGGTTTAATGGCGCATTTTGTGCAGTCTGTTCGGCATGTTGGCAGCGAATCGGCGTTGGCGCGGCAACACCAAATGCCAGGCGTAATTCGCTGAAATTGCCGTTATCCAGTCGGCAATGTGCGGCGCAGCCAATCGTTGAAATATCCATTGCGTCGCGCATGGCATATTTAAAATGCGCGCTGCCCGCGTGTTCTTTCGGCTGTGGCGGAAAATGAAAGGCGACGAGGATTTCGTCATGCTCAAGAGACACTTTGCCCGGCCCGGTGTGAAAGCCATTAATCGGGACGAAACGAACACCGCGCGGGGAGTGGATCTCCAGTTTCGCGTCATAAATTAGCGTTGGCGTGGCAGAATCTGCGCTGGTGGCACCGTTGCAAATATTTCCACCGTAGGTAGCGACGTTACGGATCTGCGGTCCAGCAATGGACGTGGCCGCAGCACATAACGCCGGGAGATGACGTTGAGTTATAGGATCTTCTATTAGCTGGGTAAATGTCGTTGCAGAGCCGATACGTAGCGAGCCATCTTCCGCCAGCGTAATTCCCCGCAGCTCCGCCAGATTATGAATATCAACAATATGGCGATAACGGTCATTGTGATGGTGGAGCTGAATCAGTACGTCAGTGCCACCGGCGAGCAGTTTGGCCTGCGGGTTGTCAGCCAGCAGGTTGATGGCATCGGCAAGGGTTGCTGCGCGATGGTAAGAAGCAAAATCAAACATGATGTTATCCTCAAATCAATCCTGCCAGATGGAACTCTTCATATAACCGTTTTGGCGTCAGCGGCAGTGTATTGATTGCAACACCGGTAGCCATCTTCACCGCGTTACGAATAGCAGCGGCAACAGGAATTATTGGTGGCTCACCCAGTGACTTATGTCCGTATGCGGATTGCGGCTCATTGATTTCGACGAACGCGCTTTCCAGTTGTGGCAGATCCGGCATGGTCGGCATTTTGTAATCCAGCAGATTGGGGTTACGGACCACGCCGCTTTTAGCATCGATGATCATCTCTTCAAATAGCGCCCAGCCAATGCCCATTCCCATTCCGCCGTGTACCTGACCTTCTGCCAGCAGTGGATTAAGAATATGCCCTGAATCATGAACGTTGAGGATGCGGTTGATGGTGACTTTGCACAGCGCAATATCGACCGTCAGATCAACAAAGGTACAGCCAAACGCCGGTGGGTTAGTGGTGGTTTTGATGGAGCTTTCAGCAGAAAGCTGCCCGCCGCGTTCAGGGTGGTAGAAAGCGTCCATCGCCAAATCTTTTAACGACATTAACGGCTCTTCCGGTCGTTCAACCAGCACGATATGGCCTTTTATCAGGGTCAGATTCATCGCTGACTGATGTAGCATGACTGCGGCGTGAGCGATGATTTTCTCTTTTAATAATAGTGCCGCACTGCGCAGCGCAGGCGCGGCAACATAGCTCTGGCGTGAGGCAAATGCGCCGGGATCGAACGGCGTAACGTCGGTATCTTGAGTTGAAATAACGCGAACGTCGCTGACCGGAACCCCCACGGTTTCTGCCACCATTTGCGAGAAGACGGTGTCGGCACCCTGACCGATTTCCGTCGCGCCGCTTTGCACGTTGATGGTTCCATCCTGATTCATCAGAAGGCGCGCGCCTGCTATTTCTACGCCGACAGGCCAGGTGTTAGAGGTGTAGCTAAAACAGGCGACGCCAACGCCGCGGCGCAAATTGCCTTGCTGGTTCTGGCATTCTGCACGGCGTTTTTCCCATTCAAAGATTTTCCGGCCTTTTTCAAGACACTCCGGCAACCCTGCGCTGTAAATACGTTTGCCCGTGAGCGGATTAGCATCTCCTTCGCGGGCGGCGTTGCGTAAACGAATTTCAACAGGATCAATACCTAACGCTGTCGCGGCGTCATCAAGCATAGACTCAACGGCAAATACGACTTGTGGCGCGCCATAACCACGCATCGCACCAGCCGAGGGGAGGTTGGTATAGCAGGTCTTTGAACTGTAAGCGTAGGCACAACGAGGATAAAGGTAAGCGACTTTATTCCCCCCCGCAGAAGCGATGGAGTGCCCGTGAGATGCATAAGCGCCGGTGTTAGACAGAACATCCAGACTATAACCTTTCAATGTTCCGTCGCGGTTCACGCCCATTTGCCCGTCAATGGTAAAAGCGTGGCGGGTACGGGTTGCGAGGAAACACTCTTCACGGCTAAGGGAAACTTTCACCGGAATGCCGCCAAGCTTGCTGGTCAGGAATGCCGCCATTGGCTCTTCCAGTACATCCTGTTTATTACCAAAACCGCCACCGACAAATGGTTTGATGACTCGTACGCATGACCAGGGAATATCCAGCGCCTGACCAACCACGCGGCGAACAATGTGCGGGATCTGGGTGCTGGAAACGATGGTAATTTGCGAGTCATCCTCCATCCACGCCAGCGATGTTACGCTTTCCATGTGACAATGTTGAATAACGGGGGTCTGATAGTGCCCCTGTACCTGGTAGTCGGCGGCATCGATTGTTTGTTGGACATTACCCGTCGACATCGTGCTTTGTTTCAGTAAATTGCCACCGTTATGGATTGGTGCAGCGTCTTCTGCCAGCGCCGCTTCTGGCGTGGTGATAACGGGTAATTCTTGCCACTCAATGCTGACCAATTGCGCCGCTTTTTCTGCCGTGAGTTCATCGCGGGCCACGACGATGGCAACGGCGTCACCATGATGACGAACATGGCGAGTTAGCAGTGCGCGATCGGCGGTATCGCGCTTGTTTTCGTCAAGTGTCCAGGCATGCCCAGCTGTAGCGAATGGAATATCAGGCACATCTTCCCAGGTAAAAATCGCCAGTACGCCCGGCAAACTTCTGGCTTGTTCATCATTAATACTTACGGCATAACCATGTGCGATAGGGCTACGTACATATTTCGCATAACACATGCCCGCCATAACATAATCGTCAGTATATCGTGCCCGCCCGGTGACCTTAGCAATGGCATCGACGCGCATGCATGATTCACCCGTAGCGGTTGCTTCCCGCGCTTCCATAGAAATCCCCTCGATTTGAACATTTGGTTCTTATGGCAAAGATTTAGTCTAAGCAGGCAAGATTTACGCCAGAAACGACGATAAGCGTTAGGGGAGGTAGGAAGTGTGATGACGTTAAAAAAACACAGATATGATACGAAACAGGACTCTGAATAGGGGCAGTGATACGTATCAATATGAGTGGCGATAAAATCAATGTGATAAATTGGGATTATTACGCATCAGGATGGGAAATAGGGTAAAAAGTCAGGAAGTTCGATACCTCTACAGCGAATATTTTGCTGATGATACTTCCCTTTGCCAAATGAAATTAACCTCTTTCTCTATTACCACGTTTTTCCAGAAGCAAGAGATTGGGTATCAAGAGGCTGGCTGCTATGATAAGGCGTCTTGTTTTTTAAGCGAGGAAAGATTTTGAGTGCGGGACGCCTGAATAAAAAATCTCTGGGTATCGTGATGTTGTTATCGGTTGGACTGCTTTTGGCGGGCTGTTCGGGTAGCAAATCATCCGATACAGGAACGTATTCCGGCTCCGTTTACACCGTGAAACGGGGGGATACGCTATATCGTATTTCGCGCACCACGGGAACCAGCGTAAAAGAACTGGCGCGACTGAACGGCATTTCCCCCCCTTACACCATTGAAGTTGGTCAGAAACTAAAACTGGGTGGGGCGAAAAGTAGCAGTATTACACGTAAATCAACCGCCAAATCAACGACCAAAACCGCATCGGTTACACCGTCATCAGCGGTACCGAAATCATCCTGGCCGCCAGTAGGGCAACGTTGTTGGTTATGGCCAACGACAGGGAAAGTTATCATGCCGTATTCGACAGCAGATGGCGGCAATAAAGGGATTGATATCTCAGCTCCACGGGGTACACCTATTTACGCCGCGGGTGCAGGAAAGGTGGTGTATGTGGGCAACCAGCTGCGTGGCTACGGTAATCTCATCATGATTAAACACAGTGAAGATTACATTACGGCTTACGCCCATAATGACACGATGCTGGTAAATAATGGGCAAAGCGTGAAGGCTGGGCAAAAAATCGCCACTATGGGGAGCACGGATGCGGCATCTGTTCGCCTGCATTTCCAGATTCGTTACCGTGCAACGGCAATTGATCCGCTACGTTACTTGCCGCCGCAGGGCAGCAAGCCAAAATGCTGATGGCGAATTAATCAGCAGTCAGCAGCGCGGCACTTGCTAAGGAGAGCGTAAGGTTTATAATGCCTTACGCATCTCGAAGCGGGCGTAGTTCAATGGTAGAACGAGAGCTTCCCAAGCTCTATACGAGGGTTCGATTCCCTTCGCCCGCTCCAGAATCTCCCCAGGTGGAGAAGACTAAAAAAGTCTTCTCTGTCAGCAACTTAAACAGTTACCTATTTAATTTGCTTAGGAGTTCTACCATTGTGATCCGCCCTTAGTAACTGTCACGTTAAGTTACACGGTGAGATGACAGTATAACCTAACGTTGGCGGCAGTTGCACCTCTCACACCGCGATAGCACAACGTGAAGATAAAGCCCATCCTGGCATTGTAATGTCATCGACAGACTGAACACACGCATTTAAGCCCGATGTGCGGCCTTGTGGCTGCGTAAACAGGTTTATGGTGATATTGGTCCTTGCAAACCATATGCAAGCTCTATCAGCGTTTCAGCCACGCTCCCAACGGGTACACGGTTATCCTGATAAGGTGTGATCTTTCTGACAATCTGATGAAGTCGCTACGCTCCCGCTTGTTGCTGTATCACCAACGGGGCTTTATGGTTTCTATTGTCTATAATAATCTCACAATTCCCCTGCATGAGGTTGATATGACTGTTAGCTACAAGATTACTTATGAGCATAGAGACGGTGATCAAATTAGAATGGAAGAGGTTTTATTCCATTCAGAGCATGAACCAACAAAAGATGAAATTCATGATGCAGTAAGAAAAGATACTGTGAGATTTAATTCTCCATCTAATGGAGTAACGGCTGTTTCAGGGTTTAAAGTGATTTCGGTTGTCCCTGTTCCATGAATGGTTATAGAAGGGGCTGGAAGCCCCTAATTATTACTTCTTAATATCGCCAGTGCATTGATATTCGATAGTCACAAGTGTTTGCATACAACCAGATGAAGAAGGTTGTGAACATTGAGAAGTGAATCCACCAAAAGGCTCGGCTCCTGAATATCCCCAAGCGGCACAACGCGCTTTGGCTGCATTCATGCCTTGTTGTGGATCTACAACAGGACTTTCAAACATACCGTAAGAATAACTCATCCTAACTGTGCCGTCTGATTTGCTTCCACCAGTTGGAACGAGTTGTTTTTTTGTTGCACATCCAGAAATAATCAATGTTGAAGCAAGTAACAGCATTAAACTTTTGCGCATGTAAATAATCCCAAGAGATAATGGTTATGTATTGATTTAAAGCGTTTTTAGATTAATGCATTAACTTAGCAAAATTAAGTCTTTTCTGATTGTTTGCAGAGTAAAAATGAGTTGCTTTCGAAATTATTTCGGATGTTTATTGTATTACGGTTTTTCAAACCGTCTAACTATTGTCGCTATTGAATGGGCAATAATAGCAAGAGGATTCATTTCGTCATTGGAGGCAACAAAAAGTCGGTAACTGATAGCTACAACGAATGAAGCAATAACGAGAAAGCGGATAGTGCTAAGATGTTTTGAAGATAAATGCATAACGCCCCCTAAATGAATGTGAGGGGGATTAAATCATGCAAATTTGTTGTGTGCAATACTGGTAATTTATCCTAATAGTCTACTATTCACCTCAATCTACGTCAACCAATATTTGATGTAGATTTGATTTTCTTTTAAAAACAATATCTTGCAATTTGTTGGGTTTTGGGGTTAGGTTGTTTTTTGGACGTTTCCATCAAGTGTAAAGATACGTTTAGCCTTCATAGTGAGTTCAGTTACTGTCTTTTTCTCTGAAATCGGCGCATACGTGATCATCGCTTAACGAGAAGATCAGCGCCGTCAGGTCCATGCAGCGACAATTCTGAAATATCAGGAGGCATTACGCTTCCTGCTCTTTCTTGATACGTTGCACCGTCTGTGTGCTGACACTGAAATCTTTTGCTACGCTCCGAATTGATCCACCATTCGCGAGAGCGGCAACAATTCCCGCTCGATCAATTGCTTTTCCATTACCACGTTTTGCTATACGCCCAGCGGCCTTAGCTGCGGCGATCCCCTCACGCTGGCGCTCAAGCATCATTTCACGTTCCATTTGTGCCACTGCTGCAAGCACTGTGAGCATCATATTCCCTGCGGGAGAGTTCTTCCCTGTCTTAAAGTCTTCTTTATGGAAATGCACAGACACGCCGCGCTCTGTTAATTGCTCAACCGTTGCCAGTAGGTCGGCTGTATTACGGCAAAGTCGATCAATGCTGTGAACATGCAAAACATCACCTTCACGCACATAGTTCATCATTGCCTCAAACTGTGGGCGCTGGGTATTCTTGCCTGACGCTTTATCTTCAAAGACTTTATCAAGAGTTACTCCAGCTAATTGACGGTCTGTGTTTTGTTGGACAGTCGATACCCTAATGTATCCAATATTAGCCATTTTCATTTTCCTTCTGTGTTGATTTGTGTGTAGTGATTATTGATCGTGTTGATTAGGTGTGTAAAGGACTTTTTTCACTACGAAATTCGAAGGTTTTTAGTGTGGTGATTTAGCCTGCTTTATCACTACACGTCTTGCATGAGAATCATGTAGTTACATTTTGGTAAAATTAGCAAGCTATTAAATAGTGTGTTTATTTTGAAAAAATAATTTTTTGTTGCATTAAAGGAAACTTGTTCGACAAATAATAGGTTGATTTTCGATCAATAATTTCTGATAGTGCTCTGTAAGGCGCAGCGAAAGTGATGTAAAAGTGAAGAAAGCTAACATTGCACTTTTTAAGCTACTTTTCATTGAATTTTTACGTAGGAATTACACAGGGATTAATCATCAATTACATTGAATTTAAGCCTGTTTTAGATGTTTAATTTTGGTAGCAAGAAACACTTTTAGAAGATCATTGCACAGATGTTATGTGATAAATGGATGTAACGGTAGGTCACTGTGAGCTAGGGGGTAGGTCACTGTGAGCTAGGGGGGAGGTCAATTTGAACCACAATAAGACTAACGATAATACTAATAATAAAACTAACTATTAAACTATATAATATAATTCTTTTTTATCTTTATAAGAATAATTATATTTTTCTTTCCAAAACTTAAATTGATGTGTCAATTCAGATAAAGTAAATGAATCCAAATTACCGAAAATCCTTTTAGTAAGCTCTAAAGTATATAATTGATTTTTATCAAAATAACATTCTTGATATTTTAAACTTTTTACGAACTCATTAAATTTATACTTGTATTCTTGTCTAATATCTTCAACAACAACACCATGCTTAAATGCATACATATCTTCTTCAAATAACCTTTTATTATCTTTGGCTAT
>OODO01000890.1_pt1 | contig 23851 bp, 30 predicted proteins | sample 1671261 | NCBI WGS metagenome assembly OODO01 (sample SAMN06348138, study PRJEB24527) | human gut metagenome | biome: human gut; feature: ankylosing spondylitis patient; material: feces | host: Homo sapiens | place: China | collected 2015-10 | reverse complement strand
AATTGATGCTTTTTATAAATTCTTTTGTTTCTTTCTCTGTTGGTTCATGTGATGTATGAGCTATTTTGTCACGTAATTCTTTCCTGTTTTTATTTGCATGTTGCCACTCAAGTGGCGCAATTTCGGGTACAGAGATGTTAAAGAGTTGTTTGAATAGTTTTTTACATCTATCATCGAACTTCCAGTTTTTATTTAATGTTTCTTTTGTCTGGCATTCATTGATACCATTGCGATGAAAGGCATTAATAATTTTTCTGAGAATATAGCTTTCAAGGCCTGCTGATGCTTCAATTACGGCTGATCTAAATGCACCTTTATGAACAAGATTGTCTGCTCTAATCAATAATAGTTCAGGATGTTCATTGAATTCATTTGACATTAAACGTTTTTTGAAATTATCAATGAGACTTTCATCGTGTTTATACCAGCTTTCTCTCATTAATGGGGTGATTACTCCAACTAAAGGAATTGCACTTATCTTAATACCATCGCAATAATGCTCTTGTAACACTCCGTTGGTAAATCCTGAGCCAACTTGATAAAGAGATATCTCGTCTGCAAATTGATCTTTAAAGGCAACTCTATACTGTTTTATAAAGTGGTTTATTATTCCGATACATTCCTCTGATCTTTTAGGTGGAAATATCTCTCTAGCAGTTTTTATTTTTCTCTCCAACTCTATTTTTTTATCTATATCTTGCTGGCTCATTTTGGATAGGAGCATCTCAGCATCTTCCACAGATGGGAAGTTATCTTCTTTCCTTATTTGGTTTCTTATAGAGTTGATTAGTTCTTCATGTGATATTTCTAAAAGGTCAAAACATTCCCAATAGTTGGCGAGAGAAATAATAGTCCGGCATTTCATTATCCCTCTTTCATTTGTGTGATGTGGTAGTAGTTGTTCTCTGGTACCGATTAATAGGGTTTGAGGGAATAAGCTTGCATCTTTAAATAGTGCATAGTAATCGTTGTGAACTGTTAAGCGTAAATGGTTATTTTCATATAGAAAATCATAATCACCATCTGGAATATTGAGGACATAAGGCAACTCGACCAAGTAACGTGCAGCAAAGATCATTTCAGTCATCTCCATATGAGAATTCAATTGTGCCAAAAATCATACACTGCCACAACGATGAAAAAAAATCTTGCTTTGCAACTATAGAAGGATGAATGCACAACTAACCGAAATCATGCGCCTTATCACCAACCTGATCCGCACTGGTGTAGTCACGGAAGTGGACAGGGAAAACTGGCTTTGCCGGGTGAAAACAGGCGACTTAGAAACCAACTGGATCAGCTGGCTGACCCTGCGTGCCGGGAATGCCCGGACATGGTGGCGACCATCGGAAGGTGAGCAGGTGGTGGTGCTGAGTCTGGGCGGCAATCTGGAGACCGCCTTTGCGCTGCCCGCTGTCTATTCGAATCAGTTCGCACCACCGTCGACGTCGGCGGACGCCTGCGTGACAGAACATCCTGACGGTGGCTGGTTTGAATACGAACCCGCCACCGGGCGCTGGTATGTCAGGGGCATCAAATCCATGGTTATTGAGGCTGCCGACAATATCACCCTGAAAACCAGTGAGTTTGTGCTGGAGGCTGACCGCACGCGTATTAATAGTGAAGTAGTGATCAATGGCGGCGTTACCCAGGGCGGCGGTGCGATGAGTTCTAACGGGATCGTGGTTGATGTGCATCAGCATACTGGCGTCCTGAAAGGCGGCGATACAACCGGAGGCCCGGTATGACGCTTTATAGCGGGATGAACAATACCAGCGGTAAAGCCATTACTGATATTGACCATCTGCGCCAGTCGGTGCGGGACATTCTGCTGACACCGCAGGGTAGCCGCATTGCTCGCCGGGAATATGGTTCCCTGCTGTCGGCACTGATAGATCAGCCACAAAATCCGGCATTACGCCTGCAGGTCATGTCGGCAGTGTATGTGGCGCTGAGTCGCTGGGAGCCACGGCTGACGCTGGATTCCATCACCATCAACAGCAATTTTGACGGTTCAATGGTGGTGGAGCTGACCGGGCGGCGGAATAACGGTGTGCCTGTTTCCCTTTCCGTATCAACAGGAGCAGAGAATGGCAGTGATTGACCTTTCGCAGTTACCTGCGCCGCAGATTGTGGATGTGCCGGACTTTGAGACACTGCTTGCCGAACGCAAGGCAGAATTTGTGGCGCTTCATCCGAAAGATGAGCAGGAAGCAGTGATGCGTACGCTGGAACTGGAATCTGAACCCGTCACCAAATTGCTGCAGGAGAACGCTTACCGTGAGTTGCTTCTGCGCCAGCGCATTAACGAAGCCGCGCAGGCTGTGATGGTGGCTTACGCGATGGGCGGCGATCTTGACCATCTCGCTGCTAACTACAACGTGAAACGCCTGACGGTGACACCTGCTGATGATGACGCTGTACCGCCCGTTGCGGCTGTGATGGAAAGTGATGAAGCGTTACGCCTGCGTGTGCCTGCAGCCTTTGAAGGGCTTTCTGTTGCTGGGCCAACTGCCGCTTATGAGTTTCATGCACGAAGCGCCGACGGTCGGGTGGCGGATGCCAGTGCAACCAGTCCGGCACCTGCAGAGGTGGTGCTTACGGTCCTAAGCCGTGAAGGCGATGGAACAGCAGAAAAAGACCTGCTGGATGTGGTGGAGAAAGCCCTGAACAGTGAGAACGTCCGCCCGGTGGCTGACCGTCTGACGGTTCGCAGCGCGGAAATCATCCCGTACCGCGTGGAAGCCACCATTTTTCTCTATCCGGGGCCGGAAGCAGAGCCGGTAATGGCAGAGGCAAAAGCCAGCCTGCAGAGGTACATCGCCAGTCAGACGCGGCTTGGTCGGGATATTCGCCTTAGCGCCATTTTTGCCGCGCTGCATGTTGAGGGTGTTCAGCGTGTGGAACTGGCTTCCCCGCTGGCGGATGTGGTCCTGAACAAAACGCAGGCGGCATCATGTACGCAGTGGAGCGTGACCAACGGGGGTACGGATGAATAGTCTGCTGCCACCGGGTTCAACGCCACTGGAGCGCCGACTGGCGCAAACCTGCAGCGGGATTTCTGATCTGCAGGTGCCGCTGCGTGACTTGTGGAATCCGGCAACCTGTCCGGTCAGTTTCCTGCCTTATCTCGCTTGGGCGTTCTCTGTGGATCGCTGGGACGAGGGCTGGACAGAAAGCGTCAAACGTCAGGTGGTGAAGGATGCTTTTTATATTCATCAGCATAAAGGAACCACCAGTGCCGTGCGGCGGGTGGTGGAGCCGTTCGGCTTTCTGATCCGCATTATTGAGTGGTGGCAGACCGGAGAGGCACCGGGCACGTTTCGCCTGGATATCGGCGTGCAGGACCAGGGCATCACTGAAGATACCTATCTGGAACTTGAGCGGCTGATAAGCGATGCCAAACCATGTAGCCGTCACATGATCGGCATGTCCATCAATCTGCAGACCAGCGGTCCGCATTGGGTGGGGGCCGCCAGCTATCTTGGCGAAGAAATCACGATCTATCCGTATATCAACGAAACAATTATTTCTGGCGGCACCGCGCATGAAGGCGGGGCGGTCCATGTTATTGACACAATGAGAGTGAATCCATGAGCACAAAATTTTATACCCTGCTGACGGATATTGGCGCGGCGAAACTTGCCAGCGCCGCCGCGCTCGGTGTGCCGCTAAAAATTACCCATATGGCGGTCGGCGATGGCGGCGGAGTATTGCCAACGCCAGACTCAAAGCAGACTGCACTGGTAAATGAGAAACGCCGGGCTGCGCTGAATATGCTCTATATCGACCCGCAGAACAGCAGTCAGATTATTGCCGAACAGGTGATTCCTGAAAACGAGGGCGGTTGGTGGATACGTGAAGTGGGCTTGTTTGATGAGTCCGGGGCATTGATTGCCGTGGGCAACTGCCCGGAAAGCTATAAGCCGCAACTGGCTGAAGGTAGCGGGCGCACTCAGACCGTGCGCATGGTGCTGATTACCAGTAGCACGGACAATATCACCCTGAAAATCGACCCTGCTGTAGTGCTGGCAACCCGCAAGTATGTGGATGACAAGGCACTGGAGCTGAAGGTGTACGCGGATGATCAGATGGCAAAACATCTTGCCGCACCGGACCCGCATTCACAGTATGCACCCAAAGAAAGTCCGACGTTTACCGGGACACCCAAAGCGCCAACGCCAGCAGCAGGGAATAACACCACGCAGATTGCGACCACCGAGTTTGTTCAGGCGGCTCTGACGGCTCTTATTAATGGTGCGCCAGCCACGCTGGACACGCTGAAAGAAATAGCCGCAGCCATTAACAATGATCCGAAATTCAGTACCACCATTAACAATGCGCTGGCACTGAAAGCGCCGCTGTCGAGTCCGGCACTCACCGGAACGCCAACCGCACCTACTGCGGCACAGTCGGTCAACAATACACAAATTGCCACCACGGCATTTGTGAAATCGGCGATTGCGGCAATGGTGGGTTCTGCACCTGCGGCACTGGATACACTGAACGAACTGGCGGCGGCGCTGGGGAATGACCCGAACTTTGCCACGACAATGCTTAATGCACTGGCAGGTAAACAACCGCTGGACAATACGCTGACTAATTTGAGTGGAAAGGATGTAACTGGTCTTCTCACATACCTTGGTTTGGGAGAAGCAGCGAAAATGCCTGCTGCGACAGCATTAGCCAGCAGTGCAGGTAACATCACTATTCCAGTATTAATTGGTGGAGTACAACGAACAGCATTGCTTCAGTGGAAGACGCTATCAGTGCCGCAATCTACCGACGGTAATATGGTCGTTGTTGATGACTCATGGCCGGTTGCCTTTCCTAATGCTTGCCTTTCCATCAATCCTTCGCTGGTCAATTCTGTGATCTACGCGACTAATGGAGCCCCTTTTGTTAGCGCAGCGATTGTTGACCGGGTCAAATTCAAAGCCGCTTGCGCATACACGAAATCTAATTCAACAGTGGCAGTATGGGGAGTGGGATATTAATGGTCGACTATGTATTCAGCCCGACGGAAAATGCTTTTTATCTTGTGGCACTGAAATATGATTATTTAACTGCTGGCACATGGCCGTCAGACGGCATCAATATAAATGCTGAAGATGCACTGGTTTTCATGGGAAACGCTCCTGAGGGTAAAATGCGTGGCATTGGTGATGATGGGTTGCCTTGCTGGGTAGATCTTCCGTCACCTACGCATAAAGAACAACTTGCTGCGGCTGACTCAGAGAAAAAGTCGAGAATTGACCATGCCAACGAATACATGAACGGTAAGCAATGGCCTGGTAAAGCAGCTATCGGTCGTCTGAAAGGTGAGGAACTGGCACAATATAATTTGTGGCTGGATTATCTGGACGCACTGGAGCTGATCGATACTTCCGGTGCGCCAGATATTGAATGGCCTACGCCTCCGGCAGTTCAGGCCAGATGACATTCGGCGCGGTGCTGGTATCTGTTGCCGTCACCGCGTCAATGTAATCCAGCACAGCGTTAAGGCGGATTGTTTCTGCCTGCGTCAGCTTCCGTCCGGCCTGTAATTTCAGTTGAATCAGACTGATGGAGGCCATTGCAGTATCAATCAGCAACGGGCGCTGTGCTTCTGCTGCATCTACTGCTGCGCCGTGCTGTGCCTCGGTATCTGTCACCCATTTCTCACCATTCCATTCATCGTATGGCGTTAACGGGGCGATAGTGGTTGTATTTTCAGGATAATCACCCGGAGCTGTGATTTCTTTCGATTCTCCTGTTTCGGTGCTATAGACGATTTCACCGCGATGATCTGGCACATATTCCCATGAATTTAAATTCACAGAACGACAGATTGCATAACCAACCTTATGTATGCCAGGTGCATCAAGACAGGAACATGCCGGAATACCGACACCAACAGCAAGATATTCAGTTGACGTGGAAATATATTCCCGTGTTTCACCATCGTAGTTATAAACGGTAACATCCCCTGCCTTTGTTGCAATAAGCTCACTATTTAATATTGCTTTATGCATCAGGCTGCCCTCACGATATAGTTAAATGCAATATTCCGTGGACGGGTTTCATTTATCCCATATGCTGTTGTTCTCTGATTCCCGACAAAATATCCATTTGGATTAGAAGATACAGAATAATCATCAAAATCAAGTGGGCTATCAGCACCCGGCGTCAGGCTTGCAATATATCCTCTTCCCATAACTTCTGATGCTGGTATTTCTTTTGTACGATAATCACTAACTCTGAAGAGCTGCCCTTGGTGGGTGTGTGATTCCACTCCTCCATTCTGAAGACTTAGCAAGGCACGTACAGCATCAATACCACGCCCGTCATCCCAGCCACGAATAAACTCACCACGTAAATCAGGCAATTTATTTGTCGGGTAAACTTTTGCCAGTTCCGGGTATTCTTCAGCAGAAAAAGCCGCACCATTGCATTTCAGCCAGCCTGTTGGCGGAGTGGCTGAAGGCCACGGAACAGGCACCCCAACCGGTAATGCAGAGCCTTCTCCCAAACCAAGGTTTTCGAGAGCCGTTTTCACCGTGCCATCCGATTTGATATCGCCAAACGGATTCTTGCGGCTTAACAGCAGCGCACGAAGCGCGGTAAGCAGCTGGTCATGCCGCCCCTTCTCCAGGCTGGCACCGGAGGCCTCCACCACGCTGCAAAGCTCCTCCTGCAACATGTCAAAGTAGTCATCATCCAGATCGGTGGCAGGTGTGCCGGTCTGGGGGTTACCACGGGTAAAACCGTTCTTACCCGCGCCGAACTTATCCTTCTGCGCGGTTTTCGTGTCTATACGATGCATGGATTACTCCGGATATTTAAAAATTATGTAGGTATGCGACGGGCAGAGTTTGTTAAGCACACACTCGACAACGGTGTCGCCCCAGATACGCAGTGCGGAATCACAGGGATCGCCACATGTCATCCAGGTGGTGTTGGTGTCGGCTGGCATGTTGATCTGCCAGTAATACCGCCATTCCGGCGCATTCACCGCGTCAGTACAGGCCGATGAGCAGGTGAACGTGCTTTTGTCGTATCGCGTGATGGTGGCATCTGGTCTGCCCAGGGCAGCAAGCTGTGCAAGATAAAAATCCTCGTTGATGCCGCCCGCCAGGTTAACCTTCGCATCCAGCCGTTGCTGACGCTGGCGAAGGGTCTGCGTTACCGCCGGAATACATTCATCCGGCAGACCGCACAGACGCTCCCAGCGGTTTATCAGTTCAGTGGTGGTGCGCGGATCCAGCTCCCGCATCAGGGCATCCGCACGCTGATGAACGCGGGTTAATGACGGTGCTGCACCGGCAATCGCCGGATCGCTGGCTGACCACGCCGGACCAGGGGGCAACAGTGCCGACAACAGACGGATGTAATCATCGTTTGTCACGTCCATGAAATCGTCCCCAGAACCGCCAGTTCATTTTTCGCAATGGAGATATTGTCCGCCGGGGCAAGCAACTGATGGCTGTATTCCCCGTTCGCACCGGAAATCGCTTCACTGATACGTGACACCTTCAGTTCTCCCTGCGGATAACCATCACGCAGCAGGAACGAACGCAACTCGGCGGTGATGGCAGCCCGTATTTCCGGTGTGTCCGGCGTCACGCGGATATGAAAATCCACTTTATGCGCCACCGGCCTGAATACATACAAATCAGAGCCTGCCACCGGGGCCAGTGGCTCGATATGTTGTCTTGCCGACGTTTCCGTTGACTCTTCCGGAATGGGATTAATCAGGTCACTGCTGGCAATCATCACACCGACAGTCCCCGTTCCCATCCAGTGTCGGTATGTCCATGCGCGGGTAATGCCGGGCACTTCTTTAGCCCAGACGACATAGTCCCCGTCAGCCCCGCCCTGAGGCGTCCAGTAATACCGCTCAATGACGCGGGCGCGCCACGTTTCCAGATCTTCAGCATCAAATCCGCCTGTCAGGGTGTCAGCCACACCGGAAGACGGCAGACCATTCACCGGCGTGACCAGGATTAATGCCGTACCGTCGTCAGTGTTACCGACCGCGCCTGCATTTGAGCAGGCGATCGGCACACGCAGGACACCACCGGAGCTGGTTGCATCGGCAGTTGCCGTGTACTGAACCAGGTCATCGCGCTGAATCACGCTCCCGGCAGTCACCTTCAGGCCATCGCTGACACCTTCCCAGCGCATATACCCGCTGGCAGCCGTGGCCCCCTTGCGCGGACACCGTTTCATCGCAGCATGTCGCGCCAGCCAGGACTCATCGCACAGGTCAGGCAGCATGTTCATTGCCAGATAATCGATGTACCCGTAAACCGTATGCAGCGCCGCCGCATACACCTTTGCCCGCACGTCTTCATCCATGCGCCGGAGCGTGTCGCTGACGTCCAGCCTGGCGAATAAATCGTTACGGAGCATACTGATATTTTCTGCCAGCGTCGGGCGCTGAAATTCACTGTCCGCCATGCGTTATCGCACTCCACAGATCATCAAAAGAAATCATTACCGGTCCGTCACGACGCCAGAGAGTGATACTGTTACCCAGTTCATTAATCCCGGTGCGGCGGATATCCAGATCAATACGGGACACCACGCCATCATCAATCATCCATTGCAGGCATTCGCGGATATACCCCCTTACCGTCTGCACCAGCTGATTGGTCAGTTTGCTGCGCTGAAGCAGCCACAGTCGGGAGCCGTAACGGTCATTCTGTACCGCAGGCCAGGTATCCCCCCACCATCCCATCGGGACGTCGGCGTTGTCATCAGGCTCCGCCCGCCGCCAGGTAAACAGGGAAATCACCACGGAGCGGGTCAGCGGATCCAGCGGTGCGCTGGCGCAGGTGCGTTTACCGTTCACCGTCAGCCACAGTTCCATCATGCCTCCATCGCTTTATCCGGTTTGTCGGTGTTACTGCCCTGACCGTTCTCTCTGTGACGATGCCCGTTATAGGCAAGCCGCATCGCTGACATGGTGGTGCCGCCGGAGTCGCACAGGTCTTTCACCTGTCCTGTCACTTCCAGGTCCATTTCAAAACGTGCTTCAGGTGCATTGCGAAACGTGATCGTTTTACCTGCACCGTCCACCACGATCCCCTCCCGGGTCAGCGTCACAGACTGCCCCTGATCGTCATAGACAGCCACCTCACCCGTCTGCAGCCCTTTCAGGCGGTAGCGCCGGTCCGACACCGTAACAACCACCGCATGAGAACGGTCGCCATCCGGAAACAACACCACCGCTTCCGCACCGCTGTTTGCCCTTGCGGTAAAACCGTAGGGTTCAAGATGTTCAACCCCGGCTTTGGGTTCACCGGCAATCAGGGACACATCCACGGTCTGACATTTCGTGGCGGCACTGATGCTTTTCACCACTGCCCGCCCAATCAGGCCGAGAAGTTGTCGCTGCATGGCTTCAATCGTCCTCATCAGAACGGGTCCTCCTGTACTCTGGCTTTTTTCTTTTTCCGCGCGCCGGGGGCTTCGGGTTCAGGCAGATAAGCATCAGGTGGGCCGACACGGATTTCCGTCAGAGTGCCGTTCTGGTCCTGAGTAAACGTGACTTCCGAGACAAGCAGTTCGGTATTGTCGAAACCACAGACCGGATCGAAGACAATCACCCGCTGGTTGGGCTGCCACAGCGTACCGTTACCCTGTCGCCAGCCCTGCACCACATAGGTGGTTTCATCCGTCCGCGCCGCCCGTTGTCGGGCTTCAAAGTCAGCACGCGCAATACAACCTGCCCCCGTGGCCTGCCCTGTCTGCCTGATATACATCGGACGGTAACGGGCAATAAATGCGTCCTCTGTGCGGGCCCGCAGCGCGGTGGTGGTGGCCTCACCGAAATCATCGTCGTTTCCGGCACGCTGCCCCGCCACCTGGTAAACAGAAAACCGCTCCCGGATACTCTTCTCCGTATCACAGGAAAGGATGTTTTCCCCAAGTACCAGCGCGGTATGTGCCCGCGTTGAGCCAATACCGCCAATCACCAGCCTGCCGTGCGGGTCGTCGTAAGCCAGCGCCTGCTGCTGACCGAGTATTTTGTTGATTACCTCAATCACCGTTTCACCGTGATCAGGCTGAACATCAGGAATAACACCCGACGGCGCACCGCTGTTCACCACCTCAATGCCGAAAGGCGCAGCAAGCGCCTGCGCAATCTGCACCAGCGAGCGTCCGTTAAACTGTGTCGGTTCGGCTGCACAGTCAATCAGGTCAGCCGTCAGACTACGTCCGGCAATACCGGTACTGACCGAACGGGCATCGTAACGAACGGGAGTCGCCTCCACCCAGCCGGTAATCACCAGCTCATCACCAATCAGCACTTCCACTTTTGAACCGTTTTTAATGCGCGGCTGAAGCGTGGTGATACCCTCATCTCCCGGCCACTGGCGAGTGATCTCCACACTGAAATCCCGCGCCAGCCGTTCAATACCGGCACCGATGCGCACCGATGTCCAGCCATTCCACTCCCGGCCATTTACCCGTAGCGTGACATTGTCGTTCATTGCACTGGCACCTTCAGAGGGATCACCGGCACAAAGCCGGGATGCGTAATGGCATTACGCCGGATAATGTCCGCGTCACGCGCCGCGTTATCAAACCAGGTCGCCGCCAGCACCAGCGCGGGTAAAACCTCATCCGGTGTGCGCTGAATGATCCGTGCAGACTGTTCAAGGCGCGTGTTGATATCCGCATTCAGATCTGCTTTCACCCGGCGCAGCGCCAGAAACAGCGCATCACTGGTTGTACGGGACAACTCCTTATCAATTGCCGTATTCAGTGTGTCGCGAATGTCAGTCAGTTCTTCCCACGTCGGCAGGTCAACCGTGTTTTTCACCGCCGGTGCATTGTTCAGTGCCGGATGCGTGACGGAAGGCCAGCCAGTGCTCTGCGCGGGTGTTGTTGCCTGCCCCACTGCGGAATTCTGCATCACCGCGGAAGTTATTGGCGCAGGCAATCGGGTGACGGCATACGCCGCTTCGCTGATTGCGGTCGTACGAAGGGTGCTGGCAACCACGTTACGCTGCTGCGTCGCCGTGGCGGTGGTTTTACTGTCCGTTTTCCAGACGCCGCGCGGTTGCAGATCGCTGCCGAGGCTGACACCGGAAAGCGTTTTGATCATGGTGACCAGGTCGCTGGCGTTACCATAAAGGCGTTTCCCGGTACGCCACATTTTCTGCACCTGCTCAACGAAATTTTTGCCTGACGATGGCGGCGGCAGAAGTACCGAGATATCCCCCTGCAACAGCCTGGCGGCATCCGATACGGCAGAATCCACCACTTTCATCGCATCAGAAACATACCCCAGCATTATGCTGGCATTACCGATAACGTCGTTCTGCACGAAATCCGCCACACCATCGATACTGAAACCGCTGAAGCTGTCACTGATGCAGTCATCCAGTGCAGAACAGGATGACATCAGCGTCTGCGCCGTCGCCGCACCTGATGTGGGGTAAGAGAGTTCTCCTGCTTCGACAAACTTCAGGTCAAAGCGGACAATACGCCCTTCACTTTTCGATGTGCTGACCCGAACTTCCCCGTCAACACAGACTTTCAGCTCACCATATGTCGGGTGGACAAGCGTGCCGGGACCGGGTTTATTCAGCGCTTCAATCAGGCGATCGCGCTGGTCAAAGCAGTCATCTCCCACCACATAAGCCGTGATGGACGGGCGAAAAGTGATTTTCCCCAGGTCTTCGGTATAGGGTTTGTCGCGGTTCGGGTATTCATGTGTTTCCACACGGCGACCGGTTCCCGCACTTTCTTCTTCAACCTTAAACGGCACGCCGCGAAATGACGCGTCCTGAAGTCTGTCACGCCAGCCTGAAGACGACGAAAGTAATGAAGGTCGGGTGGGAAATGAGGATAAATCCATAGACTGACCTCAAAAAGGACTGCGTTATCGTGGAAAACGAAAAGGGGAATACCCCACATCGTGCGTGATTTTCATCAGGGGATCGGCTTTGCCCGGTACATCAATTATCTTCATACCTGGCGGAGCATTCTCGAACGTGACTTTCAGCTCGCTGTGCTGTGTCATGGAAGAAGATGGATTCAGCAGCGGAACATTGGGTTTGTACTGACTCAGGCTGGCCTGATACTGCTCGTACTCTTTACGATCAAAAAAAGGCGTCCAGTCTGAAGCCAGAAACAGCCCTTTATTATCCAGCCAGTTAACCGTATCTTCAGGAACAACACTTTCCAGAGTATCTTTAACCGGCTCATACATCAGGGTTCCCAGAAAACCATATACCCCGGCCTTCCCGATAAAGCCGCGGCCTTTCCCCATCAATCCCGTTTCTGCCGATACCTTCCCCAGCGTACGCATCTCTCTGGTCACTGCGGTAATGGATTTGGTAACGTCAGCAACCCATTTGGTTGCCATAAACAGGGCAATCGCTTTCAGAACAGTTTCCCATCCCCCCATCGCCTGCGCCGTTTCATCCACCACGTGCCAGACTTTTTTTATGACAGGACCTACGGTTTCCCAGTTATCAATAATGAGGTAAGCGCCACCAACCAGAAGAGCAATCAGCCCCTTAGCAGGCGTCATATTCATCACACCGCCGAGAACTTTCATAATTCTGGACAAAGAGCCTGCAGCGGCTCCCACCGTCAGTAAGGCCAGACCGATTTTAGCAATGGTCTTAACGAGCTCCGGGTTTTCACGGACAAACGTTCTCACTTCCTCAAGGAGCGGTTTTACCGCTTCAAGACCATCATTAACCTCAGGAAGAAACGTTTCCCCCAGCGTGGAAGAAATGGCATCAAGTTGATTTTGCAGAAGTAAAAGCTGGTTTTCCGTCGTCGCTGCCCTCGAAGCATATTCCTTCTGCATCGAACTGCCATACTGCTGGGAATCCGCAACCCGCCTGAAGTTGGTACGCAACAAATCAAGGTTAGTCAGCAGAGGTGCTATCGCGCCCAGAGACTCTTTCCCGAACAGGGCATTCAGCACAGCTGCCTGTTTTTCTTTGGGCACTTTAGCCATCGCATCCAGTACAGACAGCATGGTTCCCCGGGCATCTTTCTGCATATCAGCAGCTAATTTCTTCGGATTGATCCGCAGAAAACGTAATGCCTGTTTCTGCGATTTTGTCGCGGAATTTCCCGCGGTCAGGGAAAGCATGAAGTTCTTGATCCCTGTGGCGGCAATTTCTGACTCCACGCCCATCCCGGCAATGGTTGCCCCCATTGCCGCGATTTCGCCGGAAGCCACACCTGCAACACCACCTAAAGGACCAATACGCGTAACAATATCGGAGATTTTCTTCGCATTCGCCGGGCCGGTATTACCAAGGTAGTTGATTTTGTCAGCCAGCCCGGCCACTTCATCCTGCGTCATATTAAACGCAGTACGCCACTGGGCCATCATCTGCCCGGACTCTTCAGCCGTGGTATCAAAGGCCACGCCCATCTTCACCGCATCAGTGGCAAACTGCATCAGTTCATCACGTGCAATCCCGGCCTGACCGCCAGCCGCCACAATTTCCGCGATCCCGTCTGCAGACATGGGAAGCTCAGTAGACAAAGCGCGTACCTGCTCCGTCATGGCCTTAAACGCATCCGGCGTATCCAGACCGTCTACCACTTTGCGGACATCAGCCATCTTCGATTCAAGGGTGATGGCTGATTTTACAGGGAGTGCCAGTGCCCCCATTATTGCAGTACCCGCCCCGGCAGCGCCCAGAGCAAGGCTGGAGACTTCTTTCTGAAACCCCTTAAGCTGACGCTGCATACCTTTAAGCGGGCCGGACAGCCTGTCAACGGCGGTGATGATGGCTTTCAGCTGAAAATTATCAGCCATGCTTCATCTCCTCATTTATACGGACGGCCTCTGCCTCCAGATCAGCAAAGTGGGAAATAGCCGTCCGGCGAAGTTCAAGGGGGTTTAATTTCCAGAACCACGCGACATTGTAGAATCGCTTCCGGAGGTCTCTTCCGTCTCCAAGCCGGTAAAAAAACGCATTACAATCATGCCTGCCTTGAAAATATCCAGCTTCGTCATCTGCGCTGCAGACGAGCGCGGGATCCCGGCCAGAAGCGGGATATATTTCAGCGCTACCTGACTGTCCATTTTCATACCACCATCAGGTGAAACAGAGAAAGGGAACCCCAGCGCCTCAATCTCGTCATACGTAGGCTCACGTATTTCCAGCACATGCAGTGTTTCTTTGTGGGCGATGATCGGTTTTTTAAGTACAAGCTCAATCACTGGTAATCCCCTTCTTCACCGTGGAACTCAAGATCAACCGTGCCTTCTTCGGCATTATGGTTCGCTTCGCCGTGCAGCCAGGCAGACGACAGTACATAGACCTGACCGTTCGCCAGCTCGGCAGTGATGGTCATCTCATCAGACGAGGTGATTTTGCTCACCGGAAAATTCTTCGGCACCTTGAAGGTCCCTTTGACATAGGGCGCACGGTGAGTTTCCTTGCGGTCCACTGAACCGTCCAGGCCGATGATGTCATCATTGACCGTCCTGTTCATGGGCACCTCAATGCCGCCGGTCAGCGATAGCTGCTGACCGTCAATTTTGAAATAACAGGTTCCCCCGATACGGGCCATTATGCAGACTCCTCTGAATACTGAAGACGGAACTGGTTAACCACGGCAAAGACACGCAACTGGTTAACATAGTCAGGCGGGAACAGCGTGTTCAGGCGGTTCGGATCGCTGGCATCACGCTCCACAACCAGGTACTGCTTAAACAGTTCGTAGTTTTCCACGATCCCCGCACGCTCAAGCTGACGGTAGGTTGCCAGCAGTTCCCCTTTGATCACCGCCGGGGTGACAATCGCCTGACCGGGACCAAAGCGGGTACCGTCACTGGCAAGCTTGTGACGCCCGTACTTACTGGTAATGACGGATTTCAGTTTGCGCAGTACATACGCGCTGGTATGCAGTGTCTCACTGTCGAGGTAGCTGTTATCCGCAACCCCGTAAGCGTTTTTCCTGTACGTGGTGACATCACGCTGAATGCGCAGTACCCCGCTTTCGACATACGCCGTTGCCACGCCATGAGACAGCAGGGTCTGTTGTTCGGTCATCGTGAACCGTTTCCCCTTCGGCGCAGGCAGCATATCCACCAGCTCACCGGTCTGCGTGGGACGTGCCGGATCGTTGCGAATAAACACCGCTGCGCGGGCGGTACGGCTTGCCGCCAGTTCGTCGGCAGGCGTCTGGGTCTCTTTTTCGTACCCCGCCAGGGTAATGTGCTGCTGGTTAAACTGGTCACCTGCGGTCACCAGTTCTGACAGCGTGCCGATCTTTGCCGTATACACATGACCATACAGCTGACGCGCATAGCTCCAGCGACCGCTGGTATCGTTCATCTCGGTCACCAGCGTGTTAACGGAGGCCGTGTCGTTGAACGGCAGACCGATATAATCAAACGGCTCATCCGCCATTGCAGCCACCGCGCCGGTGAGAACCGGAGCACCCGTTCCGGCGGTACCCGTCGCCACGGCAATCTGTACGCCCGCTGGCAGCACTTCGCCCCCACCAAAGCCGTAGTAATTGAGGCTGACAGGAATTTCATTCCCGCAAAGCCCCTTATGACGCGCGGTCAGTGTGACCACGCCTGCCGAAGATGAAGCCGTAAACGGCAGGGCCGGAACGGCATTGATGGCATCTTTGATACTGCTGGCAATCGTCGTGACGTTATCGCCGTTGGTCACCGGAGCCTGCACGCGGGTACGTCCCACATAGACATTCACCGTGCCGGTTTCGGTTGCCGCCCCGGTCACCGTCAGCGTAACCGTTGCCGCCGCGCCTGTGGATTCAGGAACGGCAATCACATATAGCTCGCCAAACGGGTCGGTCTGGCGATAAGCCTCGACCATACGCGCCAGCTGACTTCCCGCACCACAAATCTGGCGTGCATAGTCTGCCGACGGCATCAGTACCAGACTGTTGGCAACAATCTCTGCACCGTTATTGGCATGACCAATCAGCAGCGATGCTCCGCTGTCCTGTGCAGTATTCGCCGCCTGATTATCCATTTCCGCATAAAACAGCGGAACCAGCGTATTCGACGGAATGGTGTTAAAGCTCGTCATCGGTATTCACCTTTTTATTCACGCGCCGGATATCACCCGCTACTTCACGGCGCAGCCAGTAGTTGTTCTCGTCAACATTTCGCCCTTCGGCGGGCAAAAGGTCGCCGCGGGCAGGGTCAGGAACTGACCGCCCTTTAACAGGTTTGACAAACATGAGGATCCTCAGGAAGGAAGGGTTATTTCGGTGTGATGTTCGATATCGCCGTCAGGCCCGTTACCGGGCTCGAGATAATCAACATCAATCGCCAGCGTTTGCAGTTCATCCAGACTGTTCAGATCATCCTGCTGGCGGGTATCGTCTTCAGTCAGCTCGCTGATGACCGAAAAATCGAACTGATAAATCAGCTCATGACGATTCAGATCCAGCAGCGTGCCGCCGTCATAGGTAATCGGGTTACCGCACGCTTCCGGGTTCCAGCCCAGCAGGGCCTTAAAGAGCATCTGCCGGACATCGTCCACCACATCATACGAGGCAAACTGACCGCGCTCATCACGCCCGTTACTCAGTATGACAACCACGGAGAAGCCCTCTTTCAGCTCCTGCCAGTAGTCGATCTGGCTTTTGTTTTCTCCCGGAGAGTCATCACCCGGTACCACATACGCCGCCGGGAGTCTCAGCTTTCCGACCTCCGGCAGATTTTTGAACTGTGCCGCGCCTGCCACCCGGTTTTCAAAATACGGGCAGCGGGCACGCAGCGCAGCAATAACAGGCGTCAGTTTCATCTGTGTCGTCGCTCCGGCTTCAGTGATTTACGCAATTCCCGCGCCAGAAAATAGCGTGTCCAGCTGCGGTTCTTTTCAAGAGTTTCCACCATGAAGTTATTACGTGGAGCCAGTCGCCAGCCGCTGCCACCGGATGCACCACGATGATGACTACGACGACGTTTTGCTCCTCCCCGGACACCAAAAAACAGAAACGCCGGATAGAAGTCACCAGAGATCATCCGGTTCCCCTTCCCGTTGCGCTGGTTAGGGGCAATGCGTGTCATAAAACCGGCTCGCTTTTTACTGGCTCTCGGCACCATATAACCAATCGAACGAGCCAGGCGTCCGGTCTGATAACCGGGGTTTTCACCCGGTGCCGACCGCGCACGGCGCATCACCAGCCGACGGGCATCACGCATATGACGCTGCCCAATCGTGACAAACGCCCGCCGGACACGGGCGCGGTTAAAGCGCATCTCGGCGGGCTGCTGAACATCAACGTGAAAAAAGGGAGTCGCCATTGCTGCCTCCGTGACTCTGCCTACATTCGCCCAGCTCCGTACACTCCAGCAGCAGAAAGCGCCGCGCCCCGTTCAGATCACGCTGACGTTTCACCCGGTACACACTGTCACCGCAGACCACCTCATAATCAGCGGTGATCCCCCGGCGGTAACGAATGGTGATGTAATGGGTGATGGCGTCCCCGGTCTGCGCGGTTTCCTGCCAGGTGGTGGCACTGGTCTGGATAACCTTCGCCCATGTCCGGAACGTAACCGGGTATTGAGGCTCCACGCCAAAGTTATCCGCGGGCATATCCACCCGCAGGCGGATCAGGACGTGTTTATTCAGTTCACCGGGGTCCGGCAGAATGTAGGTTGCGCTGGTCTGCGCCTGACGAATTTTCATTGCGGAAAGTACCTGTACGGGCCGACAAGCCAGCCAAAACTCTGCGGCATGTCGAGTTTCTCCACTTCCGTAACCGACGAGCGGTTTTCGTAAAAATGGCTGATAAGCATCAGCATCCCCAGACGAATATCATCCGGCAGGTGCAGCCCGTCCGGATCGCTCTCCGGAATGGTTTCATCCGGTGCATAGAGCTTCCGGTTCAGATACGTTTCCGTCCGCTTTTGCGCCGCACAGGCCAGCAGTTGCAGATGGCGGTCATCAGCATCGAAATCCTCATCCAGCCGGAGTTGGGCTTTAATCTCTTCCATTGTCAGAAGCATACTCAGCCCTCTTTACTGGTCGTGGCTTTTTTCTCTTTTGCCGCTTTACTGCTTTTTGCACTGGTTCCGCGCTCTGCTAACCCGGCCTGAAGTGCAATCTCCTGCACCCGGGCAGGAAGCGCCCCGTCGTCATACTCACCGGCCCGAATGACCTCAACACGCATACCGTCCGGTGACCATTTCAGATCTTGTTTCAGGATCATGATTCTTCACCCGTCAGAACAGGGGGCGCGGTTCCGCCCCCCTGAGTGATTACGCCGCTGCAATCTTCAGCAGTTTGATGGCCTGCGAATCGACCAGCATCCCGCCGGTGCGCTTGGTGGTATAAAAACCGACAAACGGTTTATTGGTGTACGGGTCACGCAGAATGCGGGTGCCGATACGGTCAACGATGGTGTAACCCCGTTTGAAGTTACCAAATGCAATGGCTTTCGCATCAGCGGCGATATCCGGCATCTGTTCGTTTTCAGCGATACCGTAACCCGCCAGAGAGGACGGCTGCCCCAGTTCCAGCCCCGGACGCCACAGATAGTTACCCTCGGTGTCTTTCAGCAGACGGATGGCAAACAGGCTGTTGTTGTTCATCATGAACTTCGCGCCAGTGCGGTGTGCCTTACGCAGCGTGTAAATCAGTTTGATAATGGCGTCTGCGGTCACCGCGGTCGCTTCGCCGGATACAATATGCTGAAGTTTGCCGAACGCCCGGACCTTGTCGGTTTCATCAGTGGATTCATACGCCAGGAACCCTTTCGGCTTCTTGGTGCCATCGCCTGAGGTAAAGGCAATTTCTTCCTGTTCGGCAAATTCGGTTGCCAGCTCGCTGTTAATCCAGGCCTCCACGTTGAAGAAGGCATCGTCCAGCATTTTCTGGGTAGCCTGCGGGTTGCCGTAGATTTCCCCCATGAGAGGTTCAATCAGCTCCAGTCTGGAGGTGGCAGTCTGGGATCGCGTATCCGTTTCCCCCACCCATCCGGAAGCCGTACCGCCCAGATTCACCAGTTTTTTGTAGTCGGAACCGCCAACGGTGATCACCGTGGCTTCCTGACGCATCACCACTTCATCTTTCAGCAGGTTAAGAATGTTGCGATCCAGTTCTTCCGGCACGGCGTAGCCACCGTCTTCATCGGTACCCACCTGCAATGCCTTACGCTCCAGATCGCGCAGACCGTCTTCACGGCCTTTACGTAGAAAGCCCACAAACGCCTCTTTATGCTCGGTGGCCAGTTTATTTTGCGCTCCACCTGCCGGACGTTTCAGCTCAAGCAGCTCTTTTTCAAGGTCGCTTTTGAGATTTTCCAGCTCGCTGAGTTTCCCGTTCAGGGTTTCCACCTGCCCGGCAAGCTTGCCTTTTTCCTGCTCAATCGCATCCACGCGCTTGTCGTTCTTTGCTTTGAAGTCGTCAAACTTCTGCTGCAGCTCCTGCGCGACCTGTTCGACATCTTTAATATCAACCGCCATCGTATTTCTCCTGATTAGAAGTTCAGATTTTTCAGTGCATTCAGTGCAGAGCCCACATACTCAGCGTCGCGCAGGGACAGTGCGCCATAGCCCCCGGCCATGAATGCTTTGGCCTGGGTACGGGAGAGTCCGACATCACGCAGGACTCTTTCGATTTTTTTCTGTTCGGGGATTTCCCCGCGGGCCAGCGCGTTCTTGACGTCGCTGATCCGCGCCTCGTCGTTAGACGGAAACGTCACCAGACTGACTTCCCAGAGGTCGATTTCTTTCAACAGAAAGGCTTCTTTGCTCCGGTCGTATTCCCAGTCTTTCAGGACGTACCCAATAGAAAGGCCGGTTAACGAACCGGCCTTCATGTGTGCATGTGCGCGTTTTGCGAGGGGATCATCATCAATGAGCAACCGCCCCCTGACGTAAAGCCCGACATCGTCTTCCTTCATTTCGGTGTAAACACCGATGGGTTCATCCATGCGGTGCTGCCAGAGCAGCGCAGGTAACGCTTTTCTGTCACTCCACGCCCGCAGGGAAGCAGCAAATGCCCCGGACATCACCACATCATCGTGGCTGTCCTTTACACCAAAGACGGAGCCATACCCTTCAAACTCACCGGAGTCACTGACAGATTTCAGACTCAGCGGTACATCAAGACGTTGTTTCGTCTGCATTGGCGTTATCCTTCTGCTTACCGGCTTTACTGCCATCGGAGGGTTTCGTGGTCATGTTCATCGGTGTGAGATAGACATCCCCACCGGGACGCGGATTCATATCTTCCAGGTCGCGGCAGTCATTGGGAGAGTAAATTCCCCAGTTAATCCCGGTGGCGTAGGCTTCAAAACGGGACTTCATATCCCCGCGCAGTAACGCCCCGGCGTTAAATTTGGCGTAATAAACGCCCTGCTTACTTTTTCGTACCAGTCCGGTGTTGATCCGCTGCTCAATGCGGGTCAGATACGGCACCAGTGAATAGTTGATAAATCCCAGCCCCAGTTCTTCGATATTGTTGAAGGTGGCGCGATCGGTGTTCTGCACCATGTGCAATGGCACACGGAACAGACGACAGATTTCTTCAAGCTGAAACTTGCGGGTTTCCAGGAACTGGCTGTCCTCGGCGTTCAGCGCCATCGACTTCCAGTCCAGCCCCATCTCAAGGATCATCGGGCGGTGAGCATTACCAAGCCCGGTGTGACGCTCCTCAAAATCTTTCTTCAGACGCTCATAAGCCTGATCCGACAGCGTCTGCTCTGTACGCAACACACCGGACGTCACCGCACCATTGCTGAACAGTCTGGCCCCGTGCTCTTCGGTCGCAGCTGCCAGCGATATTGCCTCGCGGGCATAGGCGATGGGATTCAGTCCCACCAGACCGTCCAGCGTCAGCGTGCGCACATGCCAGATATCTTCCTGGCTCAGTACATCCGTGGAGCCGTCCGGGAATGTGACCTGGTAAACCGGTTCCCAGCTACTGTTAAGCTTCGGTACCACACAACCTGGGTCGACGGGCAGCAGTTCAGCCACTTCGCCAAATGCTTTCACTTTGTAGGCGTAAAAGTTTCCCCGCAGGCACAGACAGGTGACCACCAGCTCCCAGAACTCCTGCGGCGTCATATAGCCATTGGGATGCGTGGAGATCAGCTTATGCAGACGTTCGCCGGTGGCTCTCTGTTTCAGGCTGCCGTTCAGGTGATACAGGTTGCAGGGCAACATCCCGACCGACTCCGCCAGCACCCTGACGCAGGAAAAAACCGCCGTCAGTCGCATGGCCCGCTGGCTGCTGATCTGCTTTCCGGTATAGGTGTCATATGACAGCCCGATAGCATCCGCCAGCTCTGCTGGCGTGGTCACCGGTGCGTCACTTTTTCGTTGAAATAATCCCGAAAAGAACACTATTTACCTCCGCCGACAGACGGCTGTGTACGGTCGAGATATCGCGCCACCAGCCACGACCAGAACAGGCACAGCGCCCCGGCAACAACAAACCCCGCCGGGGGATAAATCAGCCAGGCACCATACGCCAGCAAAAGCGCACCCAGCACGCCCACCAGAGGCGCGAGAATCAGCATGATCATAATTACCTCAGTTAAAGCGAGCGGATCCCGTAGGACTCAATGTGATCAGACAGCGTGTCTTCTTTCTCGTACAGCATGGCTCTGCCAACCGCCATAATCAGCGCAACTGCACCATCAATTTTGTTTTCCGCCTGCTCCTTGACGGGCTTCACCACATCATCGTTACCCGGAATGGTTTTGCCGACCACGTTGCCGATACACCAGGTCATGATGGGATTGCCGTCATGATGAAAACGCCCCGATTCAATTGCCGCTTCCAGCTCTTTCATCGGGTCGGACATGTTGGTGTAGTTCTGAATGATGGTGATGGGGTTCAGGTCTTCATCCGCAAGGTCATGCGACAGCCCGGTCGCCCCGAAGGGGTCGATGGGTGACTCACTGACCGGGCTGATTTTGTTCGCCGCTTTGGCCTCCTCGAGGATGTAGCGATAATCCACCTCCGCACCATCGGTAACGGTCAGAACGCCCATTTCCACCCATTTCTGAAAGCGCTCGGCTGTCCGGCGATCTTCATTTTTCTCGACGCTGTACACCGTGTCATACGGTACCCAGAAGCGCGGAGCCACACTGTAGTAATGCGTTTTACCGTCAATCTCGCGGGTATAAAGTCGCGCCATACTGTTCATATCCAGCTTACGCGCCAGGTCAAAGGCCAGAATGCACGGCTGCCCCTCAAACTGCTCAAGGGTCAGTGATTTATCCTCGCAGCTCTGCCAGCTCACCAGGTTGAAATACGCCGAACGCGCCGACACCCAGATATTGAGGTGTTTTGTTTTAAAGACGTTTGCCAGACGGGCGTTATTTTTCGCACGCTGCTGCTGACTTAACAAAAATTCGCGATAAACCGACACGCCAATATTTGGATTGGCTTTTTCCAGCACCTGCGGGTCGGTCCAGTCGTCACCTTCATCAACGGTATAGATGATCCCGAACAGTTCATCGTTGGGCACCGAGCCGTTGAGCATCTCGATGACTTCCCGCCGCTTGTCGTAGCACGGCCCCTCAATGTTGTACCCGGCAGTAGTAATGGCCCACATCAGTGGCTGACGTCGCGCCCCCATCCCGGTAAGCATCGTGGTGTAAAGCGCATCGGTGGCGTGCTCGTGATATTCATCCACCACCGCACAGTGGGGTGATGATCCATCACCGGGGTTACCGATCAGCGGTTCAAACCGCGCGCCATCCTCCGGACGGTTCATGTTTGAGGCGTTAACCTCAATCCCGAACGCTTCCGTCAGCATGGGTGTGCGTTTACACATCAGTCGCGCCGGGCGAAAGACTTCCCACGCCTGTTTCTCTGTCGTGGCACCGGAATACACTTCCGCGCCAAACTCGTTATCACAGGCAAAACAATACAGGGCGACACCGGCAGAGATTGCCGATTTGCCGTTCTTACGGGGGATTTCGGTATACACCTCACGGAAGCGGCGCAGCCGGGAGCCTTTATTGACCCAGCCAAACGCGCAGCAGATCACAAAGAGCTGCCACGGCTCCAGCGTGATGGGCATCCTCTTGAATGCCCACTCACCCTTGGTGTGCGGCAACAGCTGAATAAATTTGGCGGCCCGTTCAGCCAGGTCCTTGTCGAAGCGGTAACGAAACGACTTACTTTTTTCCGCCATCAGGTCATCAAGATGGCGCTGGCAGGCCTGCATCACAAACTGGCAGCATTTACGTTGGGGTAAGATTTCCGGCTCATGATTCGATGATTTTCAGAAACGGGTTAGTGGCTTTCTTCTGCCCCGCCAGGCCAATCAGACGCTGGCGGCTGCTGGGGTCGAGTCCGAGCATTGCCCCCGTGCTGCTCATCTCGGACTCCTGTTCTTTTTTGGCGGTCAGCTCCGGGTTTTTGACCATACCGCCCATTGCACCGGTGATGGTGTTGCCCTGGCTGGCAATATTTTTCACGGCACGTCGCCAGAACTCATAGGCCACGCACCACCGCTCAAGTACCGCCAGGTCAGTCACGCACAACAGGCCCTGACCGCAGAGTTCTTTGGTTGTCAGTTGCCACATGATCGTGGCGAGAGGGAGATCTTCTTCAGCGAACCACTCCGGTGGCTCAACACCTTTGATGGGCGTAAAAACAGGTTCATCTTTGTTCAGGGCTCGCTTGCCGGGGTTTCCGGCCAGCGCCTTGCGCGCCGTTGGCTTGGGGCGACGCCCGGAACGCCCCGCCGTTCCAGCCATATGCGGCACTCCTGGTTAAATTTCATTTTTCGCGGGTATAAAAAAACGATGGGGCGGGCAGTCCGGAAGACGTCAGGCCGCAGAGATTTGACCCGCCCCTCCCCTCAGACAGTTGAGAATTATTATCACTTAAACCGTTCACGGGCCGTCTTCGCCTTATGACACG
>OODO01000884.1_pt1 | contig 23964 bp, 21 predicted proteins | sample 1671261 | NCBI WGS metagenome assembly OODO01 (sample SAMN06348138, study PRJEB24527) | human gut metagenome | biome: human gut; feature: ankylosing spondylitis patient; material: feces | host: Homo sapiens | place: China | collected 2015-10 | reverse complement strand
TAAGCTCCGCAGGACGCACGATACATGGTCTTTAGACTATGTATAGAAGTGCGCCCTTAGTTCCTAAGGGATTTTGCCGTTTCCGGCAGTCTTGTCCTTTTTCTTGGAACGCTTGGAAAGATACTTCGGGCAGTCAACCACAACCGCCCGGAAGCTCTGTTTACATTCGTGCTGGCATTTCCGGCACAGTTCGTTGTAAGTGATACGGCTGCGGTCATTTAAGAAGAAAGACCATTCCAACCGCCGCTTGTTACTCATTCTTGCCATAACCGGCTCCTTTCTCCGTTTCTATCTGATGTACGCAGATAGGCTGTTTTGGTGTAGCGTCTCGGTATCATTTTTAAGGTTTTTTCCCTCTGTATGCCCCTTTGGAAAGTGCGGCAGTATTGCAGTCAGGGAATGATACCTCACGCTTATTTGTCGCTTCCCGGTACGGTTTCGGAGCCTTTTGCCATCCATTCAAAGAAAGCAATTTTGCTGACCTTGATAAGCCTGCCCCTGCGGAACGCCGGAAAGCCGGGGGTGTGTACCAGCTCATAGGCGCTCGCTCTTGAAATTCCCATAATCCGCTGAATGTCCGCCACATCCAGAACCAGCGGTAAATCCTCGTAGCTGTTCAATCTCTTTTTATCGTTCATTCTGTTCCTCCCATAAATCAAATAGGTTAAAATGCTTCCTGTTGCCGTTCTCCCCAAAAGCCGTTTTCCTGCCCCATTCCTGCGGTGTTTCCCTGCATTGGTGCGCCGGATGCGTCACTTCTCCTGCCGGTCATATCCCTTTTGGACGGTCATTCACTTGTCAAGGTACTGTGTGGCACGAAATTACCAACTGCAATCATCATAGCGGACTATCCTTGACAAAACAATGCTTCTGCGATACCATGAGTGTAACGGATATAACTGAATTATATAATTACCATAAACAAAGGCAGGGGATAGGGATGGAGAATCAGTTTATACGGCATGAGCCATGTTTTGAGAGGATTTTGTTTGTCCTGACGCTGGACAGGAAGAAAATGAAAGAGCGGATTTTGATTGGGGAAGAACAGCAGATCCGCTTCCGTCTGAACGGGAGCCAAAACGCAGAGGTGCTTTGTGATATGACACGCCCACTGGGAACTTTTTTGATAAACTTTGAGCGTGACACGGACAGAGACTGGAACTTATACGGGCTTTCTCCGCTGCGGCAAGCCCTCCACTCCAACCGATGGAAACAGCCGGAGCTGGAGCAGGCGGCAAGCGAATTTCTTTGGGAGAAATATCTTAGCAACGACCCTCTGAAAATGTATGTGGCGTTCCGTATCTGGAACAGCTATCTGCTTGCCAGAGAACCCCGTGACCGTAACGCTGCCTGTGACCGCTTCATGGATAAAATGAGCAGACTGACCGGGGTATTCCAAAACGAAACCATGAGCTTTGACAGGGAGACAGGAAAACCGAAACATTTTCAAGCTGGCAGCCTTTATTTCAAAGGCGCACCGTCAGAAGATACCCGGCTTGACCTCTGGTTCCCGGACAACCGGCGCACAGAAGAATGTGTGTCTGCCTATGCGTCCCTCTACCCGTTGATTACCTATTATCTGAACAGGCTGAATGACTGGGGGCTTTGCTTCCGGCAGTGCAAGGTCTGTGGGAAATATTTTCTGGCAAAGAGCCAGCGGTATGAGCTGTGCAGCGACAAGTGCCGAAAAGCACAGGCGCTTCAAAACAAGCGGGAATTTGACGAGAGGGCAAGAGAAAATAACTATGACCTGCTTTATAAAAATGAATGCCAGAACTGGCGCAACAAAATAAACCGGGTAAAAAATACCGCAGGCTTTCCGGCTGACCGTCTGGAAAAAATACAGGCTTCCTTTTCCGACTTTAAGAAAGAAGCCTTACAGAGAAAAAAGGCTGTAAAAACAGGAACAGCCAGCCCGAAAGACTTTACGGACTGGCTGTATCAGCAGAGTAATGTAATTGTGGAACTGACTGAATACTAAATTTTTTCTCGTTGTGAGGTTTCTGTGACATTTTGTTGATACTATAAAAAGAAAAAGGATGTGATACTATGCGAATACTGGTTGTTGAAGATGACCAGCTTTTGAATAAGACATTAAGCTATAATCTGTCGGCTGTCGGATATTCCGTGGATGGGGCTATGTCAAAAGCTGTTGCCATAAGATTTCTTGAAAAACAGGATTATGATTTAATCGTTTTGGATGTCAATCTGCCGGATGGGAACGGGTTTGATATATGCCGCGAGGTAAAAGAACGCCGTCCCGATACCGCCGTGATTTTTCTAACCGCAAATGATATGGAAAGCGATATGCTGAAAGGATTTGAATTGGGCGCAGATGATTATGTAACAAAGCCCTTTCCTATCAGCGTGTTCCAAAAGAAAGTATCTGCTTTACTGAACCGCATTTCAGCACAATCCGGCGGAGATTTCTACGATGACGGGAATTTGTATATCAATTTTTCCGAATTATCAGCGTGTCTTGCAGGACAGCCGATTACCCTTACATCATTGGAATATCGTTTACTAAAAGTGCTGACAAGAAATTCTCAAACTGTCCTGACCCGGCAGGTATTGCTTGAAAAGCTGTGGGATATAGATGAAAATTATGTGGATGAACACGCACTTACCACAACGATCAGCCGCATCCGCAGTAAAATTGAAACGAACCAGCATTCCTACATCAAAACCGTTTACGGTATGGGCTATATGTGGATTGGAGGAGCGCAAAAATGATTTCAAAAAAACTCTCCTTAAATAAAGTCTGCATAATACTGGCAACTACCATTTTACTTTTATCCGTGGTCATGTTTTCGGTTCTATATATCCTGACAAAAGAAATGTCTGTGGTATTTTGTAGCATGGCGTTTTGTCTGCTTTTTCTACTTTGTGTTACTGCTTTTGTGATACTGATACGGCGAAAGCTGACTTTGTTTTCTGAAATACTTTGCTGCACCCTAGACGAAATGATGAATGGAAAAATAGATATATCACAGGTTGCCGAAGAAGAAAACCTATTTTATAAAATCAATCATCGGCTGGTGCGCCTTTATGAGGTTATGCAGGAAAGCAAAAACAGCGTTGCCCGTGAACGAGCTGACTTACAGGAATTGATTTCCGATATTTCTCATCAGGTAAAGACACCGATAGCAAACTTAAAAATGGTAAATGCCACCTTATTAGAACAAGAAGTGCCATCGGATAAACAGCGGGAATTTCTGCTTGCCAGTGGCACACAGCTTGATAAACTGGATTTCTTAATGCAGGCTATGATAAAAACATCCCGGCTTGAAACGGGTGTTATCTCACTTGAAAAGAAACAGCAGCCCATTTATGATACTCTTGCTATGGCTCTGGGTGGTATCTTTCTGAACGCTGAAAGGAAGCACATACAAGTTGAAGTAAACTGCCCAGAAACATTGATTGTTTCGCATGACCGCAAATGGACGGCAGAAGCCCTATTTAACATATTGGATAATGCAGTTAAGTACACGCCGGAGTACGGTTCTATCCGTGTTTGCGTTGAAAGCTGGGAAATGCACCTGAAAGTCAGCGTCACTGATACCGGCAAAGGTATTCCCGAAAACCAACAGGGAGCAATTTTTAGGCGCTTTTATCGGGAAGAAAATGTCCACGATATAGAGGGAATCGGCATTGGGCTGTATCTCGCAAGGGAAATTATTAGCTTGCAGAACGGTTATATACAAGTAACTTCTCAAGTAGGAACAGGCTCAACATTCTCCGTTTTTCTTCCCCATGAATAACCTGTTTTTTTGAAATGTCACAGGATTGTGACATTTCAGGGCAATTTATTATGTCGGCTGTGACATTTCTGTGAGGATTGCCCTTTATAATGAAGCCATCACAAGAAAGGATGGTGTTCTCTATGAGCATTTTAGAAACAAAAAACTTGAAAAAATACTATGGCACCGAGCCGAATATCACAAAAGCTCTGGATGGTGTAACTCTCACTGTCGAACAGGGAGAATTCGTTGCCATTGTGGGAACTTCCGGCAGCGGCAAATCCACATTGCTCAATATGATGGGGGGCTTGGATGTTCCCACTTCCGGTAATGTAAAGGTCAAAGGAAAAGATTTGTCAGGGCTGAACGATGAACAGCTTACGATTTTCCGCAGACGCAATATCGGTTTTATTTTCCAGAACTATAACCTTGTTCCCGTTCTCAATGTATATGAAAACATTGTTTTGCCCGTAGAATTGGATGGCGATACAGTAGATAAAAATTTCATGGACGAAGTTGTGCAAATGCTGGCACTCGGCGATAAGCTGCAAAATATGCCGAACAACTTATCCGGCGGTCAGCAACAGCGTGTAGCGATTGCTCGCGCCCTTGTCTCAAAGCCTGCCATTATATTAGCCGATGAACCAACGGGCAATCTTGACAGTAAAACAAGCAACGATGTATTGGGACTGTTGAAAGTAACAAGCCAGAAATTTCATCAAACGATTGTGATGATTACCCACAATAGCGAGATCGCCCAGCTTGCAGACCGTATTGTCCGCATTGAGGACGGGAAAATTGTAGAATAAGGGGGCAAAACTATGAATGATATTTTATTTGGAAATAGCAATCGCCCTGTTATCAAAAAATTATCCAACCGTTATTTCAAAGCAGGAAAGAGTAGAAATATCATTGCAATTATTGCAATCGCTCTAACTACTATACTCTTTACAACCATTTTTACATTAGGCTCTGGTTTGATAGATACCGTTCACGACCAAAATATCAGAAAACAAGGTGGCGACGGTCAAGCGGTTTTGAATTATATAAGCGATGAGGTTTTTGATAATATAAAAGGCAATGAGATGATTGAACAGATTGCCTATACAAAGGCAGTGTCTTATCATATCAATAATCCCGGACTGGAAAAATGGCGTGCTGATATGTGGTTTATGGACGATACTGCTTTGAAGTTTGCACGGTATGAGCCAACAACGGGACACCGTCCTGAAGCAGAGAATGAAATTATGGCTGATACCAAAACGCTGGACGCACTTGGTATTCCTGCTGAAATCGGAGCAACCGTAACTTTGGACTATCAAATTAAAGGAATTTCATATTCAAAGAATTTTGTACTATGCGGATTTTGGGAAACAGACAGCCTAAGTAATATTGGACGACTTATTGTTTCTAAAGCCTTTGTTGACAATAATTCTGAACTTTTAACATACACCTACCCCGAAGATAATGACTATTCCGGCGTAGTCGCCGCTTATGTTATGTTTCATGGAAACGGAGCTATCGAATCAAAATTACATCAGCTTCTTGCTGAAACGGGCTATACTTGTGATACTATGGGCGGAAGTCCATCGGATGACAATTATGTGATCGCTCGTGTTAGTCCTGCATATCAAGGCAGTAACTTTTTAGAAAATCCAGCTTTATTGATTTCGGGGATTGTTGGCATACTTTTAATTATGATAACAGGGTATTTGATTATATATAATATTTTCCAAATCTCTGTCATTCAAGATATTCAATCCTACGGACAGCTTAAAACTTTAGGCACAACAAAACGACAAATAAAGAAACTTATCAGCAAACAGGCTATGTTACTTTCCTTTATCGGTATTCCATTCGGCTTACTAATTGGTTTCTTTGTTGGACGAGCATTAGTACCATTTTTAATGAACGGCACAGTTTATGCTTCGGACGCAGGAGTAAAAGTAACTGCCAATCCAATTATTTTTATCGGAGCTGCCTTATTTGCACTTGTTACAGTGATTATTAGTGTAAATAAGCCTGCCAAAATAGCGGGTTCAGTATCGCCTATTGAAGCAATCCGCTATACTGAAAATGACACAGCAGCATTTCAAGGCAAAAAGGCGTCTGATAAAAAGTCTATACATGGAGCCAAAATTCATCGAATGGCATTATCAAATCTTGGTCGGAACAAGAAACGTACAATTTTGGTTATTATTTCTATGACTTTGAGTTTGGTATTGTTTAATACGGTATTTACACTTGCAAGCGGCTTTGATGTGGAAAAATATGTAGAAAAATTTGTAAACAAGGATTTCATCATTTCTACTGCGGATTACTTCAATTTTAAGTTTGGGAATAGCGACAGCAAAAATGACCTTTCCACTTCTTTTATTGAAGCAGTTAAGCAAAATCCGGCATTTGATGAGGGTGGCGAGTTATATACCACAAAGATTTTGGAAGAAACATTTTCTGTCGAGAATGGAGTTACCTCAAATTACAACAAAGACGCTGAGGGAAATCCTTTGGTTCAATTATATGGAGCAGATGATTTTTTACTGAACTCAATGGATGTTATAGAGGGAACGATTGATTGGGAAGCATTAAAATCCGGGAATTATGTACTGTATGCTCTGACCGCAGATGACAATGGAAACATTATTGATGACCCTAATATTCATGTTGGAGATACACTTCACTTTAATCATGTGCAAATGGACGGACTTTCCAGTAGTATAGATAATAGTTTTGACTGCAAGGTTATGGCAAAGGTGCTAATCAATGAAAACACCGATACGATAAGAAGTACCGGATTTGCAAAATTTTATATGCCGACAGAGGTTTTCTTACCTCTTTGCGATCAACCTCATTTGGTGAGTTTCCCATTCAATGCAGTTGACGGTATGGAAGCTGATATGGAGGAATTTTTAAGCAGCTATGTTGAGGATATTGAGCCGAGTATGAATTACGACTCTAAACAAACATATATCAATTCCTTTAATGATTTAACTTCTCTGATTATTACCATAGGGGGAGCGTTAAGCATTATCATTGGCTTAATAGGGGTTACAAATTTTGTAAACTCTGTTCTTACCAGTATTATTACACGCAGAAAAGAACTTGCTATGCTTCAAAGTATTGGTATGACAGGAAAGCAGCTAAAGAAAATGCTATCATTTGAGGGCTTATACTATGCTGCGGGAACAGTTGTTGCGTCAATCGTATTTGGTTCTCTGGTATCGGTTATCATTGTAAGAGCAATTTCAAATAGCATTTGGTTTTTCACTTATAAATTTGTTATTTTCCCTATGTTTGTTATCTATCCATTTTTGATTGCGCTAACGGTTATTATTCCGGCAATCATATATCGAAAGATCGCAAAAACAAGTATAATAGAACGACTGCATCAAAACTAAATAATATAGAAAAGCTGGAAGCAAAATCAAGTCTGCTTCCAGCTTTTTTGTATTTGCTATTGTATGTGGTTGACTAAGGAATATTGTTTAAGCGTGAGTTTGTGATATTGGGTGTGGTATCTTTAACTATGGGAAACTCCATTATATTAGCCTCATATTTCGTGATTACCATAATGTAAAAAGTGCAGTAAACGATTAGTAAAACTATAACAGGAAGGATAATAAAAGCTATAACATCTGTTATTTTTCTTAAATTGACTTTGTGATTTCTAAATTTTACAAGCATTGAAAAAACTAATACATCAGTCAAATTGATAACCACTATACAAGTATATCTGTAAATCGTAGGTTCAGTTACCAATTCGTAGTGTGTATATCCTGTAAAAAAGCTTACAAAATAACTGAAAGCAAAACTTATCACTGTGTTAATCAAAAAGGCAATCAAAGGCATAAATATTCTGCTAAAAATATTGCCACGTAAACATAATATGGAGTAAATTTCCAGTACTGCCAAAAACATTAAATCATTTATTATCATATAGTATTCTACAAGAGATGAATACAACAAAATGCCAAACATTACTGTACTGAACAGTAAAAAGCAAATTACATTTCTTTTTCTGTTATCGGATTTCTCCATAAATAGATATAAAAATCCACAAAACATCAGCGGCTGAAATAAATCAGTCACTATTTCAACAAAAACATCAAGCATACTCTTTCACCAACCAATCATAATAATTTTTCTTTGCAATATCTTTATATTTTTTGCTAATAATAAATTCCTTTCCACAGTCTAGGATCACCCTGTTCGTTTCAAAAGTTGAAATATGTTTTGCATTCACAATACAACCAATATGAATTCGAATAAAACCTTTGTTGTTTAAATCTTCATACTTTTCATCCATTGTACTTCGTTCTTTGTATGCCAACTGCTCGGAGTAAAAGAAAACATAATTTTTTTCTTTTTCAAGATATAAAATGTCATTCAAATTCAAAAGAATAAAATTTCTCCCACTTTTTATAATATAGTCATTACTTATATTTTTTAATTTACTAAAAATAAGACTTATACAATCAAATACATTATCGTATAATTCAGATTTTCGTAAAAATGTATATGGTTTTTGCTTTAGTGCCTTAAAAACCATATTATCCTTGCTTGTAAGAAAAATAATGTATGGTATATCTGCTACACCTTTGTTTTTATTGATCTTTTCACATACCTTTATTCCGTTTATCATAGGCATATCAATATCAAGAAAAATGATATGATACTTTTTATAGTTTTCAAGTAAATAATATCCATTTGAATATTTATCAATCGTGCATTCCATCTCCATCTTTTCACAAAATTCTGAAATTTTATTAATCAAATTGTTAATAAAAATAGTTTCGTCATCAACAATAGATATATTTAACATATCCTCACCACCATTTTAATTCTAACAAATATTAAAATGTTTTTCAATATACGCTTAGATAATTAATTATTTAAGTTTTTACTATGAATTTTATAAGTTAACGAGCTATTACCGCCGTTATCTCTGTATCTTTGCTTGGTTACTAGCAATTTGGCTTTTCTTAAATCCTTAATTACCCTTCTTACTGTAGCAGGCGACAGCCTTATGTCGCCTGCTATTGTATTTACGGATGGCCAGCATTCGCCGTTTTTGTTCGCTCTGTCGTAGAGATAGGTATAGACAGCTACGGCTCTGTGTGGCAAATCCATTTGATATAAAAATAATAATCTACTCATTGTAATTTTCCTCCTGCGTAGGTCTTGTTGTTTTAATCGGCACTTTTTGCTGTTTGGTATTTGTGTTCTCTGCCGGTTTTTCCTGTGGTTCTGTTCCTTCTTCGTTTGGCAAGGTCTTGAGATTTGCGTTTTCTTGATTTGCTTCGCCATTAGCTTTTTCAAACTCCACATCGACAACAGGATGTTCAAATAACTGTGGACTGTAAGTTTGAATTATGTTGTTAAGCAGTTTGGAACGGTTAGCATAGTGAACTTCACGGTTGCCATTTTCAGCAACTTCATACTTTTCCTCAAATTCAATACCCCATTTAAAAAACAGTTTTAGCTTGACTTTCATCGGATAAAAGCCTGTTTTCATAACAACAAATGTGCCTTTAGGAAGCGATTTTAACTCATCAGTTGTCATTAGCGATGTGCCATACTTGCTGATGAAGAGTTCAGCTGCCTTGAATTTGACATGAACAGGGACACGATCAGCTGGATTCGGAGAAAAATCGAATACAGGAGGTCGCTTATGGAACACTTACCGAAGAAAACCTGTCAAAACGGCATCAGCTATACGCTGGTCGGTGACTATTACATTCCGAACTTACAGTTACCGAAAGAAAACCGCCCCATTGGGATTTGGGGGCAGATGCACAAAGCCTATCTGGAGCTGTATCATCCAGTCCGGTATAATGACCTGATTTTGTCCGGCAAACTATGGACATATCTGGCTGATCTGAATGAGCAGGCGCAGAACCGGCTGGATTGTATCATTGCCCAGATGAAAGAAGCGGAGGAAATCACCGAGGAACTGAAAGTCCGTGACCAGCTGGCATGGGTTGGAGCCATGAACAGCATCCGAAACCGTGCGGAAGAAATTGTCCGTCACGAACTGATCTATGACGCAAGGGAGGTGTTGTGAGATGGTGTTAGATGACTTATATTCTGGTAATATCTATCCCGCAGAACAGGTAGTTCCTCATGAAAAAGAATACCGCAAGCTACATAGGCACACCGGTGAGCTGCTTACCGAGTTAGAGGAAAAGCTCTCTAAGGAGCAGATAGAGCTGGTCAACCAGTTTCACACCCATGTGATTGATGTTCACTGTATGGAGTTAGAAGCACACTTTCAGTATGGGTTCTCCTTGGGTATGATGCTTATGAAGGAAGTGTATGACTTGCTCAAACAACACCATAATGGTGATTAGGCTGTGAACAATATGCTCAAAATGAAAATGTCAATGGTTTATCCCGTCTATTAATCTTCAAAAAGAAATAATTTTTGGACAATCGAAAACGAAAATTGTCCAATTAAATCCGCTGTTGTCCATTTGAGTTTAATAAATTCGCAAAATTTCCCCCAAATCTATTGCACCCTATAAAAAATAATGATATACTTGACAAAATGGGGTGAATGTGTTATGGCGGACGAACTATTTACAGTTGCTCAAGCGGCTGAATATTTGAAAGTATGTGATAAAACGGTACGGCGAATGATTGCCTCTAAGGAACTTGTTGCTTCTAAAGTAGGAAGTCGAAGCTGGCGCATCCGTAAAGATGACATAGATGCCTATCTAAACGCCACCAGTACGGGGCAGGAAGGAGCAGATACCATTGAGTGAAGAACTGATTCAGCGTAATTTGATAGAAGCTCCTGAAAAAATGGGCGATTGGAATTTCTACAATATTGGCGCTACTACATTAAAAGCTCTTAAAGGAGCGAAGATTATTCCCGATAAAGACTATGAAGCATATGAGGGAAAAAAGCCGGATGCCTTGATTGTTAAAAAGCCAATTATTATCGCAGCTATTGAGTATAAGACCCCTCAGGAGTTGCGAACCGAAAAGCAGATCGCTAAAGCTATTGCACAAGAAATTGGGACAGCCCAGATATTGCAGGCAAAAGTTTACATCGTTACTGACGGTAAGAAAACTTTTTGGATTAACCCCGCTACCGGTCAAGAAATTCTACAGGAAGATGGTAGCCGCATTACATTAAATTTTGACAAGAGTAGCACAGAGTGTATTACCCTCATCAATAAGATTCGAGCCTCTATTAATGCTACTAATAATCAAATCAAGGCTGCTGCGTCTGTGGATCCTCTGCCTCTGGCCGAAAAAGTATGGCAAGATTTATGGGCTGTTTCAGGAGCGACGCCTGAAAATTGTTTGTACACCTTTGTTGAGATTTTCATCTTCAAATACCTTAGCGATTTAGGTGTTTTGAAGGGAATGTATTCATTCTATGATTTGCTGGGAAAATACTCTGGCAATAATGAGAATGAAGTGCTTGAATATTATGCTTCCACTGTACGAGTAAAGATTAAAGCTCTTTTCCCGGGCAACCCGAAAGACAAAACTACCATCATCAATGGAACAATTTTTGTATCCAAAGATGACAAGGCTGTTTCTGGATATGCGACTGTTTTCCACAAAATTCTTAAGCGTTTTAATGATTTTGGGACTTTAGAGAACATAGACTACGACTTCAAAAGCAAGCTGTTTGAAACATTCTTGAAAGAATCAATCAGTAAGAAAAATTGGGGTCAATACTTTACACCCTTGAAGGTAGTTCGAGCTATTGTCAATATGATAGACATCACTCCGGGTATGAAGATTTGCGATCCGGCGTGTGGCGTTGGAAAATTCTTGCTTGAACCGATTCTTCACGATTTGCACCGGTTCTATAAAGTGGAGGATGGAGAATTAAAGCCTCAAATTACGCTGAGTGGTTTTGACAAAGGATTTGATAAGGACGAACAAAAAACAATCATTCTTGCTAAAGCAAATATGCTGATTTATATGTCTGGTTTGCTCCGAGAGCATCCAGAAATGACAGATAAATTTGCTAAACTTTTTAACGACACATTTTTGCTTCAGACTAACTCGATTCTTGGAACCTTGGCAAAGCCTGTCCATGATCAGTATGACCTGATTTTAACAAATCCGCCTTATGTCATGAGCGGAAGTAGTAATTTGAAGGAAGAGATTTCCAAGGATGATACACTCAAGAAATACTTTTCTGTAAGTGCAATGGGCATCGAAGGTTTGTTCATGGAATGGATTATTCGTGCCCTCAAACCAAATGGAAAAGCGTTTATTGTCGTGCCTGATGGTATTATGAACCGCAGTAACGACAAAAAGCTCCGTGACTTTATATTGGAGCAGTGTGAAATTGATGCTGTCATCTCTCTTCCGTTAAACACTTTCTTCACAACTAACAAAAAAACTTACATTCTTGCTCTGACAAAAAAAGTACCTGTTATGGTGGACGGTGTGTCTACGCTCCAGCGCCAAACCTCCCCAGTATTTACCTATTTGTGTTCGGAAATCGGAGAAACTCGTGATGTGTACCGTTTTGACATCGATCAAAATGATTTGCAGGTTGCATCTGATCTTTTTAATATGTTCAAGGGTGCGAAAACGAGTTTTGCCAACACATTGAACATGATTGGTGATCAGAGATGCAAAATTTCGAGCATTGATGATTTTTACAACGGAACTCATTGGTGCGTGGAACGATGGTGGACTCACGAAGAGCGGCAGGCTCTTGGTATCGAAGAAGAGTCCAAGACAATCGGAGTAAATGACTTTAGAGTTTTACTTGCTGATACGATTAACACATTGTCTGAACTTGATGAACCATTGGCTGAAGTTGAAAAAAAAAACGATGAGGGCCTTCAGTTTTTAGAAATCCCCATTACCCAGGTGTTTGATATTGTTCGTGGCGACGGAAAATATACTCGAAGCTATGTACATGAACACACTGGTGAGTATCCATTATATTCTGGCAACACATTTGGACCATTTGCTAAGATTGATTCCTATGATTATAATGTTCCAGCATTGACATGGGCAATAGATGGTTTAGCGGGCTACATGATGATTCACAGATCACCTTTTTCCGCAACCAACCACCGTGGAATACTCCTACTGAAAGACACAAATATAGACCTGGAGTACGCAAAATATACCTTGGAACCTATTTTTAGAGAGCTTAAAAAAGGGCGGCAAGGTGATAATGGAGAGAATGAGTACACATCTCTACCACCATTTATGATTCAATCTGTAAAATTTGTTGTTCCGGTAGACCATAATGGAGAGCCTTGGCTTGAAAAGCAAAAAGAAATCGCCGCAGGTTATGTAACTTTGGAACAAACCAAAGAAACTGTTGTTGAACAAATTGCAAATCTCTCACAGTTTTCTATTGTGCCGAATTGTGACGAATATGCGATTGAATATTTGCCTTTGAGTGAGCTGTTTGACACTATTAAAGGAAAGTCAAAGTACACCAAAAAGTACGGGAATCTACACTCAGGCCCCTACCCTGTTTACTCGGCATCAAGTCAAGGGACACTGACCAATTTAGATACCTACGATTATGACGGTCGTTATATGACATGGTCAACAAACGGATTTGCAGGTACAATTCTTATTCTGGATGGTAAATTTTCTATTAACGGAGATCGTGGAATCTTGGTTCCTAAAAACGGGCGTCAAGATTTGGACTTCGATTATATGAAATTTACATTAGAACCCATATTCCGGGAGCTGGCTAAAGGTCGAAAAGGCGATAACGGAGAAGATGAATTTACGAAACTATATCCTTCGATGTTAAGCGACATTATGGTACCAATTCCTGTCGATGGTAAAGGAAATATTAGCCTTTCACTTCAAAAGGAGATTGCCCAAAAGTTTATATCTGTACAAAATAGTCAGAAAGAAATCATTGAAAAATTGGATGCACTAATATCCAAGAAAATTTCCATTTAATCACAAGGAAGCGCTCATTTTATTTTGAGCGCTTCCTTTTTACTTTCGCTTTTTCTTTTTTGCTCCATGGTAAGGCTGTGACCGAGCTTTCCCCCTCATATTGTTGGGATTCTTCAGTAGCTTGGACAGGCTCAGTATTCGCAGAAAAGCAGAAAAATCATCGGATGAAATTTTTTCAAAAGGAATCTGCATTTTATCACAGAACTCATGGATCATAGCTTCTGTGTCGGTCCCCATCTGTATGGCCTGTTCAAAATTCTCTTTAACCTCATCCAGTGTTGGCTGTGGGTCGGCTGTGGTCTTGTCTTTCAAATGGGCTTCCCGTATATCCTGGACAATGCTGTCCAGATCATCATGAAGAATATGGCTGTAAAAATCGTTCTCCTGTACCTGACCCAGTTCCAGCGTCCGCATATATAGATCATTTTCTCCCGGTGCGTGTTCTTTCAGAATGGTCTGCCGGGTAGCTTCCAGAATCAGATTCATCTGGTTCACCCGCATATCAGCGATCCGGTCAATAAAGATTTCCATATCAACCATCAGCCGCAAAAAATTCGGATGGGTCGCCAACTCACAAAGCAGGCGGTTGTTGATTTTTCCGCTGCTTAATAATACAACCATATTATATTTATACATTTGACGGCACAAAGGTTGTTTCAAGCGAAGAAAATTACTGGAGTTACAGTAACTGCCTGTATGCGTATGATGGCAACGGCATTGCTGTTCACGACGGAGGCATGGGATATCTGCACGTTGAATACGTTTCCCTGTTTTCCATGACAGATAATCGGCTGGAGTGGGCAGATACGCTTATGAGTACAGAGGAATGCAGCTATGAGGACCTGCGCGCGTTCCTGGATACCTTAACGCCGATAGACGACTTCATTCCAATCACAGACGATTCGTATCTGACCAATTAATGAAAACGGCAAATTGCGCTGCGGGGGTCCCCAAATCATGCAGGTTGTGCCAAAGCAAATATGAAAGTCCCAGGTCATTTGACCCGGGACTTTTTATGTAAAGAAACCCCGGCGGGACACGTCTGCGTCCTGCCGGGGAAATTTTTTCTCAGCCTGCGTCCTCTGAAACGCTGGGGGTTTCGTAGGTTTCGATACGGCGGATGTGCGCGCCGAGTGCGGTGAGTTTGCCGACGATATCCTCATAACCGCGCTCGATGAAGTGCGCGTCCTCGATGAGCGTCATGCCCTCGGCGCACATGGCAGCAATAACCATTGCTGCGCCTGCGCGCAGATCACAGGCACGGACCTCGCAGCCGTGCAGCATCTGCACGCCGTCGATAATGGCGGTCTTCCCTTCTACCTGAATGTTTGCGCCCATGCGGCCAAGTTCGGCGGTGTAGCGGAAGCGGTTGTCATAGACGCCCTCGGTCACAAGACTGGTGCCGACTGCAGTAGCAAGACAGACCGTGATCTGCGGCTGCATGTCGGTCGGGAAGCCGGGATACGGCATGGTCTTGACGTTTGCGCGGTGCAGCCGGTAGGCCGATTCGACGCGGATGGCGTCGTCATATTCCGTGATGTCCGCGCCGATCTCGCGCAGCTTTGCAGTGATGCAGTCGAGATGCTTCGGAATGACATTCTCGATCAGCACATCGCCGCCGACAGCTGCCGCGGCCGCCATATAGGTGCCTGCTTCGATCTGATCGGGAATGATGGAATAGCAGCCGCCGTGCAGCGCCTTGACGCCGCGGACCTTGATCACGTCGGTGCCTGCGCCGGAAATCTGCGCGCCCATGGCGTTCAGGAAGTTCGCAAGATCCACGATGTGCGGCTCTTTGGCGCAGTTTTCGATAATCGTCATGCCGCTGCAAAGCACTGCTGCGAGCAGGATGTTCATCGTCGCGCCGACGGAGACAATATCGAGATAAATGTGGCCGCCGCGCAGCCCGCCCTTCGGGGCGTCGGCGCAGACATAGCCGCCGGCCTGCTCGACCATGGCACCCATGGCCTCGAAGCCCTTGATATGCTGGTCAATGGGGCGGACACCGAAGTTGCAGCCGCCCGGCATGGCAACATGGGCATGACCAAAGCGGCCAAGCTCTGCGCCGATGAGGTAATACGACGCACGGATGCGTCGGACGAGCTCGATGGGAGCAGTTGCGTTGCGTGCACGGGTGCAGTCGATCTCGAGTGTGTTGCGGCCGTAGCGGCGGATCTCCGCGCCCATATCGCGCAGAATCTCCAGCAGCAGCCGCACATCTGAAATATCCGGTACGTTTTCGATCCGGCAGGAGCCGCTGACGAGCAGTGTGGCCGGCAGGATTGCGACCGCCGCGTTCTTGGCTCCGGAAATGGTCACGGAGCCGGAAAGCTTTGTGCCGCCTTGAACGATGTATTTGATCAAAATGTAGTCCCTCTTTGGTAGCGTCAGTTGACACTAAGAGTGTTTGCAGAAACGCGTTATGTTAACAGAGCCAAATTCGGCCGCTTCTAGAATAGCACACCACGGCAGGAATGTAAAGGAAAATGACAATTCAGCAACAGAAAATCTTCAGATTTTCTTCATAATTCGACAAGTTTGGACAGCAGGATTATTTTTCCGCCGTGATTTCGCGCGTAATGCCGTTGATAAAGAAGCTTCCGGCGTCCGTCTCGACCAGCCAGACCGGCACAAAGCGGATACCGGTACCCGCCTGATCCGACGGCAGATAGCCCTGCGTGAGCGATGTCACCGTGCTTCCGACCCAGCCGAGCGCGTCGCGCCGTGCCAGCAGCTGCGCCAGCGCATCAGCGGCGGAAATGGCCTCCTGCTCTGATACACGCGTGATGGAACTGCCGCCGGTGTAAAACGTGCCCTCGACCGCCGTGAGATGCTCGTCCATATAGGTCAGCTCCAGAAGACTGCCGAGCACAGGGACGCCGAGCAGCGTCTGTGAGGCGCAGATACGCACAGCGCCGCTTTCTGCCTGCTCGCGTGTGAGCGACTGGTATTGAAAATCCATGGCGTGCAGCAGCTTCTCTGCGGCTTTTTCCGGATTTCGCACCCGGCTGCCGCCGGTCAGCGACGCGGAAAAGCCGCCTGTGCGTGTAATGTGGAGCGTTCCAAGATCGGATTCATAGGTGCTTTCAAAGCCGGACGCACCTGCGGGCGCGGTCTTTGCACCCAGAAGCGCCTGCGCAGCCGTTTGTGCGCCGTCCTCGGAGAGTTCGACAATATAGAGCGTGGGACTGCGCGGCAGTTCGTCCAGATCAATGGAAAGGTCATAGCCCTCGTAAAGTGTCTTGAGTTCCTGCAGCATCTGCCGCTGTTCATGCGTCTGTGCAAGCCGGTTCGGCACGACAATGCAGAGAAGCCCCAGCGCGCAGAGCGTCAAGACAAGAAGAATCAGATTTTTCATGCGCGAAGCGCTCATAGCGGCTCCTCCTGATGGAAAAATTGAGTCAGTGGTGCGATGGATACGGCGGAAAGCAGCTGTTCTAAAGAGGTCTTCGGCGAATCTGTATGGATTTACCCACTTGTTTGTAGGGGCCGATGCCCACATCGGCCCGCTGGGAAATTGCGAATTCGCCTAAGATTCCCGCAGAAACGGTGCGTTCTGCCGGGTCGATGTGGGCATCGACCCCTACGATTAACAGCGAAAAGCCTGCGGATTCGCATCGGACTATCGCTTTTCGCAATTACCTGCTGCGACCTCTCAGGCGCTCCCGCGCCAGTGCATCGTGGGCAGGTACATATCAAGCTTACTCCGTCTCCCAACCGGCGGTGAGTTCGCCTCCGGTGCCTTCTGCGTACAGAAGGCGGAGCGTTTCGCCCTTCGGCAGACACGCCGCCGCCTGTGCAGCGGGCAGAAGCGCCGCGGGTGTTGATGTGGCTGTGTAGCTGCGGTACAGAACGGAGGCGCGTGTGATCTGCGTGCCGTCGAAGCGAATCTCGATTCCGCCGCCGCGCGGCGCGATCTCGATGCCGGACAGATAATAGCCGAAGGTACACACGGCGCTCTGGCCGTCTTCAGAATAGCTTTGCAGATAGACCCGCGCCTCGCCGTAGCTGTCGCCGGTCAGACGGCTGAGAAGACTGCGCGCAGCCTCAATGCGGCCCAGCGCGTCGGCGGACGCGCTCTGGAAACGGTCGTCCGATTGGAGAATCTGCAGGTCGATTCGGCCCTGCGCGCTTACGCGCAGGTGCAGGCCGGTTTCGGTAAAGGACGTCGTGCCGTCGTTTCCGACGAATCGCGCGTCACCGTAGGGATTGATGCCAATTTGGGTTGCGAGAGCGGAAATGAATCTGGCGTCGCACGGGTTCGTGCCGAGGCCCGTGCAGACGGCGGCGCTCGACGCGCTGATAAGCGAGAGCGGATCAAGCGCGCTGTAAGGTGCAGCGTCCGATTCAAAGGCGAAAAAGCTGCCGTCCGGAACGGCGGCGGAGAGTTCGGCGGCAAGCGTCTCGGCGGAAAGCGCCGTTTGTGCGCGGTAGCAGCTGCCGCCCAGCAGATACAGTTCAACTGTCTCACCATTCAGCGCCAGCAGGTACCACTGCGCGTCCGCACCCTCCGGTGCACGCACGTTCAGCCACGCGCCGAGCACAGCGGGTGAGATGGTTCCCGGAAAGCAGAAGGCTGCGCCGGGGCCGCGCAGCGCGGCATAAAATGCCGATTCAGTGCACGCCTGCGGCGTTTCGGCGCTCTCGAGCGCCTGTGCAAGTAACCCGCCGTACTGACCGTAAAGCGTGTCAAGAGCGGCAAAGTCATACTGTGCGCTTTGACGGCCTGCCTCAGTGCTCAGCGTGACGGCGATGGGCTGCGCCGCGCCGATGAACGCGCTGCCGGTGGCGGGCGCAGTGTAGGTCAGCTCTGCCTCGTTCAGGCCGAACAGACCCGCAAACGGGCGCAGCGCACTCGCCAGCCACTTGGTCTGCGTGAGCGTTTTCGTCGGCAGACACATGATCGCAAGCGTCACGTTGACCAGCACGAGAAACACAATCAGAATATCCTTCCCAATCTCCAGCAGCCGGCGGCCATGCCCGGCGGGGCCGGGTCTTCGTTCCTGCTTCATGCCTGTGCCTCCGCGGCGGGCATGGTGACGAGAACCGAGGTGCCCTTGCCATATTCGGATGAAATTTCGATGCGGCCCTTGTGCTGGTTCAGAATCTCCTGCGCGATGGAAAGGCCCAGGCCTGTGCCGCCGGACTCGCGCGAACGCGCCTTGTCCACACGGTAGAACCGGTCGAACAGACGCGGCAGATCCTTTTCCGGGATGCCGATGCCGTTGTCGGTCACGCGGACAAAGACATTTTTGCCGCTCGTGCCGACGAGCATGTCAATTTTGCCGCCGTCGGGCGTATACTTGACGGCGTTGGAGACGATGTTTGTGATGACCTGCTCGATGCGCTCCCGGTCGCCGTTGACGTCGGGAATCTCACCCTCGCAGGTGAGCGTCATGGTGTGGTGGTGGTTCTGTTCGGCATTCAGCTTCGCCGCGTCGTAGACATTCTGCACGGCTTTGAGGAACGGGAAGCGGGAGATATTCATCTCCATCTTGCCGTAGTCGATCTTGCTGAGCGTGAGCAGATCCTGCACGATGCGGGTCATGCGGTCGGCCTCGCTGATGATGACGTTCATGAAGTTTGCGCGCAGTTCCGGCGGCAGTTCGTCGCCGGTATCGACGATCGTTTCAGCGTAGGATTTGATGTTGGTCAGAGGTGTGCGCAGTTCGTGCGAGACGTTGGCGACGAATTCGCGCTTGAGTTGTTCGCTCCTGCGCTGCTCGGTGACATCGTGAATGACAACGAGGACGCCGCCCTGTGCATGGTCGGACGAGAACGGCGCCATGAACAGTTCCAGTTCACGCTCGCCGACGGTTTTCTGCGTTTCGATATACTGCGGTCTGCGCAGCGTCAGGAGCGTGTCGAGTTCCGCCTCCTTCGAGAAAATTTCGTCGAAGGTTGTCTGACCGGACAGATTCTGCGCCAGCATCTGCGTGGCGGCAGGATTATAGTGAATGACGGTTCCGGAGGTGTTGAACGCGACGACGCCGTCCGTCATGTGCAGGAACAGCGTGGAAAGCTTGTTGCGCTCGTTCTCCGCCTCGGAGATCGTATCCTGCAGAACCTTTGCCATGTGGTTGAAGTTCTGGGTCAAGTCGCCGATCTCGTCGCGGCTGTCTACCGTGACGCGGTTTGCAAAGTCCCCTGCCGCGACGCGTTTCGTCCCGACGGTCAGCGCACGGATAGGCGTAATCAGAATCTGCGACAGCAGGAAGGACAAAATCACACAGATCACCAGGCCCAGCGCCAGCGCGCGCAGGATGATGATCAGCAGTTCGCTCGTCAACGCATCGACTGTGGCACGGTTGTCGCGGATGTAGGCGATATACTGCGCGCCGTCCGATTCGACGGGGACGGCCAGATCCATATAGTTGTTCGTGACCGAACTGCTCTGCCCAACCGAGCCGTTCATGGCGGACAGAATGTTCTGCGTCATAACAACGGTAGTGCGCTGATTGGAACTGTCAAGCACGGAGCCGTTCTGGTCGAGAATGTAGACGTTGCGGCCCGTAATATCGATGCCGAGTCCGGCCTGCGCCATGAGAAGCTCCTTCATCTGCGCGGGCGCGTTGTCCTCCGCCGAAAGCCTTTGCAGCTGGCTGATGAATTCCGGGGTAAACGTGCCCTCCATCTGCTCATAGAACTGGGACACATAGAAATTGCCGACGCCGCTCATCAAAAACGCGCCAGTCGTCAGCATCAGGGCCAAAATCAGGATCACCATGATCATGACCATCTTCATGCGCAGGGACCGCATGGCCGTCCCTCCTCTCTCGCGCGGGGAAAGGCGTTATCCCGCGAAATAATAGCCGACGCCGCGCCGGGTCAGGATATACTGGGGCTTGCCGGGATCGTCTTCGATCTTTTCACGAAGCCGCCGCACCGTCACATCGACCGTGCGCATATCCCCGTAATAGTCATAATTCCACACCCGCTGCATGAGATCTTCCCGGGAGAAGACCTTTCCGCGTTCGCGGATAAGATAGGAGAGAAGGTCGTATTCCTTCTGTGTCAGATCGACCGGCGCACCGTTTTTCGTCACCTGATAGGTTTCGGGGTTTAGGCACAGGCCATTTGCCTCAACGGTATTTGCCGTGCCGGAGGCCTGCGCGGAAGCGTATTCCATGCTGCGGCGGCGGATATTCGCCTTGACGCGGGCCATGAGCTCCTTCATGGAAAAGGGCTTGGTCATATAGTCGTCCGCGCCGGTCTCGAGTCCGAAGACCTTGTCCATTTCCTCCTCACGGGCCGTGAGCATGATGATGGGCGTGGTGCGGTTTTCGCCGCGGAGCGTTTTGCAGATGTCAAAGCCGCTCATTTTCGGCAGCATGACGTCCAATAAGATCAGATCCGGGTCCTTTGTCTGCGCAAGCAGCAGACCCGTCTCGCCGTCGAGCGCCTCGAGCGTTTCATAGCCCTCGCGCTTGAGATTGAATTTCAGGATCTCCACGATTGCGCGTTCATCCTCTACGATCAGGACTGTCTTTGCCATAGTGTATCCTCCTGTTTCTTAAACCGGGCGGCGAAGCGCCTTCGGATAGTGATTTTTGAGTTGGTTTCCGTCGCCCTTTGCCCAGCCGAGCGAAAGACCGTCAGCCTGTACAAGCGTCCAGCCGCGCCTGCCGGACGGCAGCACGTCGCCGGAAAGATACCGGGCGAGCAGCGGGTCGGCTTCCTCGAACGAGACGCTGTTTTCCAGCGTCTGCAGCCACAGCGCCCACGCGTGTGCGGGTTCAAAGCGGTTTTTCAAAACTGCGCCGAGTTCCAGTCCCGCGCGCAGCACCCGCAGCCCCTTTACCTCCGGCAGTTCCTGCGGGACGAGATAGCACACGTCCCCGAACCGCAGCAGCTTCCCCTCCGGCAGTGCAGCGCCGGTCTGGCCGCGGAATGCCGCAAGTTCCGGCGGGCATTTGGCCGCGGGTTCCGGTGAAAGCGCCGCAGGCGCTTCGTCTCCCGTCCTGCGGAGCACGGCGGCATAATGCCCCTCGCCCAAGAGTCTGTGCGGCCAGAGCCGGAACGTATGCTCCAGTCCCGGCGCGGGGGTTGGCACCCAGTCGGGCCTGCCGGGGGAAAAGAACGGTACATCGAGTTTTTCCACAGAAAAATCGGGATTCTTCCACAAAAACTCGGAGATCACACCTTCGTTTTCCACAGGTGAGAATGTGCATGTGGAATAAACCAGACGGCCGCCGGGGCGGAGCATGCCTGCCGCCGAGGCCAGAATTTCCAGCTGCCGGTTGGCACAGATGGCGTTTGTGTCCTCCGTCCAGTCAGTGACGGCGGCCTCTTCCTTGCGGAACATGCCTTCGCCGGAGCATGGCGCGTCAACAAGAATTTTATCAAAATACCCCGCGAAGCGCTCCGTCAGTTTTTTCGGGTGCTCGTTTAAAACCAGCGCGTTGGAAATGCCCAGCCGTTCCATGTTTCCGGATAGGATTTTTGCGCGTTTGGCGTTAATCTCATTGCAGACCAGAAGCCCCTTCCCCAGCAGCTTGCCTGCCAGCTGTGTCGATTTCCCGCCGGGGGCTGCGCATAGGTCGAGCACGCGCTCGCCCGGCTGCGGGTCTAAAAGTTCCGCCGGGGCCATGGCGCTCGGCTCCTGCAAATAATAAAGCCCCGCCGCGTGATACGGCGATAAACCGGGCCGGGAGGCTGCGTCATAGTAAAACCCCGTCGGGCACCATGGCACGGGAGCGAGCGAAAAGCGGGACAGATCTCCCGTAAAGCCGGCTTTCAGCGGATTTTTCCGCAGACCGGTGCAGAGCGGCCGGTCGAAGGACGCGAGAAAGTCCCCATATTCGCTTCCCAAAAGCGCGCGCATCCGCGCAGCAAAGCCCTCCGGCAGCATCGCAGGTGCCTCCTCCCCAATTTACATAGTTATCAATATTATAGTGCATTTCCCCGGAAAAGGCAATGCCGTCGATTTCAGCTTCTATACAGCGGACAGCGGTTCAAACCGGCCCGCAGCCTTAGCAGCTAACGCCGGAAAACGTGCAGTGCAGAACAGACAAAGAGTTTTTTGCAAAAAACAGACAGAATGAACAAAATAACTTTGATTTATGCAGCAATTTATAGTATACTGAATACAATGGTTTCCGTCCTCGCAAGCGCGGGCCATAAAAACGGAAGGAGGGCGAAAAACTTGGAAACGAATTACGCGATTGAGATGTTGAACATCACAAAACGTTTCCCCGGAATCATCGCCAACGACAACATTACCCTGAAGCTGAAAAAGGGAGAAATTCATGCCCTGCTCGGCGAAAACGGCGCGGGCAAATCGACGCTCATGAGCGTCCTGTTCGGTTTGTACCAGCCGGAGGAGGGCGAGATCCACAAGGACGGCCGCAAGGTCGAGATCCGCGACCCGAACGACGCAAACGAACTCGGCATCGGCATGGTGCATCAGCACTTCAAGCTGGTCGAGTGCTTCTCTGTCCTCGACAACATCATTCTCGGCGTTGAGCCGAACAAAATGGGCTTCCTGCAGAAGCAGGACGCGCGCAAAAAGGTTCTCGCGCTGTCTGAGAAATATGGTCTGCACGTCGATCCCGATGCAATCATTGAGGATATCACCGTCGGTATGCAGCAGCGCACCGAAATTCTCAAAATGCTCTACCGCGACAACGAGATCCTGATTTTCGACGAGCCGACCGCCGTCCTGACGCCGCAGGAGATTGACGAACTGATGCAGATTATGCGCAATCTGGCGGCGGAGGGCAAGTCTATCCTCTTCATCTCCCATAAGCTGGCGGAGATTATGGCGGTTTCCGACCGCTGCACGGTGCTGCGCAAGGGCAAGTACATCGGCACGGTGAACACGAAGGACACCACGCCGGAGGAACTGTCCGCGATGATGGTCGGGCGCAACGTCAATTTCCACGTCGAGAAGAAACCGGCGCAGCCCGGCGAGGTTGTGCTGAAGGTAGAAAACATGACCGTCGCGTCCCATGTGCACAAGAACAACGCTGTCAAAAATGTGTCGCTGGAGGTGCGCGCGGGCGAAATCGTCTGCCTTGCGGGCATTGATGGCAACGGTCAGACGGAGTTTGTGTACGGTCTGACGGGCTTGGAACCGCTCGTCAGCGGCAAAATCTACCTGGATGGGCAGAATATCACCCGCGCGTCGATTCGCCGGCGTTCGCTGGGCGGCATGAGCCACATCCCGGAGGATCGCCACAAGCACGGCTTGGTGCTGGATTACTCGCTGGAAGACAACATCGTTTTGCAGCGCTATTTCGACCCGGAATTCACGCGCGCGGGCTTCCTGCGCCGCAAGAACATCCGCGCCTATGCCAATCGGCTGATT
>OODO01000883.1_pt1 | contig 23982 bp, 20 predicted proteins | sample 1671261 | NCBI WGS metagenome assembly OODO01 (sample SAMN06348138, study PRJEB24527) | human gut metagenome | biome: human gut; feature: ankylosing spondylitis patient; material: feces | host: Homo sapiens | place: China | collected 2015-10 | reverse complement strand
GAACAAACGGTGCTTCCAGATATTCTTTCAGGTTCTTTGCGTCCACACCGCCGGTCGGGATAAATTTTACGCCGCCGAACGGCGCGGAGAGTGCTTTCATCGCTTTCAATCCGCCATAAACGCCCGCCGGGAAGAACTTCACCACGTTCAGTCCGAGTTTCATACCATTTCGATTCCCGTCGTTTCCGACAACCAGTAAGACCTAGCGCCCAAAAAATATCCGGTCTTTCCATAGGGAAAGACCGGGTTTTTTTATGACCGCTTCCGGCGGTATTCTGTCGGCAGTTCGCCGTAGGTTTCCTTGAACGCTGCGGTGAACCGGCTCTGGCTCTCATAGCCGACTGCCTGCGCAATGGCGGCGATATCGTTCTGCGTTTTTAAAAGCAGCGACGCCGCCTCCTCCATCCGGTGCTTTTTCATGTGCGCGGCGATCGTCTCGCCGTAGACCTGCTTGAAGCAGCGCTTGAGCGTCGTTGTATTCATCAGATACTTTCGGGACAGTTCCTCAATCGTGACGCGCTCAGCGAGATTGTTTGTCAGTTCGTCGTGGACATGGCGGATGATCTGCTCCTGCGAGGCCTGAAAATCGACTGTCTTCTCCGGGCAGGCGATCTGCATAACCTGCTCGACGATCTCGTGCAAGAGTTTGATCTGTACCGTGTCGCCTGCCTTGTAGTAGACCTCCTTGCCGCACCGGCGGCTCTCGATCAGCCCGCTCTGTGCAAGCGAACGCAGATGGTGCGAGACGGCGGGGCTCGACATTTCAAGCAGCGCCGCAATGTTGATGACGCATTCCTCCCGGTGGCTGAGCAGCCAGAAAATGCGCACCCGCGTCGGGTCGCTCAGCTGCTTGAAAATATCGCACACCGCGCCGAAATGCTCCACATTCTTCAGTTCCCGATGCAGATCTTCCGTGTGTCCATGCGCACCGTGGTCGTGCGGAAGAGAAAACTCCGCCATTGCCCGTTCCTCCTTGTTTTCCCTGCGTCTGTCAATGCCGAAAAGGACGCGGCACAGGCCGCGTCCTTTTTATCCTGCTCTGAATGATCTCAGACCTGCTGCGCAGATTACTTCGCGGTCTTTTCCTTGAGCGCCTTGCCGGCCTTGAAGACGGGGATAGTGGTCGCCGGAATCTCGATGGCTTCCTTCGTCTTGGGGTTGCGGCCCATACGCGCCTCGCGCTTCTTCGTCTCGAAGCCGCCGAAGCCGACAAGCTGGACCTTGTCGCCCTGGCTCAGTGCTTCCGTAATGGTGTCGAACGTGGTGGTGACAGCCTTTTCGGCATCCTTCTTGGACATGCCGCACTTCTTTGCGACTTCCGCGATCAATTCAGTCTTATTCATGTGTAGATCCTCTTTTCATAAAGTATGAATTTATTGTTCACCGCCCGTTACGTTTTTGCGCGTCCCAACTGGCAAGCAGTTCCTCTCGGGATACCTCCTCCAGAGTACGTCCCTCCGCAAGAATGCTCTGCTCCATAGCGGTAAATCGTCTGATGAACTTTTCACAGGCGCTGTGCAGCGCCTGTTCGGGGTCCTTGTCCAACGTGGAGGCGACACGGACAGCAGCAAAGAGCATATCGCCCAGTTCCTCGTCGATGTTCGTATTGTCCCGCACAGCCTCGCGCAGTTCCTGCGCTTCTTCTGCTAGTTTATCCAGCGCCTGTCCGGCGGATTCCCAGCAGAAGCCGGTTTTTGCGGCCTTTTTCTGAATTTTCTCCGCCCGCCACGTCGCCGGGAGCGATCTGGCGACACCCTGCATGGCCTCGCCGGTCGTTTTCTGTCCCTTTTCCTGCTTTTTCAGTTCGTCCCAGCTGGCCCTCTCGCCGCCGAACAGGAATGGGTGACGGAAGATGAGTTTTCTGCATTCCGCGTCGGCAATGTCGTCGATGGTCATGCGGCCGCGGTCAGCCTCGATATCCGCGTGGAACAGCACCTGAAGCAGCACGTCGCCCAGTTCCTCGCGGAGCATGGCTTCGTCGTCACAGTCAAGCGCTTCGCAGGCCTCATAGGCTTCCTCAAGGAAATTCCGGCGGATAGACAGGTGCGTCTGCGCCGCGTCCCACGGGCAGCCGCCCGGCGCGCGCAGCGCATGCACCAGCCGGATCAGGTCATCCAGCATATAGCGCGGTTTGCTAGTAAAATTTATCATACTTTCGTCTCTTTCGCAAGTAGGAAGTTCATGTTTTTTGTTTGATATGCAGGATTTTTGCAATTTTTTCGCCCTTTGGCAGCAGCATGCAGTCCTCATAAGTGATGCACCGCAGAATGATGACGAAAATCACATATACAAGAACCGCCGCAATCAGCGCACCAAGGCAGACGACTGTATTCGAGTCTGTCAGATTCCGCAGCAGCGCGGCGGCAAAGAATGTCGCCGCGCCCATGATGCCTGCGGCTGCCGCCGGACGGATCACATTGCGGAAAATGGCCGGGCGCGTCGTGACAGACCGGCGCATGGCAATGAGATCGAGTACCGTGATGGTCACATAGCAGACGATGGTGCCGATGGCCGCGCCGATGATGTTGAGAGACGGGATCGCCACGAGGACATAGTTGACGATGACCTTCACAACGCCGCCGATGAGCATGTTGATAACCGGCGTCGTCACGTCGCCGTGCGCCTGCATGATGGCGTTGAACAGCAGAACCGTACTGTTGAAGATCACAGCAATGCCGAGATAGGCCAGAATCGGCGTCGCGGTCGCAACACTCTCGGGGCCATAGTTGCCCGCAAGCAGACGAATGATTGGCTCCGACAGCACAGCCAGCCCCACCGCGCACGGCATGGCGATCAGGCTCATGGTACGCACAGCGGACTCCTCCGTATGCCGCGCACCCGCAACGTTGTTTTTGGTCAGTGCAGCAGTCACGGTCGGGATGATCGAGATCGTGATGGGCGTAATGAGTGAGCACGGCAGATTGAAGATCGTCTGGCAGAAGTTATAGATGCCCTTGGCCGTATCCGCCGCATCGGACGACCACGCAAGCGCGCCGGTCAGCCGCCGCATATAGATCATCGTGTCGAACAGATTGATGATCTGCAGCCCTGCCGAGCCGAGCGTGATGGGGATGGCAATGACGAGCAGTTCCTTCATCGTCTGGCGGGTGGACTTGGCCTCTCCCCCGCCCTGCCGCAGGATCTGGTTGGACTTGCCGAACTGGATGCGCAGATACACGACCGCCACGATGCAGCCTGCCGTCACGCCGAAGATGCCGCCCGCAGCCGCATAGACGAGACTGCCGGTTTTTTTGAGCATCAGATATGCACCGCCGAGACCGAAGGCCACGCGAATCATGGCCTCGTAGACCTGGCTGACGGACGTGGGGGTCATGTTGCTCTGTCCCTGGAAGAAGCCCCGGTGAGCCGAGACGATGCAGATGAGCAGCACGCACGGCGACAGCGCCGCAATGGCCGCCCACGAATTTTCATTCGTCGTGACCATGACAGACAGCGGCTTGCAGAATACGAGCATCACAAGCGTACCGATCACACCAATGGTCAGGAAGACCTTCATGGAGACGGAGTAGATCTTGCGGATCTGCGCGTAATTCTCCAGCGCCTGCGCCTGTGAGATCATCCGGCTGACAGCGACAGGCAGGCCCGTCGTGGAGATCATCAGCAGAACGTTATACACGTCATAGGCCGTGTTGAAATAGCCGAAGCCCCGCTCCTGCAGGATATTCTGTAGGGGAACCTTATAAATGAAGCCGAGAAGCTTGACAATGATGGTCGCGGCGGTTAAGACCGCCACGCCCTGTAAAAAGCTTTGCTTTTTAGGTGCTTTTTCGCCGCTCATGCCTGCGCCTCCGGTTCATCAGAGAAGACTCTGGGGATCGCGTAGTCGTGCAGCTCCTTCAGCGCACCCGCCACATCCAGCGTGGGATATTTGCCATCCGCGTATAGAATCCTGCCGCGCACCATCGTCAGCGCAACGTCGTGGCCGGAGGCCGCGTAAACCAGATGAGAAAGCACGTTGTGGCACGGAATCAGATGCGGCTGGTTGAAATCCAGCAGAATGAGGTCGGCGTCCATGCCGAGTTCAATGATGCCGCACTCAGCGCTTCTGCCCTGCGCTCTTGCGCCGCAGACTGTCGCCATCATCAGCGCAGCCTCCGCCGGAAGCGCCTTCGGGTCGCCGGTCTTGCCCTTGGCCATGAGCGCAGCGGCCTTGATCTCTTCAAACAAATCGAGATTGTTGTTGGATGCAACGGAGTCGGTGCCGAGGCAGACATTCATCCCAGCCTTCACCATGCCGAGCACGTCCGCACAGCCGGAGGCCAGCTTCAGATTGCTGACCGGGCAGTGTGCCGCGGATACATGGCGCTTGGCCAGCAGCTGCATATCCTCCTGCGTCACATGGACGCAGTGCGCCGCGACCACGGGCACGTCGAACACATGATGGCAGTCGAGCACCTGCGCGGGCGTCAGACCGTATTTCTCCACGCACGCGTCGTGTTCCTTTTTTGTCTCGGACAGGTGCACCTGTAACTGCAGGCCGTTGTTGACGGCGTACTCCGCCAGCGCGTCCCAGAGCTGATACGTCGAGGTATACTCAGCGTGGATGGACGCTTCGATCTTAATGCGGCCATTGTCATAGTTGTGCCATTTGTCCTTGAGCGCGACCAGTTCCTGGCAGGCCGGGAAGGTGTCAAAGCAGAAATCATCGCCCAGGAACATGGACGTGCCGCGGGAAATATTGGCTTTGATTCCGGACTCTGCCACAGCCTGGCAAATCTCGTCGCAGAAGTAATACATATCCGACACGCTCGTCGTGCCGAAGCGCAGCGCCTCGGCAAGCGCAAGCGTCGTGGCCGCCTTGACGGCGCGGCCGTCGAGCCTGTCCTCGCGCGGGAAAATATAGTGCTGCAGCCAGTCCTGCAAATTCAGATCATCGGCATAGCCGCGCAGCAGGTACATCGGCAGGTGTGTATGGCAGTTGATGAGGCCCGGCATTAAGACCATACCGGTCGCGTCGATAATCTTCTTCGGCTTTTCCTCGGGCGGCTTTTTCGCCATATAGGCAATTTTGCCGTCGGTAACGCCGACGAACGCGTCCTGCCAGAGCGTCATCTGCTCGTTCATCGTAACGACGTTGACGTGAGAAAACAAGGTGTCCATGGAAGCCCTCCTTATGGGTTCTGTTCACGAATCTCGCGCAGAATTGAGAAAATCTCGTCCTTCTGCTGCAGGATTGTGTCGATGCGGGAGATATAGTCCTGCGGGATCTTCGGATTGTGGTAGCGGGCAAGCTTTTCCTCCGGGAGATTGATCTTGTTCATCCCGCCGCCGCCGAGAGAGAGGATGGTATGCAGTTCCTCCATCATATATATGTTGTAAAGCCCGGTATAGCCCGGCCTGCACCAGCCGGTATTTTCAAAGCTGCCGGACATATATTTCTGCCGGTAAAGATAATACGGTTCATAGCCGTTCTGCCGCAGCGCATCCTCCGCGCCCGCGAGCATGGCGGCGACCGCCTCCTGCGACGGAAGTTCCATGCGGGAGCCGAACAGCGCCGCGCCCTTTTTGAGCGCCAGCGTATGCACTGTAATATTGCTGGGGTTTAAATCCAGCACCTGCCGGATAGAATCGGCAAAGCCCGCCGCATCATCCGCAGGCAGTCCCGCAATCAGGTCCATATTGATATCGTCGAACCCGGCCTTAACGGCCTGTTCATACGCCTCGACGGTCTGCCGCGCCGTGTGCCTGCGGCCCACAGCCTCCAGCACCTTGTCGGACATGGTCTGCGGGTTGATGGAAATGCGCGTCGCGCCGCCGTCTTTGATAACGCGAAGCTTTTGGGGATCCAGCGTGTCCGGTCTTCCGCCTTCGACGGTAAATTCCAGACAGCGGGACAGGTCAAAATTCCGGTTGACCGCCTCCAGCAGCCGCGCCATTTGCGCGCTCGAAAGCGTTGTTGGCGTGCCGCCGCCCATGTAGAGCGTGCGGATGTGGAAGCCCGAGTCCTTTAACAGCGCGCCGGTATGCGCGATCTCGCGCAGGAGCGCATCCAGATACGCAGGCAAAAACTCCCCGAAGCGCTCGATGGACTGGCTCACAAACGAGCAGTACGCGCAGCGCGTCGGGCAGAACGGAATCCCAATATACACGGAAAGATCATCCGCGTCAAGCTTCTTTGCCGCTTCGACCGTGTGCCGGGAGGCATCGACGCAGAGCCTCGCCCGCTCCGGCGAGACAAAATAGGTCTGCCGCAGCAGCCGCTCCGCGTCCCTTTCACTGCCGCCCGCCATCAAACACTTTGTGGACAGCTTTGTCGGCCGCACGCCGGAGAGCGCACCCCAAGGCGGTGCGGCGGGAAGCACCTGCAGAGCGGCCAGGTAATAACTGCGCTGCAAAATACGCCGCGTTGCGCGCACATCAGCCTTTTCCAGCAGCACGCGGTTCGAGGCGAAGCCGGTCTTTCCCTGGTATGTGACCTTTGCTGTGGCCGTCAGATAGCGTTTTCCCCGCGAGAGGGAGGAAACAGTCCCGTCGCCGGTAAACGGCTCGGCGCAGAACTCGCTCGGCTCCTGCGCAAACAACTGCAGCTGCAGCTGCTCCACCGGGTAACGCTCGGCGTGGTTTTTCAGATACAGCTTCATTCGATCCCCAGCCCCCGCAGATACGGATTGGTGCGCAGTTCTTCTTCGATGGTGCTGGACGCCCCGTGGCCGGGCAGCACACGCGTCTCGGGCGGCAGTTTGGACAGCCGCTTCAAGGACGCGGCCATGTCCCGGCTGCTCCCGCCGAGGAAATCCGTCCGGCCATACGAACCCGCGAAGAGTGTGTCGCCGGAGAACAGCACGTTTTCACACAGCAGGCACACGGAGCCCGGCGTATGGCCGGGCGTGGCAAGCACCTGAAAACGCAAGCCGCCCGCTGTGACAAAATCGCCGTCCCGATAGGTATCGGTATAGGTCAGCAGATCGTGGCACATACGGCTGGGGTCGTCCTTATCGGCCTCACCGATATAGACCCGCGCGTTCGTCGCCGCGCGCAGGTTTTTAAGCGCGCCGATATGATCAAAATGCGCGTGTGTCAGCAAAATTGCCTCCAGCGTCAGTCCCTGCTCTTCCAACGCGGCCAGCAGCCGCTTGGAGTTCGCAGCGGGGTCAATAATGACAGCACGGCGGCTTTCTTCCGCGCGCACCAGATAGCAGTTGGTGGCCAGCGGCCCCAGCGTAAGCGTCTGAATATTCATAGCGTCTCCTTATTTGAGATCGTCCGTATCGACGATCAAGGTCACAGGCCCGTCGTTTTCTGACGCGACCTGCATATAGGCTCCGAATTCGCCGTGCTGCGGCGGGAAGCCGAGGCGTTCGCACTCGGCAAGGAACTGCTCATAAAGCGGAATCGCCAGATCGGGCTTGGCCGCGCCGATAAAGCTCGGCCTGCGGCCGTGGCTCACGTCGCCATAGAGCGTAAACTGGCTCACGACAAGAACGCTTCCGCCAACGTCGGCGAGCGAGCGGTTCATTTTATCGTTTTCATCGCGGAACACCCGCAGCCCCAGCACCTTTTCGGCCAGCTTCCGGCAAAGCGCAGGCGTATCGTCCGGCCCAACGCCAAGCAAAATCAAAAAGCCCTTTCCGATTTTTCCGTAAACAGCGCCGTCAATCGAAACACTGGCAGAATTCACGCGGGTAACGACTGCTTTCATAGTGAGATCCTTTCGTTTTATAGGGGTGTCCTGCAAATTTGCAGGCTGGGTATGTCTCCGACGGCCCATTCTTTTCTGTCTTGCCGGAAAAGAATGGGGAGAAAAGGGGCGCTTGGTTACGTTTGGTGCATTCTGCGGGTGCTACTCAGGCAGGAACCTATTATTTAGTCTCTGCGAACACACATAGTCACCCTACGAGAGTTTTGGTACGCGCCGCCTGTTACGGTACAACAGATTTGCAAGCAGTTTCCTTTGAATGGCTGCGGTAAATCAGCTTTGCATTTGAAATTTGCGATGCAGTACGGATTCGCCGAAAAGCTTCCGCTTTCCGCATCTGCCTGCCGCACTTATTCCGTCCCTCTCTCGACATTATGCACGCCCGAGATGCCGCGCAGTCTTGTGCGGACATTTTCAAGTTCCGTGAGATTATGCACGCCGAAGCGCAGGCAGACGATGGCGGTGCCGCCGCCGACAGAGCGTGCACTCATTTCACTTGTGCGCAGACGCAAAGACGTGAGAATTGTTGCAACATCCAGCATCAATCCGTCGCGGTCGTCGGCCTCGATCTCCAACGACGTGGAGAACATCACGTCCGGGGCCTCCGCCCAGGTGACCTTGACCCAGCGGCCCTTTTGCGCGGGGTCGAGCGCGGCCCTGGCATTCGGGCAATCCTTCCGGTGAACGGACACACCGTAGCCCTTGGTGATAAAGCCGATGATCTCGTCGCCGGGAACCGGCGTGCAGCAGCGGCTGAATTTGATCATGCACGAGCCGATGTCCTCGACAATAACGCCGGAGGAATTGACGGCAGGCGTCCCCTGCCGCGCAAGCGGCTTGGGTGCCAGCGTCCGGGTTGCCTTGGTCAGATCATCGCGGATGCGGCCCACAGCCTTCGCAGCGGTCAGACCGCCGTACCCGATGGCGGCATACATATCGTCCAGGCATTCAAAGCTGACCTTTTTGAGAATGACCGGCAGGATCTCGGCGTTCTGCAGAATATCGGGGTCAACGCCGGCGTGACGCAGTTCGGCCTCAAAGCTGGCCTTGCCGCGCACAATGTTCTCCTCGCGCTTCTCGCGCTTGAACCACTGCTTGATTTTGACGCGCGCCTGATTGGACTGACAGATGTTCAGCCAGTCGCGGCTCGGGCCTTTGGCGGACTTCGACGTTAAAATCTCGACGATATCGCCGTTGTGCAGCGGCGCATCGTAGCTTGCAATGCGGTTATTGACCTTCGCGCCGATCATGGAGTTGCCGACAGCAGAGTGAATGGCGTAGGCAAAGTCGATGGGCGTGGAGCCTGCGGGCAGGGAAATGACCTTGCCCTTGGGTGTAAAGACGAAAACCTCGTCGTCGAACATATCGACCTTGAGCGAATGGATATAGTCGTCCGCTTCGACGTCCTGCTGATTTTCAAGCAGACGCCGCACCCACTCGAACTCCTTCTCCGAGCCCTCACCCGCGTGCTGCTTGTATTTCCAGTGCGCCGCGACGCCGTATTCCGCCGTCTGGTGCATCTCCCATGTGCGGATCTGCACCTCGAACGGGATGCCCTGCGAGCCGATGACGGTCGTGTGCAGGGACTGGTACATGTTGGGCTTCGGCGTGGAGATATAGTCCTTGAAGCGGCCCGGAATGGGATTGAACAGGTCGTGGATATGACCGAGAACGTTATAGCAGTCGGCAATATTGTCCACGATCACGCGGAACGCGTAAAGATCGTACAGTTCGTCGATGGTCTTGTTCTGCGCACGCATCTTGCGGTAGATGGAATAAGTGTGCTTGATGCGGCCATAGATCGACCCGTGGATGCCGACGGACGCCAGCCGGTCCGTGATCTTCGACTGGATGGCGTTCATGAAGCTGTTGGCACTGTCCTCGTTCTTTTTGAGATAGTCGATGATTTCCTGATAGCCCTCGGGATCGAGATACTGCAAAGAAGTGTCTTCCAGTTCCCACTTGATTTTCTGCATGCCGAGCCGGTGCGCCAGCGGCGCGTAAACCTCCATCGTCTCCATGGACTTGGAGATCTGCTTGGCGGGCGTCTGGTATTGCAGCGTCCGGGTATTGTGCAGCCGGTCGGCAATTTTGATGAGGATGACGCGGATGTCCTTCGACATGGCCATGAACATCTTGCGCAGATTCTCCATCTGCTGCTCTTCCATCGTAGAATACTGCACACGCGTCAGCTTTGTGACGCCCTCGACCAGATTTGCAACCGTCTCGCCGAACATGCGCGAGATCTCCTCAAAGCTTGCGTCGGTGTCCTCCAGGCAGTCGTGCAGCAGCGCCGCCGTGATCGCGTCGGTGTCGAGGCCGATCTCAGCCACGATCTCCGCTACGGCAAGCGGATGGATGATATAAGGCTCTCCGGATTTTCGGAGTTGGTTTTTATGCTTTTCATCGGCGTATTCATATGCCCGCTGGATAACCTCCAGATCGGTGGAGGGTGCATAACGGGTGATCGCCTGCATCATGGATTCGTAATGCTCTTGTTTGGTTTCCATTCAGGTTCCTGCCTTCTGCTTTTTCAGATGAATCAAAATCGGGCTTTTCTCAAGATCGACCTTCCGGCCATCCGCGCACAGGCGGATGCACAGCGACTTTGGCCGCTGCTCCAGCTGCAAAAGCCCCTGCTCTGCCAGTACGTCGAGGCAGATGCGCGTTTTTCCCGCGCTTAAGGAAAGCTTCGCGCAGCGCGAAATTTTACGACTCAGGCAGCCGAGTTCCTCAGACAAAACGCCGCCCTGTGAAAACGCCGCCAGATACCGCCAGACAGCGACAAAATCCTGCCGCGTGGGAAGCAGGCACTCAGCCTCGTCGCAGCTGAGTTCGCCGCCCGCCAGATGCTTTTTATAGACCGCGCGGTCATGCCCCTGCGCCTCGCGGAAGGCCTTGTCCGGCCGGATATCCACAAGATTCAGCTGCACGGAGCGCACGGAACGGTATTCATTGATCTGCGGCGTAAATGCGATGTCAACCACATCGCCCTGCGCTACGGCAGCGCGCTGCGCGTTGGTCGAGAAGAAGATCGCACCCCAGGTATACGCGCCCTTGGAAAGCCGCAGGCGCAGATGCTTGCCGCCGCCGACCTCCGTCAACTCCGTGACATGCAGTCCCCGCATGCACAAGATCGGACGCGGACAACCTGCGCCGCAGGGCTCCAGATCGCCCAGCGCCTGAATATTCTCGATGGTCAGCAGTTCCGGCGGAATTTCGCAGTCGATGGCAAGTGCGGTGCTGCACGCGTCCGATTCCCGGAAACGCGCGCACAGGGCCATCATCTTTTCCCGGAAGGGCGCGATGCTCTCGCGCCGGATGGTAAAGCCGGCGGCAAGTTCATGCCCGCCGTAGCTTTCGAGTAAGCCGGACAGCTGCTCCAGTGACCGGAACAGATTGAATCCGCCGTAGGAACGCGACGAGGCCTTTCCCTTGTCGCCGTCGAGGCAGATCAGGAACGTTGGGCAGCTGTACTCCTCCGCCATGCGGGAGGCCACGATGCCGACAACGCCCTGGTGCCAGCTTTCATCCGCCAGCACGATTGCCTGCGGCGGGCCGCCGGGCGGGAGCATGGCGACGGCAGACTGATAGATGCTGCTTTCAATCTCCTGCCGCCTGCGGTTGAGTCGGCAAAGCGTCCCCGCCAGTTCGACCGCGCGCGCAGCGTCGTGCGTCAGGAATAATTCCGTTGCTACGTTGACCTCGCCCATGCGCCCGGCAGCGTTGATACGCGGGGCCAGCGTATAGCCGATGGTCCCCGCCGTGACGGGTCCTTTCTGCACAGAGCATTCCGCCATCAGGGCCGCAATGCCGACGCGGCGCGGGTTTTCCAGCGCCTTTAAGCCTCGTGCGACCATTGTGCGGTTCTCGCCCGTCAGGGGCATAACATCCGCAACCGTGCCGAGGCAGAGGAAATCACAGTATTGATCCAAGAGCGTTTCCTGCTCACCCTCAATGGCGGCGGCAAGCTTGAACGCGACGCCGACGCCCGCCATCTCCGTGACCGGCTGCGGCTGATCTTTGCGGTGCGGATTAACAAGCGCGACGGCCTGCGGCAGTTCGGATTTGCACTCGTGGTGGTCGGTAATGACCAGATCGATGCCAAGTTCCCGGCACAGCGCCGCCTCCTGATTGGCCGTAATACCGCAGTCAACCGTTACAATCAGTTCCACGCCCTGTTTTTTGAGGGTATCGATCGCAATAGGGTTCAGCCCGTAACCCTCTTCGAGCCGGGCGGGGATATAGCTGGTCACATGGCCGCCTCTGCTGCGCAGATATTCCGTCAGCAGACAGGTCGCCGTGATGCCGTCAACGTCATAATCGCCGAAAACGGCGATATGCTCACGACGGGCCAGCGCCTGCTTGACGCGGGCGGCAGCCTTATCCATGTCCAGAAGGTCAAATGGAGAGGAAAGCGGGGTGCTGCAGGATAAAAATTCGCGGGCCGCGCCCGCATCCCGATAGCCGCGGCTGCAAAGCAGCGCAGCGGTGATCGGTGAAAAGCCCGCCGCGCACAACGCCCTCGCGTCGGCAGGCTCATAAGACGAGATTGTCCAGGTTCCGTACTTCAATTCCAATGCACATCCATTATTTTTTCTTTTTCGGTTATTATAGCATTTCAAACCGAATATCACAATACAAAATGTGGATACCAACAGCGCAAAGAGCGGATTTTTCATACGGAACCGGCGGTTCCGGCGCGCAGGCGCGCTGTTTTGCTTTTCTTTGTAGTCCGGATGTGATAAAATAGCGGCAATCAAGAAGCTGGAGGATTCGGCATGCAGGAAAAGAAACGGGGCAGAACGCGCAGCCGCTGGCTGTTTCCGGCGGCGCTGGTGCTGGCTGGAGCGGCATGGTTTGAAAATTTCACGCTCTCGACGAGCACCGTGACCGCAGCCTGCGCGGCGCTGCCGGAGGCGTTTTCCGGGCTGCGCATCGTGCAGATCTCCGATCTGCACGGCAGACGCTTTGACGCGGAAAGCCGGTATCTGCTGGAGTTGGTACGCCTGCAAAGCCCGGATCTCATTGCCCTGACCGGCGATTTGGCCGACGAATTCACAGACTTTTCCATGCTCCCGCCGCTGTTGGAGGGCCTGGCAGCACTTGCGCCGACGTTTTATGTGACAGGCAACCACGAATGGGTGCTCTCGCGCGAAAAGCGCGCAGCGCTCTTTTCCATGCTGGACGCGGCTGGCGTTGTGCGGCTGCAAAACGAATACAAGCTGCTTGAACGGGGACAGTTCTCCATCGTGCTGGCCGGAGCCGATGACCCGAACGGCCCGTTCGACCAGAAGCGTCCGGCGCAGCTTGTGCGCGAAATCCGGCAGGCTCGGGGCAAGGACGCGTATATCCTCATGCTCTCACACCGCAACGACGAACTGGATCTGTGGGCAAATATGGGCGTGCAGACCGTCCTGTGCGGCCACGGCGGGATCGTGCGCCTGCCGTTCGTAGGCGCCGTCTTCGGAACGCATCTCGATCTGTTCCCGGACTATACAGCAGGCTTATATCAAAAGGGCCAAACCAGCATGATCGTCAGCCGCGGTCTCGGCGGCAGCCGGAAGCTGCCGCTGCGCATCGGAAACCGCCCGGAGATCGTAACCGTGATTTTAAAAACAGATTCCGGAGAGATTTAAACTTTTTATAAACAATCGGCCTATGCGCTTGTATTTCCTCCGCAGGTTTTTATAATAGACTCCATCAAACGATTTGCAGATGGAGTGACAGACTATGTTTCGGAAAATCGGGGACGGACTACGGAAGTTTATGGCGGGGCTGAACCAGTGTTTGCTGGGCGCAGCGTTTGTGCTGATTCTCATCAGCGCCATCGGCGGCCGGCGGGTGCAGTGGATGTCCGTGCTGAGTTTTTTGGCCTATATCCCGCTCATCTGGTCAATCTTCCGCATGTATTCGCGCAACATCGAAGCGCGCCGGCGTGAAAACGCGGCGTTCCTGCGTTTTTTCAGCCGTCTGACGGATAAGCAGTACCGCTATTTCCGCTGCCCCGGCTGCCGGCAGGTCGTCCGCGTTCCGCGCGGCAAGGGCAAAATCAACATTCGCTGCCCGAAATGCAGCCGCCAGTTCATCAAAAAGACCTGAGTGCGAAATTTATCTTGCTTTTCCCAGAACCGCCTGTTATAATATGCCCGCACGGAGCGGTATCGAAGTGGTTATAACGGCCCTGACTCGAAAGCATTAGGGATTTATGGAAACTTTTCGCCCGCAAACCCGCATGAATACTGGCTTTTTTGATTTCACATTTTTCGCGTAATCCCGTTTTTCCCTCCTTTTTTCTCCCCTACTTCCTGAAAACTTCTGGAATGCCAAGGAAAGTTGCGGTTGAAAATGAGAGAAAAAGTTGTAAAATAAAGTTGGGATATGGAGAGTTGTCCGAGTGGTCGAAGGTGCAGCACTCGAAATGCTGTGTGCCGCAAGGCACCTAGGGTTCGAATCCCTAACTCTCCGCCAGACAGAGGTAAGCGATTGCTTGCCTCTGTTTTTCTTTATCCGGTTTCCTCCAGATCGTCGTCGCCCGTCGGCAACTCGGACAAATCAGCAGCATTATGGAACAGTCCACTGTTCAGTCGGCTGGCTGACCGCTGCACAGACTCCGACACCTCAAGATGCGCGTAAAGATTCGCTGTCGTACTGTAATCGCTGTGGCCCAGCCATGCCTGAATATCCTTCATGGCTACGCCATTGCGAAGCAATAAGCTTGCGCAGCTGTGCCGCGTATCGTGAAAGCGGATATGCCGCAAGCCATTCTTCTTCAACAGATTTGAAAACGCTTCTGTAATGTAGTCTGGTTTGATCAGCTCACCGATTTCATTGACATATACATATCCGAGGTATTTCCGATTGTAGCAGTTTCCGAACAGGCGCTGATCTTCCTTTTGCTGCTTGCGAAGCTCCCGCAGTTTCTTCCGAAAAAGCGGAATCAGCGGCAGGGTACGAATGCTGGACGCATTTTTCGCCTTGTCTTTGGCGTAAATAACAGTATGTTCTCCTTTTCGTGAATACGTTGTTACCGTGTGCGCGATGGTAAACAGGTTGTTCTCGAAATCAAAATTCTGCCATTTCAAGCCAACGATTTCACTTCGCCGCAGACCATAAAAGAATCCAAACAGGACAGCCAGCTCCAAACGAGTTCCTTCGGCTGCATGGATACACTCCAGTGCCTCGTCCGGCATATAGAAGCTGCCAATGAAACGCTCGGTTTTTGGACGCTGCTTATGTGCTGCGTTACTTAAAATCACTTTGTCTTCAAGTGCCAGTTCCAATGCTGCGTGGATGGCAGCGTGATAGTGTGCAACCGTTGTTCCCTTTTTCTGCTTTCGCCCGTGTTCTGGATCGCCCTTTCGTTCGTAGCGGTAAAACTCACGCAGATGCGCCGGTTCCAACTCAGATAATTTAATGCCTGTATCTTTGAAATAGGGGTAAACATTGTTCTCAACACAGTTGCAATATCCGCTGTATGTGACTGGATCGACCTCGGTTTCTACATAGGACAGCCATGTGAGCATATAATCGCAGAAGAGAATGTCCGAAGAAATTGCACCAACTTTTGTAAGGCTGGTGTTTTGTTGTACCTCCGGGACTTCTCCCGGAAGTCTCCCATACTCATCGTAGGTTGAGCAAAATTCCTCCAGCTTTTTCTCCGCTGCGCGTTTGTTGCCTTTCTTTACAGCAATTCCTGTGGAAACCCATTTTGAATAGCGTTTGCCGTCGCTGTGCTTGCAGTTCAAGACGGCGTAATAAGTGTTGTTTTTTTCTCGCAGATGACCCGATAACAAATTTCATTGCTCCTTTCACGAGCCGCAAACTCACCTGCCATTGCCTATATAAAACTTATACGGCAGATGTCCACGATTTTCAACGACATTCCATCAAATTCCGCATGGATTCTTATTTTGTTTCATGAATTCCCAGATAGCGCAAAATTTCACGCTTGGGAATGCGGAACAGCCGACCAACATTGAGCTTCTTCAAATCACCCTTTTTAATCAGACTGTACACAGTTTTCGTGCAAACGCCCAGCAATTCACTGGCTTCCTCTACGGTCAAAACATCCGGGTAGTCCGCGAGACGTTTCAGAGAGCGTTTGCTGTATGGCGACGCATTTTTCATTTTTGATCCTCCTTGTTAGTTGGGTTAGCCATCCGGCAGTCCGTTCCTGCGCCCCGGTCAAGAGCGCGTATTGCAGTCGCTGCTGTGCAGCGTTAGGCCGTGGGCACGCTCATATCATCGCATACTGTCCGCGGCTGCTGTATCTCCCTGCCAGATGGGTGTTCGGTTGTCAAGGTGCATTGCTTGAAGGTTCTTACACTAAGAAAATAGGGAGCACTTCGACTTTTTCTGCACAATGATCAAAAATATTTCGAATAAAAATATCCGGCCAGAACGTTTGCATTGTGCCGCTGCATCATAATTCACTTGCTATTCCCTGCATTTTCTTCTATAATGAAAACAATATTTCATCTTAGTTCGGAGGGGTCATATGCCATTGCAGAAAGAGCAGCTGAGTCGCATGACAATCCATGGCTTCAAATCAATTAAAAGCTGTGATATTTCTTTCGGGAAAATCAATGTGCTTATCGGCTCCAACGGTGCAGGAAAAAGCAACTTTATTTCTTCTTTTTCTTTCCTTCAAAACATTCTATCCAAGAATCTCCAGGTATCTGTTGGTCAAAGCGGTTTAAGTTCTCTCTTGTACAAAGGGCGAAAAGAAACGGAGGAAATTGACTTTGAAGTATTCTTTGGGCAGAATTCTTATGGTTTTGTTCTGGTGCCTACCGATGATAACCGGTTGATCTTCCAAAAGGAATACTTCGGCTATCATGGCGGTTGGGACAATGAAACCAATATTGGGCGCGGTCATAGTGAATCGAATTGGGAAACCGGTGCGCATAATCAAATTGACGGCTATGTGATTCCTATTCTTCGCAAGCAGAATTGGCGCGTATATCACTTTCACGACACAGGAAAAGGCGCCAGAGTCAAGCAAGAACACAATATCTCAAACAATAGAGTGCTTATGTACGATGCTGCAAATCTGGCAGCATTCCTATATCGGCTAAAAAATCACTTCAAACAGAATTACGAGGAGATTGTGGATACGATCCGCTTGGTCGCCCCGTATTTTTCGGATTTTGTTTTGGATCCGCAGGAGGGCAATGAAGAGCAAATTGTCCTGCGGTGGCGACAGACCGGCTGTGAGGATATCTTTAATGCCTCTCAGCTTTCAGATGGAACGCTGCGTTTTATTTGCTTGACTACACTTTTACTGCAGCCGCATGAATTGCAGCCGGCCACTATCATTGTCGATGAGCCGGAACTCGGCTTACACCCCTATGCGATCACGATCTTCGCTGAAATGGTGCGTCAGCTTTCCAACGAAAAGCAAATTATTATTTCAACGCAGTCCGTGGAATTGTTAAATGAATTTGATGTAGAAGATGTAATTGTAGTCGATAGAAGCGACAACGGTTCTGAGTTCAGTCGCTTAGACTCGGAACAGCTCAAGCTGTGGTTGGATGGAGACTACACATTGGGTGATCTTTGGAAGAAGAACATTTTGGGAGGTAGACTCTCGAAATGAAAACGATTTATATTTATTGCGAAGGTCCCACAGAAGAATCCTTTATTAACACTGTACTGTATCCTTACTTTTTCGCTCTGGGCATTTATGTACACCCTATTGTCTGTGAAACAAGGCGAGATGCCAACAGGAAATATCGCGGCGGGGTGAGCCGCTATGCAAAGATCAAAAGCGAACTAATGATTCTTTGCAAAAGCCATCCCCATGAGTATGTAACGACCATGTTTGACTACTATGCGATGCCCAGCGACACCCCAGGTATTGCCGATGCAACCACAGATATTTTTGAACGGATCAACAAAATCGAATCCATTATCAACGAGGACATTGGAGAGCGTAACTGCAAATTCCATTTCATGCTCCATGAGTTTGAAGGGATTTTATTTTCCAAACCAGAAACATTTTCTTTGATTGCCGGAGACGAAGTAGTTACTGCTGTTCAAAGAATTCGCGAAGAATTTGAAACGCCTGAACATATCAACAATTCTCCAGAAACCGCGCCGTCAAAAAGACTGGAGGCGCTGATCCCCGGATATGCAAAAATCAAAAATGGAACACAGCTTTCAGATGCTATGGGGATCCATACAATCATGAAACAATGCCCACACTTCAAAAGATGGATTCAAGACATGGCAGCATGGTAAATTATCAAAATGACTACGACACCAAAGGTAACGCCACGGTCTAAAACGAGATAATCCAAGCGACAGTGCATTCTCTGTGCTATCCGAATCAGCCAAATTTTACGATCTCATTCAGTCGGATTCTTAAAGCTGACTCAGTCAATTTGCGCCATTTAGAAATCCCATCATTGACAAAATGCCATAATTCGTGATAGGAAATGATGCAGCTAAAACATAACGCGATTATGGAGGGATAATCATGATTTACACAAAACAGGAAAAACAGAAGCTGGATCGGGTGATCTCGGTGTTTGCGGAGCGGCTGAAGGAAAGCGATGCCTTTGACCTTGTCTGGTCGGACAAGGTGGGATATGTCCTGCTGGATATTTCCACGAATTATGACTATGTGGATAGCGCGCGGCGCATTGAAACGGCAGAAGAACTATGCAGACTCATGCTGGAGGACATTGCGCTGGATGTGCTTTTGCTGACAGAAAACGAACATTCCATAGAAACAGCAGACCCGTTGGAGCGCGCTGAGATCGTGCGCCGTTGGCAGCCGTATTTTGAGCAGCTTCCGGAGTATGAATATCTCCGGGAAGAACTGACATCCGAGTGGCCGTAAGCCGCTGTTTCCTTGACAACCACAATATCTTGTGGTAAAGTTGGCTTGTAATTGAGATTTGTGCATACTGCTCGCGGCACGACAGCCGCAGCGTTCGGAGTATTCCGGCTTGCACACGCATTGTCAGGCTTTTACGATTTCCGGTAGAATTGCCATGTCCGCAGGACAGGTTTCTGCCGGATTTCTTTTTTTGGGCGCAACGCCCACAGATTGCGGGAATGACCGCGACGCAGAAGAATCTGCGCCGCAGGATATTCCCGTTCTTTTTTTGCCCAAATGCCGAAAGGCTTTGAGGATATATTTTTGAGAAAGGCGGTAACCAAATGAAAACAAGAAAGAAATGGCGTCCCGGAGGACGGCAGCGACAGTCTGCGGCGTATCATCGCAAAGCGGTTCACGAGCGGAAGCGTGTGGTACGGCTGCGGGTGTGGAAGAAGGGAGAAAAGAATGGTGTTGTGGCTGAAGTATGAGCCGCAGGAGTTGGTAGATACAAGTAATCTGAGTAGCGAAGAATGGCTGTCCTATCGACGGCGGGGCATCGGCGGCAGCGACGCTGCGGCGATCCTCGGCATTTCGCCCTGGCGGACAGCGCGGGATCTGTACTACGACAAGCTGAGCGTCGTAAAGGCAGACATGGATGAGAACTGGGTCGCGCTGGAGATGGGGCATCTGCTGGAAGATTTGGTTGCGCGGATCTTCGCAAAGAAAACCGGCCTGCGCATCTTTCAGTGGAAGGTCATGTTTCAGCACCCGCTGTATCCGTGGATGCTGGCAGATCTGGACTACCTTGCGGAGCTTCCGGACGGCAGCAATGCCATTTTGGAGATCAAGACGACAAATTATAACGCCCGAGAAAACTGGTGCTACAACGGCGAGGAGATCGTTCCGGTGTACTACGAATCTCAGGGGCGGCATTATATGTCAGTCATGAATCTGGACAGGGTCTACTTCTGCTGCCTGTATGGAAACAATGAGGATGAGGTCATCATCCGGCATTTGGACCGGGACTATGCCTATGAGTCGGAGCTGATCGCGCTGGAGGATGCGTTCTGGAACGACCATGTGCAGAAGCACCAGCCACCGGACTATACGGAAAGCGGCGACCTTATCTTGCAGAGTTTGCAGAGATGGAAAGGCATTGACCGGAGAGATTTGCCGCCGACAGCGTTCGGCGTACCGCAGCTTCCGCAGATCCATCAATATTTGCAGCTTCAGGAGCAGAAGAACGCACTTGCAAAACAGGTCACACAGCTGGATGCCCAGATGCAGCAGCTCAAAGGCTTGCTTGTTAGCGAGCTGGACGGCAAAGACTGTGCAACCTGTGCGGATGGTGAACAAAGCTACGTCATCTCCTACAACCCCATCCGCAGGCAGGGCATCTCCAAGGACAACTTGGTTCGCTTGCGGGAGGTTTATCCGGAGATCTACGAGCAGTTTGTAGAAACGTCGGAGTCCAGACGGTTCAGCATCAAAATTGCGGCGCAGCCCGCCGCTTGAGTGAGGTGAAAAAACGAATGATTGCAGTATATGACAAGCTCATCTACTTCAATGAAGCCAGCAAGTACACCATTCTTCGGATGCGCACGGATGATCCGTCTGTTCCGGAAGAAGCCCGTTCCCAATATACGTTCCGTGACCGGATGCTTCGGTTCACCGCTGTCGGCTATGGACTGCCGCAGACGGATTCCGTCAAGTTGGAGATCGAGGGAGACTGGAAAGAGGGCAAGTACGGCCTGCAGCTCCATGTAGAGCACTGGCACGAGCTTGTGCCGCCGACAACGGAAGGACTTCTGAGCTATCTTTCATCGGGTCTTCTCAAGGGCATTGGAGAAAGCACAGCCAGAAGCATTGTCCAGCGGTTCGGCACAGATACGCTCGATGTGCTGGAATACCATCCGGAGAAACTGTTGGAGATCCGCGGCATCACGGAGCAGAAGCTGGAGGAGATCAAGACGTGCTACGCAGAAAGCCGCGCGATGCGGGATATTATGGAGCTGCTGACACCGTTTCAGGTCACGCCAGTGACGGCGATGAAGATCTATCAGCACTTCGGCCCGTCCTGCACGGATATTCTGCGAAAAAGTCCGTTCCGGCTCTGTGAAATATCCGGCTTTGGTTTTCGGCGTGTCGATACGATCATCCGCAAGTCCGGCGGCGATCCGCACGACCCGGTTCGTATCCACGGCGCGATGATCTGTGCGCTGGAAAACGCGCGGCAGCACGGGCATCTGTATCTGGAGGTCAATGCCTTGATCACAGAATCCATGCAATTTCTCAACGAGACGATCCCGCTTCCCCAAATGCAGGTCAGGCGTGCGGAGGTAGAGCAGAAATTGCAGCAGATGGCAGAAGACAACGAGATCGTTTCTGATGGCGGCCGATTGTACCTTCCGCATATTTTCATGCAGGAGGTTGAGACTGCGGCAAAGGCGGCAGCCATGCTCATGGAACACACGGCAAAAATTGACGTGACGCTTCCACTGGAGCAGGTCAAGCAAAAACTCGGCTTGCACTTAACAAAGCGGCAGAGCCGCGGCGTCGAGGTGGCGATGGAGCGGAATCTCTCCATTATCACCGGCGGCCCCGGCACTGGCAAGACGACAGTTCTGAAAGCTATCATCGAGGTCTACCGGATTTTGCACCCCAAAAACCGCATCGTCCTCGCCGCGCCGACCGGAAAAGCCAGCCGACGCATGGCGCAGAGCACCGGGATGCTGGATGCACTGACGCTGCACAGTCTGCTTGGCTTGCAGGGCGATTTTTGCAGCAAGGACAAGCAGGATCAGCCGCTGCAAGTTGATTTTCTGATCGTGGATGAGGCGTCCATGGTGGATATGTGGCTGGCGCATCAGCTGTTTACGCGCTTACAGAAGGACACGAAACTCCTGCTGTTGGGCGACGTTGATCAGCTGGAGAGCGTCGGTGCGGGCAACGTGTTCGCGGAGCTGATTGGAAGCGGCATCGTACCGGTGACGGTTCTCGATGAGATCTTCCGGCAATCCAAGGACAGCCTGATCGCCTATAATGCCAAATTCATCAACGAGGAAAACAGCAGCCTGTTCTATGGTCCGGATTTTCAGTTCGTCAAGGCGGAAAATCAGGAAGAAGCCGCAGCGCAGATCCAGGAGCTCTATCTGCGGGAATTGCAGGATACGTCCATTGGACAGCTTCAGATCATTTCGCCCTATCGGACGGATGGAGAAGCGTCCTCCAACGGCCTGAATGCGCTGATCCGCGAGACGGTCAATCCGCATATGGAAAAGATTCCGGAGTTTGCGTTCGGAGAACGTATTTTTCGTCTGCACGACCGTGTGATGCAGACCAAGAATAATTACAGTCTGGAAGGCTATGATTCCGCGTGCGGGCAAAAATTCAAGGGTGTGTTCAACGGCGACATCGGGAACATCTGCAAGATTCTTCCCGATAAGCTGTGCGTGGATTTTGATGGGCGCGTCGTGGAGTATTCCAAAAGCCAGCTCGGCGATCTGGAACTGGCGTATGCCATTACGATCCACAAATCCATGGGTTCGGAGTACGAAACGGTCATTATCCCCATTTTAATGGCGCACCGCATTTTGCTGACGAAGAACCTGATCTACACCGCCGTGACACGCGCAAAAAAGCGTGTCATTCTGGTTGGTCAGAAGCGCGCACTGTTTCTGGCGATCCACTCCGGCAGAAAGGTCAAACGGAACACCTGCCTTGCCGAACGGATCTTAAAGTACAATCAGGTATTCAGACAAAAGGCTCTGCCGCAGGGCGCGACAGAGCAGAAATTGAAAAAAGCCGGTTAAGTTGAGATGGATGTGCAGAATTTGCGCAAGCATCTCTTATTTTATTTATGGAAGGAGTTCTAAGAAATGAATGACAACAAATCCACTGTGATGAACAACGCCGCCGTGCAGCAGCTGCGCAAGGTGCCGGGCTTTGACCCGATGAAGCTCCTGCGCAAAACGATCTCCGTCAAAACCGGGCATCCGGTCTGGAAGCTGGATCTCCGCTATAAGCGGCTCTGGTTCCGTCTGGCCTGCCCGAACGGGAGAATGCTCCTGAAGCCGCTGCGCATCAGCGACCAGCTGGCAATTATCGAAGCGCAGGTTTATTTCAGCAAGGACGATCCGGTTCCGGCCGCCAGCTTTACCTCCGAACAGCGCAGGGAGAATATCCCTGGCGGGGAATTTCTCCGTGCCGCACAGGAGGATGCGCTCAACATGGCGCTGGAAAACGCCGGCTTCGGCATCCAGTTCTGCGACGTGAGCCGCGACTACGGCGGCGAGCTGTTCGGCTCGGAAATGCCGGTTCAGGCAGAAGCCGCAGAAGCAGCTGCCGAGGAAATCAAAGCGCCCATTGCGGAGGAAACTGCCGCAGAAACACAGCAGACGATGGATACGGATTCTGTACCCGCTGAACAGCCCGTCGAGGAAACAACGGCGCCTGTCGTGGAAGAAACGCCTGACCTTCATGTCGTGCCGCCTCAGCAGGAAGAAGTAGCGGAGGAATTTGCAGAACAGCCGCAAGCCGCGTCCTATACGGCAGATATGGATGTCAGCGAGATCACGCAGCGTATGACGGTGGACGAAGCCAAGGCCGTTGTGGTGCAGATCGGCACCTGCCGCGGATGGACGCTCGAACAGGTCGCGCAGCGCCGCCCGGCGAGCCTCAAGTGGTATCTCTATGGCTGCGATCAGGCGGACAACATTCTCAAAGCAGCTGCATCCGTCCTGCTGGACAATCTGCAGCAGAAAGCCGGATGAAGCGTCAAGTTTGGATGAAAGGGTGTGGCTGTTATCAAAGCCGGTTCTTCGCAGTTTCCGTTCCACATTACAGATGTTGCGGCGCTGCTGCGGCTCAATATCCGCAGGCGCGGCCCGGACTTTCTGTATGTGGACTGCCCGCCTTGCGGCGATCATCGCGGAAAGCTCTATCTGAAAACGTCGCGGGACGTATGGCACTGTAATTACTGCCAGGAATCCGGCGGGATGCTGGCGCTGTACGCAAAGGTCTACGGTATCAGCAACGCAGCCGCCTATCGGGAGATCTGCGAAGCGCTTCAAACCGGAGATTACGCACCAGAGTATCAGAGCTACCAGAACCGGCAGCCGCAGGAAATCGCGCAGTCGGCCAGAGCACCCCGGCAGGCAATTCACCAAACACTTTCGATGCTGCTTTCCATGTTGTCACTGACGCCGAAGCACCGTGCGCATCTGCGTGAGGTGCGCGGCCTGACGGACGGCCAGATCGAACGGTTCGGCTTCAAAAGCACCCCGCCGCCTTATCTCTGCAAGAGTCTGACGGCGCGGCTTTTGAAGCAGGGGTGCACCCTGCAGGGAGTCCCCGGCTTTTATATGGCAGAGGACGGCAGATGGACAGTACGATTTGGAACACGCACGGCTGGGATTTTGATCCCAGCCAGAAGCGCGGACGGACTGGTCTGCGGCGCGCAGATCCGGCTGGATATCCCCATCCGGGAGGAAAA
>OODO01000879.1_pt1 | contig 24051 bp, 17 predicted proteins | sample 1671261 | NCBI WGS metagenome assembly OODO01 (sample SAMN06348138, study PRJEB24527) | human gut metagenome | biome: human gut; feature: ankylosing spondylitis patient; material: feces | host: Homo sapiens | place: China | collected 2015-10 | reverse complement strand
TGGAAAATGCAGTCTGCGATTCCGGCTTTTCATTTCCATTTTCATCATAATCTGTATACTGGACCTTCAGACCCGACTGATCAAAATAATCATGAAGATTAACATAGCCCCAGCCATATTGTGGATCCCAGCCATAGGTTCCCTTATCAACGGCATATTTCTTAAGTACCTTCTTCACACCCTTGTAGTTCAGTGATGGCTGGATCATCTTCACATATGCCACCGCCGCTGTTATATGTGGCGTTGCCATAGAGGTACCGGACATTTTCTGATACTTACCCTTCAGATATGTTGATACAACACTGGTTCCCGGTGCGCAGAAATCAACAGTATCTCCATAGTTGGAATAGCTGGCTGCAAAATTCTCATTGCTGTTCATCGCAGTTACAGTTATTACATTTCCTCTGTTTGCAGGGTAAGTTGTGCTGACATCCGTTGCATAATTACCGGCTGCACAGCAGACAACCGTTCCAGATGTCTCTGCCTTCTTTAATACATCCTTTAATAACGTAGAATATTTCCAGAATAATCCTGTCCATCCAAGGCTCATATTTACTACATCTGCCTTTTGGGATACCGCATATTGTAACGCGCTCCGAATTGCAAGATTTGACGATTTACCTGCATCATCAAAGGTTTTAAGGATCATCAGTTTTACATTTTCCGGTGTATTATCTGCAATGATACCGGCTACATGGGTTCCGTGTCCATTTCCATCCGTATATGCCTTGTTTTTGCTTACTTTATCTTTTCCCTGAAAACAATAACTATGCTTGGTATCTATTCTGCCCTTAAAAATCTTATTCGTTGCATCCAAACCTGTATCAATAATGGCAACTGTCACTTCCTGATCGATCACATAATAATCATATTCTGCTTTCAGATAGCCAAATCCCATCACGCTGCCGCCCCAGGACAGGGAATTATGGTCTTCAATGTCCGGAACATCTGCAAGAATATCACTGTCTACCACCTGATCGATAAAACAATGATCCGTACCATAAGCATCCGCTAACTCATAATAAGCATATTCCGTATCCGCAGTTGTATCAAACTGCAGCACATATTCATTATAATCTCCATAATGAAGGATCTCGGATGCACCATAGCTGTCTGTAAGCTGCGCTCCATCCGTCAATACCATCAGACGCTTTAACTGATATTTGTCATTGGAGTCTGTACTTCCATCGGATCCTGGTTCTGTTGTTTCTGTATCCGGTACTGTGTAGTCCTGATCCCAGTTATCATTGATCAGTTCTACCACATCAGAAGCATCTTTCGCTTCTTTCACCGGAACCCCGGCAATATATTCTACCGGATCCCGATTCTCCGCACTCTCATCCTGTATATCCTGATCACAGATCTCCATCGCTTCGTCCGTCTGCTCTGTCGTATCACTCAGCCCGGCAACCGTATAATCTTTCCCATTGATCTGTACTGTATGATCCTGCTGTTCTTTCGAAGCAAGCTCACTCATATCATATGTATGAATCGTTGTATCTGTCTGTCCTGTACTGGTTCTATTGGCATCGTGCAGGCTGTCCCAGGAAAAAACCGTGCTCGCTAATATAGCCGCCATCCCTATGCAGATACCGGCTTTTTTATAATTCTTCTTTTTCCTATAAAACAGCTTTTCTCGTTTCTGTCTATTGTTCATTTCTTTTCTCTTTTCATCATATCACTTATGTTTAAATCCAATTTCCCTTTTTATTTTAAACCATCTTGCTGATAACTTCTATAGTTAATTTTCAGGTTCTGCTAATATATTTACCGCAAATATATTTATGTGTCTTTTTTTGTACATCGTTTTTTGTATTCTCTATATAACAAAAACCTGTATACATTAACCACAATTCCGTTTTTCTTATTTTTCTCTATAGACAAACGGTAGGTTGACCACATTTTCGATCGGAGGGATTCATATGTCACATTCAAATTCTAATTCGGGAGGATGCCTCCCAGGCATCATTATTTTTCTTATTATCTGTTACATCATCGGTGCTGTCAGTGACAACGGAAAGCATACCTGCTATTATATCGGATGCGACCGGGAAGTGGATAAAAACGAAACCTACTGCTGGTACCACAAAGATTACGGTCACCGTAAATCCTATAATGTTACAACGCAGGCAACGACTGAATCCAATTATCATAAACAGTCCTCTTCTTCATCCCGTTATTCTACGGCAACTGAAGCTGCTCATTCTCAGGATGTTTACGACTCCTACGATGATGGATATGATGACGTATATGACAATATGGGAGATTACGATGAAGATCGATATGATGAAGATGACGATTATCGGGACGGTGTAGACGATGCCATTGATGAATTTGGTTACTACTAAGATCTTCAGGATATCGTTTTCATGAACATTTTATAGTCATTCCTCTGATTTCATGTTAGAATAAGACATTCAATGAAATCGGAGGAATTTTTTATGAGTAACGAAGGCAAGAAATGTACGGTTCACTATACAGGAACATTTAACGATGGAACAAAATTTGATTCATCTTATGACCGTGGTGAACCGATCGACTTTGTATGCGGTGCAGGCATGATGATCAAGGGATTTGACGAAGCTGTTAAGGGCATGGCGATCGGTGATATCATCGATGTACACCTTATGCCGGAAGAAGCATACGGCATGCCGGATCCCGACAATATCTTAACTGTTGAGATCAACCAGCTTCCCGGTGCTGAGGATCTGGAAATTGACCAGAAGGTATTCCTGTCAAATCCAGCCGGACAGTCTTTCCCTGTTAAGGTAACCGCCAAGGATGATACTACGATCACCTTTGACGCAAACCATGAGATGGCAGGCAAAGAACTGAACTTCAAGATTGAACTTCTGGATGTAGAATAAACAGAAAAAAATTATGTACACCTGATATAAAATCTCCCAGACGTTCCGGATATGATATACTACGAATTTCTACTCGTCACACGCATCTATCATATCCGGAACGTCTGGGAGATTTTTTATACCAAGTGTACATAATTTTCTCCTGCCATACATTTTTCCAACTCATCCATATACCGCACCATCCTTTCAATTATCGTTGTTCCAAGTATACCACATTATATCCTCTAACATCTTCTCAACCTACATAAGCCTGAATCCAGCTTGTAATACAAAACTGCCATATTAAGACCTCAAGCGAGGATTTCTTTATGAAATGCATATACCAGCAAATGTGGGTGCCTGTCTGAGCCCAAAGGGCGAGTTGGCACAGGAACATTTGCGAATCAGGTATATGCAGTTCATCGAAACCACAGCGTGTCTTAATATGGCAGTTTTGTATTACAAGCCAATTCAGGCTTTATTCATTTTACTCGTCGAATTCGTAGTCTTTGCCCGGAAGGATTGCGTTTAAAGCAATTCCAAGGATAGCTGCGATAGCAAGTGATGTTAATGTGATAGATGTTCCTGCAACTGTGAAGGTAATACCATTACCGAATCCAAGTCCGCTGACAAGGATAACAGCAGCAACGATCAGGTTACGCGACTTTGTGAAATCCACCTTGTTCTCAACAACATTACGAACACCAATTGCTGAGATCATTCCGTACAGCATGAAGCTGACACCACCAATGATCGACGCAGGAAGTGAACCGATACACTCAGCAACCTTTGGTGAAAAGCTGAGAAGGATCGCATATACAGCAGCCAGACGTACGACTCTTGGATCGTATACACGGCTAAGCTCAAGAACACCGGTATTCTCACCGTATGTTGTATTTGCAGGACCACCGAATGCAGCAGCAAACGCTGTAGCAAGACCATCACCGATCAGAGTTCTGTGAAGTCCCGGATCCTTGATGAAATTATTTCCTGTTGTAGCTGAGATTGCTGAGATATCTCCGATATGCTCCATCATGGTTGCAAGAGCGATAGGTGCCATTACAAGGATGGAAGTAATATTAAATTTACAAAGCTGGAATGGAGGAAGATCCACCCATCCGGCATCCTTTACTGCCTTAAATGTGAAGATTGCAGATCCGTCCGGATTGTGAACACCACATTTGAAAAGAATAAATGCAACTACATATGAGATCACAACACCCATAAGAATCGGAATGATCTTGAACATTCCTTTGCCCCAGATATTAAAGATTACAATAACCGCAAATGCGATAATTGCAAGAATCCAGTTTGTTTTTGCATTATTTACGGCTGATGGCGCAAGACTCAGGCCGATACAGATAATGATCGGACCGGTAACAACAGGTGGGAGGAAACGCATAACACGTTTTACGCCAACCAGTTTTACAACCAGCGCAAGAACCAGATACAACGCACCTGCTACTACGATACCGCCACATGCATAAGGTAATTTCTCACCCATAGACATATCTTTGAAGATTCCGGTATCAAGATTTGCGACTGTATTAAAGCCTCCTAAGAAAGCAAATGAGGAACCCAAAAATGCAGGCACCTTTAATTTTGTACATAAATGGAAGAATAATGTTCCGATTCCGGCACAGATCAGTGTAACCTGAATGGATAAGCCCTCTCCATTAAAATAAGTATTTACCAGAATCGGTACTAAAATAGTTGCACCAAACATGGCAAACATGTGCTGCAAACCTAACAGCAACATTTTCGGAACACCCAGTTCCCTTGCATCATAAATCGCTTCTTTTTTCTGATTCATAATAATCTCCCTTCTTCTATTGTACCTGTTTTACTGTGATCCTATCGATTGAAATGCACGCCTTCTTTCGACAAAACCTCCAGCACACCATCTTTACGATGATAACATAAGAAGGGAGATTTGTGAACTGCAAATCTCCCTGTTTTTTATAAATTTGTTATATTTGTAAAAACTTTCGATATTAAAAGTTTTTAGGTCGTTTTTTATTTCAGATCATTCAATTTTGAACATTATGGCCAAATGACTTATTCAACATTTTTCAGCGCCTCATCCATCGGGATCCGTTTGATCCTTCTTACCTGAAAAACAGCGATGATTCCATAGGCTGCCATCGACAGGATAAAGATCGCAGGATAAATATACGGAGCAATGTAGATCGTCATCCATCCACTGATTGCCTCCTTCATCATCACATAATAGATGCCGGAGATCGCTACCTTCGAAAGAAGGATTCCAAAGATAACACATACTGCCATCACCCATGTTGTCGCAGACAGATATAATCTGTTGATCTCTTTGTTCTCATATCCAAGGATCTTTACCATGGATATTGATATGGTATTCCTCTCAATGATCAGCTTTGTAAGCAGATAAACCATCAGCATGAACATCGCCAGTGCAAATACCTCAAACATATAAAACATCTGGCCCATGGAACGATCAAGCTGTCTTGATACCTTTGTCAGATCTTCCTCTGTAACGACTGTCGCGATCAGCTTCTCATCAATATCAGTCAGCTTCTCATTTGAGAAATATCCTGAGAAATATTCATCCTCGACATCGAACATTTCCCGATATGTCTTCGCATTCATAAATACTGCCAATGCCGCAGGATATGTGCACACACCGGAAACCTTTATCTTATAAGAATCAGATGAATATTCCTTATCCAGCGTGATCGTATCCCCGTTTTTCAGTTTATATTTGTCACGAAGCCCGTCAGAGATCAGCATTTCTCCATCCGCAGGCTGTACCTTGGAATACTTGCTGTCATCCGAGATACCATAGACCATGACTTCTTCATCTCTTATATCTGTTTTATAGATCAGGGAAGTTACCAAGTATTTCTCTGCATCCTTGTTCTCTGTTTCCACAGGCATTTTCAAAACGTACTGATAATCCGCAAGCATATTGTCCAGCGTTTCATCCTGATAGTGTTTTAAAAGCGGCGACATCATCATTCCGAACATCAGCAGAACGATAGCAAATGTTACTCCGATAAATAATACGATATAGCTTGGCAGATTCTGCAGGATCACACGTATACGGAATCTGGTAAAGAAACGGAAATGTGGCAGCTTGACCGCTTTCTTTCTCTTTGACTTTGAAAGATCCCGTCTGATAAACCGAAGCGGTGACATACGGAGCTTCGAATAGATCATCCATGCTGTTATGACAAGCATCAGCACGATCGGAATAACCGTCGTTTTTACAAATGCTTCCGCATTCCATTTTGTCACATATTTTGTCAGACTGTAACTTCCATAATACATTGCCACACAGACATTTTTAAACACTGTATATCCCAGAACATTTCCGATTACAGCTGCTACTAATGTAACCAGGATCGGAAGAGAAATGTAATGTGCCAGTAATTCTCCTCTTGTGTAACCGGAGGCCCGAAGAGTACCGATCGTGCCGGCTTCCTTTACGATCGTATTGTTGATCGTAATCGCAAAGATAAATGCCATGATCACGATTATAATATAAAGCAGTGTTTCCACCATTATCGAATCACTACCCATATCCTCTCCGGTAAAATTAATTGCCTGATTCGTATATCTTGGAATAAACTTCTCCACTTCTCCATATTGACTGATCACCTTTGCAAGATCATCGGATACATCCTTCTCCGCTTTCTCATCTTCAGGTTCATCGTCATAGATCCAGGCATAAGAATAATGCATCAGCCCTTTGTCAAAGCTTTCAAACCGTTCATCCGTTATGATCGCAACACCGAACAACACGGAATCAAACATCGTATCATTATTATTCTGGAACAAAGCACTGTAATCAGATAATGCTACAAAGCCCGATACCTTATATGTCTGTCCATCAACCGACAGATCATCTCCTACCTTGATCCCATTATTTTCCGCATACATACGGTCCATTGCGATCTCATCTTCTGCCGCAGGGAACGCTCCCTCCATCAGACAAACCTTATCCACATCTGTACGATTCTTAAAAATACGGAGTGTGCTTTCATCCCCATCTTTTTCTACAATTTTCTCATAGTAATAATCCTCATACAGCTTTACCCCCTCATCTTCAATCGCTTTAATCGCCTCGGATGATGCTTCATCCTTGTACTCAAAATTACCATTCTCGATATTATACTTATCAAAGCTCTCATCATATGTAGCGATCATACTCTTACCGGCTACCAGAAAGCCGGACACAAAACCAATACTCAAGATCATAAACAGGAAAATAACCAGATACTTTCCAAGATCGGCAGCCAGCTCCTTCGGCAGCCGTTTCCATAATGGATTCTTCATATTATAAATTCTCCTTTTCTCTCTGCCACTTCTGTATTACCAGTCAAGCTCCATTGCAGGAACCTTTACATCATTTACTATATTCTTACGGATCATTCCATCACGCAGTTTGATCACACGGTCTGCCATATTCTTGATCGCATCATTATGTGTAACCATGATAACGGTATTTCCATATTTCTGATTTACATCCTCGATCAGCTTCAGGATCTCCTTCGAGGTCTTATAATCAAGTGCACCTGTCGGTTCATCACAGAGCAGGATATCCGGATTCTTAACGATAGCCCTTCCGATCGATGTTCTCTGCTGCTGTCCACCGGACAACTGATTCGGAAGCTTATGTCTGTGCTCATATAAACCAAGCGTCTTTAAGATATCATCGACATCGAGCGGTGAATCACTTAAATATGCACCAACCTCTACATTTTCCTTTACGTTCAGATTCGGGATCAGATTATACATCTGGAATACATAGCCAAGATGCTTTCTCCTGTACTGTGTCAGCGTCTTCTCATCCATATCAACTGTTTTTTCCCCATTGATCGCTATATAACCACTGTCGGCGTTATCGATTCCCCCTATGATATTCAGTAACGTAGACTTACCGGATCCGGATGGTCCAAGCAAGACACAGATTTCTCCCTTCGTCACTGTAAAATCCAGTCCTCTTAATACCTCTGTCCGGTTCTCCCCTGATCCGAAGCTCTTTTTCAGACCACTGATCTGTAAAAAATTCTGATTTTCCATTTTGTCTCCTCCATTCTCCAGTACTTTCTATCACACTGGTATATCTTTTTATGATTAACGTTTATCGCTTTGAACATTTGAATATGTGTTCATATGATTAATAGCACAAAACAACTGTATTGTCAATGGTTCTGTTGCAAATTTCAAATTTTTGTTAGTTTTAACTAACATTGTACTATTATACATCTATTCCCGGCACAGAACATGTAAAAAGCACATGCTTATTGATATATTTTTATCATTAAGCATGTGCTTTTACTGTTTTTTGTTTCTATCTGCTCTGCAAAGAGGCATTTTATCTGAAGTTATATTCCCGGATCTCGCAGTTCTTAATCCCGAAATGTGCAAATTCTTCATTTGTCATATCATAAAAATACGACTGTACGATCCTTGAAATTCCATTATGTGCAACAAGCAGATATGTCTTATGTTCAGACTCCGCTTTTATATCATCCAACAGATTATAGACACGCTGGCACAGATGCATCATCGTCTCTCCGCCATCATAATGATCCAGGAAATGGGATTTTGCTTCCATGAATTCTGCTCCATTTCTGGGTGTTGATTCAAACCGTCCAAAGTTTTGCTCCTTCAATCTCGGCTCCATCCGCATCGGAATCCCTGTCATTTCCGATATATGTCTGGCAGTCTCGGCCGCACGAACAAGTGGGGAATATAATATCTCATCGATCCCCGGCTGTTCTTCTGCCAGTTTTCTTCCAAGTTCTTCTGCCTGCCGGTGTCCCAGCTCTGTCAGCTCAATATCCGTTGCACCGCAGATCTTATTCTCCACGTTCCAGATGGTCTGGCCGTGCCTCGTAAAAAATACTTTTCCCATGTTATCTCCTTATTCTTATACTATAGAATTGGATTATATATACTATAATTTCACACCGGCTGTCAACTTTATTCCACAGGATTTCACAGACGTTCAGCCACCGCGATTCCGGTGGCGGTGGCTGCGAGTCCGCCTTTTCCGGTCTCCCGGAGATCCTTATGCATCAGGTCGCCGATTTCCCGCATCGCATCGATTACCTCGTCTGCAGGAATAGCACTTTCAATCCCTGCCAATGCCATATCAACAGCGCACAGCGCATTCATGGCACCGGACGCATTTCGCTTCACACATGGCACCTCCACCAATCCTGCAACCGGATCACACACCAGTCCAAGCAGGCTCTTTAATGCCATCGCTGCTGCCTGAGTAATGAGATGGCTGCTGCCGCTCTTTAACCATGCAAGTGCACCTGCTGCCATAGCGGAAGATGCCCCGATCTCTGCCTGACATCCGCCTCTTGCCCCTGATATGCTTGCCCGTCTTGCGATCACATCCCCGATGCCTGCTGCCACAAACAGAGCCTTTACCATATCATTTTCCGAGGTGTTCGTCATTCTTTCATATGTGATCAATATCGCAGGCACAACACCACAGGAGCCTGCCGTCGGTGCTGCCACGATCCGCTTCATGCAGGCGTTGCTCTCCGCCATCTTGATTGCCCTTGCCATGACTGCTCCGCCAAATTTACCACACATACATTTGTGTGTTGCCGCATAATCAGCCATTTTTTTACCATTTTTCCCGGACAGGCCGCTACGGGAAGTCAAACTGTCATCATACGCTTCATCTGCTTCCTTCATCGAACGATACATCTGGGTCATCCGGTTTACGATATCCATTTCCGGCTGCTGCGAGTCCCTTGCCTCCTCCCGGATCACAGCCTCCCAGAACTCACATTTATTTGTTTTCATATAAGCATCGATTTCTGCCAAAGATGAAAATGCCATTATCATTCTCCTTTTTAATTTCTTTCCTGTGCCACTGCATCCTTTATTACCTAGATTCCACGATCAATCATCTTTCAGACTCAGATAGGTTACCTTCAAGATTCCTTCCAGATGCTCCAGCCATTTCAGGGATTCCTTTGGAACCTCCTGATCACATTCCAGAACCATGACTGCATGACCTCCCGGACATGCCCGATACAACTGCATCGTTGCAATATTTATGGACTTATGTCCAAGCATCGATGTCACCTCTGTCACATGTCCCGGCTGATCCAGATTATGCACGATCAGAGTCGGGTAATCGCCACTGAAATTTGCATCCAGACCATCGATCTTACAAATGCGGATTCGCCTTCCGCTTCAATATCAAGCTCTCTGCCGCTTTCTCCTGTCATATGAAGCACGGCTGTATTTGGATTTGCATGTGCAAGCTTCGCTGCATAAAAGATAACCTCCATGCCTGCCTGTTCTGCCAGTTCAAAGCTCTCAGGTACGCGGATATCATCCGGCTTCATACCGAGAAGCCCGGCAACCAGTGCTTTATCTGTACCATGCCCTTTTCCTGTTGCAAGGAATGAACCATACAGTCCGATCTCCACCTTCCGGATCGGTTCATCTATTAATTTATAACAAATATATCCAATCCTTACAGCTCCTGCCGTATGCGAACTGGACGGACCTACCATGACCGGACCTACAATATCAAAAATACTCATTTTGCCACCTTCCTGTTTCTTCCAGTATTCCTCAAATTTATAAATTTTATTCTACGACTGATCTTTAAAGCCATCCTACATAATAGTTCATGAACCGAATCATACCGCCTGTCAGTTTTGCCGCAAAAGCAAAAGCCACCGATATCTTCTGCAATTCATACAGTCCTGTATCACAAACGCTCTATGAAATAACATCTGATATTCCGGTGGCCTTTCACCTTATGTTATGAACTTGTCATATGCTGTCCATATCCGGTACAACATATTCTATTTTGCTTTCTTATAAGATACCTTTGCTGAGATATTGCTCTTTTTCAGAAGGCTTTTATAACTATTCGCCTGCTTTTTCGGTATCGTTACAACTGCTTTTTTGCTGATGCCTTTAAAGGCCTTCTTGCCAACCTTTGTGAGCTTCTTTGTTGTAAATGTAATCTTCTTTAGCTTTGTACATTTTTCAAAGCTGCTCTTGCCGATTGTCTTCACACTCTTGCCAATCGTCACAGTTGTAAGTACTTTGCATCCATAAAATGCCTGAGCACCTACGGTCTTTACTTTATCACCAATCGTGGCACTCTTCAAGTACTTATATCCCTTAAATGCCTTCTTACTGATGGCTGTAACATTAAATGTAACTCCACCGATCTTGACCGTATTCTTAATTGAAAGCTTAGTAAACTTCTTATCTGACTTCTTCTTTGTTGTACCAATTACAGTTACAGTTCCCTTACCATTTGTCGATGCTTTTGTGATCTTATACCGGATGCCCTTTACCGTATAGGTATTATTCTTAGCAACCTTGATCCGGAAAGTCTTTGTTATTGTACCTGTATACTTTCCCTTACCGATAATCGTAATCGTCGCCTTACCAATATTCTTATTATTCTTATATTTCACAGTATAATCTGATTTCGCTGACAGCGTCTTTCCCTTGACTGTCACAACAGGCGTCTGCTTCAATTTCTTTCCTGTATAAATAACAGAGGCCTGTATACCTGTAACAGAGGCTTTACTGATGTCAACCTTTGTCGTAGGCTTATTTGGTGTCGGATTCGGCTTTACCGGTGTTGGATTTGGCTTATCGGAACCCGGATCGGTCGTTTCCTCTTTCTTTGGCAGAATCTCCTGCTTCTTGTAACCACATACTGTACATTCATAGGTCATAATACCTGTAGCTGATGTAGTCGGTGCCTTTGTTACTTCTCCCTTACCAAATACATGCTCTGCCCGCTCAAGGATTTCACCACAGCTGCATTCCTTCCAATGCTGGCTGTCGTCTGACTTCCATGTATAGGAATGTGAATGCTCCTCGCTGATCACGATCTCCACACTGAATATAATTCCTCTATGTGCCTGATTCCAGCCCTTATTACCGGCCCAGTCATAATTTGTACTGTCATCCGGCTTGAAGCATACCTGTACGGTGCTGTTCTCTGACAGAATGGTCTGGTTTGCTGTATACCAGTAGTAGTATCCTCCTTCTGCATCCGGAAGCTCCACATCCTTTAACACAGTGTCCTTCTTTACTGTGATCGGTGCGATCTTCTGTGTAAATTCTGCTTTTACAGGTTCTACTGTTACTGTAAGCTCTACCGCATCTACCTGATCATATACTTCTGTATTCTTTGGAATATAGCTTGCTTCAAATGTATAGCTTCCTGCTTTTTCAAGCTTCGTTGCCGGAGCTGTCCATACAAAGCTTCCACCCTCTGTTTCAGGAATCTCTACGTCTGCAAGCGTCTGTCCATAAATACCGGTCAGACCGGTTGGAACCGCAAAGTCCGGAGCCTGTTTTTCTGCTGCTACAGATATCTTTACCTTGATCTGGATCGTTCCATCTGCAAGCTCCTCATATGCACCTTCTGCAAGGTCTGCTTTACTCCAGTCATAATCTGATGTATTCGCAGGAATGAAATATGCATCATATTCTTTTGTTCCTGCTTTTTCGATCACTGTCTCCGGAGCTGCCCATTTATAAGTACCCTTTCCGGATGTTGGAAGTGTTACGCTCTCTAATGTCTTTCCTGCCAAACCGGTACACGGATCCGGTGTCTCCATAACAGGTGTGCCCTTTGCAACCTTTGTAAATGTCAGCTTAAAGCTTGCAACGGTCTGATTCTTACCGCAGATCTTGATCGTTACCGTCTGTGCTTCCGCAGCTGCCTTTGTCGGTGTTCCATAGATTCTGCCATTCTTCAGCTCCAGACCAGCCGGAAGCACCGAACCCTTGGCAAGGGAATAACCAACTCTTGCTGCAGCACTGTCAATATCGTTTGCAATCTTTAATGCAGTCAGATCATATAATGGCTTATCCTCAGTTGTTGTCACCCCTACAACTGCTGTATCTACTGTATCTTCGTCTTTATCCAGAGTGATCATAGTTGCTGTATCATTCTTCATATTAACCGTAAATACTGTAGGTTCATATGGCATAGCGGCTGTCCATGTTGTTTCATCACTCTTATTCATCACTGATTCAGAAGAACCATAAACGATGGAATCAACTGTTGTATTTTCTATCGGAATACCGGTTACTGTTACTTTTACAGAACCGTTACCACGGATATATACAGCATCATCACCTTCTATACCGGAGGTCTTCATATCACCCGTCGTGGAGGCTGCAAGCTGTACAGGAGCTGTATCGCCTTCCTCAAAGCAGAATTCCGGATAAACAAGCTCTGCTTTGTAATAGATTGTACTATAGTAACTTAAAGTCTTCATCATGGATGGTTCCTTAGAGGTAAGGATATCTCCGACTGATGTTGAAGATACCATCTGCTCCAGATCACCGTCATTGATGATTGTTCCGTTATTTGTCAGCTTACCAAATTTGAATCGTCCTGTTTCCTGATTGATAACAGAAGCACCTGCATGGATCGTCAGTGTGCTTACAGTCGTATAACTGATCTCGCCACTATTTGTAATGGTGCCGGATACAGTTGACTTTGAATATCTGTCACCCTTACACGTCAGACTGCCTTTGTTGGTCAACGTGCCATTCAGATCCGCATCTCCTGTATATACAACCTTCACACCATCTGCGATCGTGATGTTGGAATCCTTCAGCGTATGAATATCTCTGGTTTCTACATCCTTATCGATCGTGTACGCTCCACCAAGATACAGATCCAGATAGTCTTCCGCATACAGACCGCCATTTAATGTCCAGTTGTTGTTATTCTGGTAGATATAGGTAACAATACCTCTGACATTTCCGGAAACTGTACGTTTTGCCCGGATATTATCTACTATACCATTTGCCGCTACCGTATAATTATTGCGACCCGTTTTGTCAGTAATATTGATGTCTCCAACAGTTCCGCCATATGCCAGCGTACATACAGTTGTATTCTCCAATGCACCGCTGACACCAAATGAATTCGTATCAAGTAAGACATCCATATCTCCATCTATTGTAGAATTATAAGACAGGTAATTCTTACCACTACCGCCTACTTCCCAGTTACCAATGATGTCATACTTTACAGATCCATGAATGGTACTGTCACATAAGCCAAATACGGAGCTTGAACCGGTAATCTGCTGTCCATTATAATTTGCAAATGCATATCTGCTTCCGGATGCCCCAATTCTTACATTTACTGACTTATTTACGACTGCCGAGCTTGTAACATACATCTTGTAATTTTCTCTATATGCCGTCTGTGCCATCTGTGCCTGATCTGTAAACTGGAATACCAGTTCATCCGCCGTTGCCACACCAAGACCATATACATACTGATACATAGTACCTGCTGTCGCATAAAGCTCTGCCTTCTTTACAACTGCCAGATTTGCTATGTATGTATTGCTTGAGATCTTACCGCCCTTGATATATAAGCTTACGGTACCATCTACCTGCGCCTGGGAACCTGTAATATTTGCTTTACCTCTTGCGCCGTACAGACTGCCAATCGTTCCACCATACATATAGATAGAGATATCACCCTCATATGGTGCAGTTGTATCTGCATATCCAATTATGGCTCGTGTACTCAGATCGTAGGATGTTGCCCCTGCAATCTTTAATGCCTTTCCATTATCTGCAATTCCATCATGGTCATCATCCGGATAGATGGATACCTTTTTGCTGTCTGATGGATCCGGAAGAATGACAACGGAATGTCCCTTCAGATCAATATCCGTATACTGCTGTACATTCAGCTCCTTCGTCAGATCTGTAATCTTATATCCTTCCTCCTGAACAGTAAATGTAATCTTACATTCTGTCGCAGATCCATTTCTTCCTGTAATACGGAATACTGCCTCTGTTGTTTCTGCATCATCCGCAAGTGTACCGACTACCTTTGTTCCTTCCAGCTTCAGACCTGCAGGAAGTGCGGAGCCAGACTTAAGCTGATACTTAACAGAGCCCCCATACTGCATGGTTGTATCATTCTGGATCTGGATCTGACTAAGATCGTACGCCGGATCAGCAGTTGTATATTGGGTTCCTTTTACTACCATTGGATCTGCATACTGTTTGGAGCATGTGATCTGCTTCGGAATATAATCAATATATAGTTCAGATGCCGCTTGTGGAAATGCCAGCTTACAAACGCAGTCCGCATCTCCTTCTACCGGTTCTCCCCCATTTACAGATATTGCCCCTGTATATCCTGTAATATTTTTGTACTTTATATTCTGTGTTTTATTTCCCGGAAGGTAATAATAGGATTTCTTCTCATCCTCTCTGTATTCGTATGCATAATCTTCTGCAGAAGAATAAGATGTGATATCCTGTAAATTTGATGTCACAGTCACGACAAAATACAGCTTCGACCAGTCACTGATATCGGTATCCTCTGCAAACGCTCCATCCACCATCCATTTTCCGGTACAGGCAAATGTCTTTGCAGACACAGCTCCTTTATGGAAGATCTGAGCAGATGTATTCTTGATCTTGATATCTTCTGCCTTGAGCACCGCATCCTTTTCTATATATACATATGCATATCCCGGTGAAAAAGTATCAATGTTACATGTACCATGGAACCAGACCTTATCATAGGTTCCATTCGTTTTGAAGGTTCCGGCAGTTACACCCTTATTAAATGTTGTCTCTGTCCCTCCCGGAAGTGTGATCGCACCGGTGATCTCTACCGGAGCATTCGCAGTAAAATCCTTATACTGCGTTACCTGCAAAGAATCTCCTGTCAGCTTCTCATTTACTATATAATCCTCGACTGTGATCGCACCTGCCTGATCGATCAGATACCCTTCATAGAAACCATAACCGGATGGATTCTTAATAGCCATCTTGCCAACAGCCGCTTCTTTTCCCCGCTTCATCCTCATATACTGCACATGCGCACTGGAATCCAGTCCGTATACAGTGCTAACAGCTCCACCCTGAATATCTATAACAAGTGAATCTGAATCGGCATAGGACATAGTTGCACTCTTAACTCCAAATATACTTCCAACCGAACCACTAAGCACTGTGATCCTGATCGGGCGATCATAATCAATACCGGAAATACCATAGATCGTATATCCTGACAGATCTCCGCTATACATAGCCTGTCTGCCATCAGCCTTACCATCCCGATCATCATCTGCATAGATACCAGTGAGGATCACCCCATTATCAGATGTACCTGTCTGCTGAAGGACTGCAGATGTTCCGTTCAGGCTGATCGTCTTGTTTTCTTCATCGACCGTCAACCGTTCGATCGTGCTTTCCTGAATTTTCTGTACCTTGGACACGATCACATTTAATCTCAGAACAGCTTCCGTCCCATTTCTACCTGTTACATGGATATCCACGCGTTTTCCATCTTCATATAAAACAGTCGGAGTACCAATGATCCTGCCCTCTGTAAGTGTTAAACCTTCCGGAAGACTGTATGTAGCATCCTCTTTATATGAAATTGTGCCTGTTTTTGCATCATTCATAATGATCAGTCTGTTCAGATCATATAATGGCTGTTTCTCTGTATAGGTCTGATTCAATACAGCACTTGGATCAACAGATGTTTTCTTGATATCAATCGGAATTCCTTCAAATGCTGCTGTAACTACAACCTGCTCATCCGGCATTTCAAAGCTATAGGTATTTCCTTCCTTTGCAAGCTCTGATGCCTGGGTATCTGACTGCTTCTTTACCGTTGCTGAAAGGAATCGATAGCCCTTATTTGTACTGATATATACGGTTACAACATCTCCTGATTTACAATACCGCGTATCCGGATCCAAGGATGTCTGTTCACCGCTTCCAAGCGACATACTACCCTGATTCTGATCTACCTTCATAACAACCGGATATTTTATGCCTGCTTCATTTGACTCTGTCTCAATCTGTCCATTATTCAGATAGATCGCTGCAGCAGATGAACCGATCTGCTTTATAGCTGCTGCTTTTATCGTTCCCTTATTCACTACCTGCGCAGTGTATGGAATATATACATTTTCTTTTGTAGTCACTGTGATCTTTTCCGGAATCAGAACATCTGCATAGCCGTAGCTATAATTACCATACGATCCGAAATACACATTATCCGCCGTTACATTTTCTGTAAGAATAACCTTGCCACCATAATAAATATCATTTTTTACCTTAACAACTGCTGACGCATTCTCTGTCTGCGAAGATGCCGGAATCACATAATACTTCGATGGTAACTTACAGTCATCTGTTATCGTCATATTGAGTGTTGCCTTTTGAGGTAATGAATTGGAAAAGGTTACCGCGCTCAGCTTGCTGAAATCTGTATTCTCAATCCATACATCTGTCGTTCTCTCAGCCGAATCCGAAATACTGCTATTATTGTTTGCAAAAAGAATCTTTTCTGATGAAGTTGATGTGATCTCACTGTTTCTGATCTTATAATCTGCATTTCCATAAAGAGTAACATTATTGATTGCATAGAAATACCGTGACCGTATGCTATTTACATCTGCTGTGAGATCGCCTTTTATTGTTGGTGAATATACAATATAATAAGAGCCATTGCCCGCCGATGTATTCGTATTGATCACCGGCTCTTTATCCTTATCCAGGATCGTTGCATCATTCTCATGGGCAGATGTAATCTTTACATTTTTATCCACATATGCATTATAAATTCCGTAATAGTCATAACAGATATTTCCGGATGTCCGTATCTCACAATCATCTCCCAAATAACCATTCATAACTCCATATATGCTATTTCCTGCTGTACAACCTGTGATCGAGATCGTCTTTTTTCCATATCCTTTTCGGGTTTCGCTGTTCGAACCATAATAACCCCAGATATTACTTCCCTGGCATCGGCTGATACTGATGTCAGCCTGTCCATTTATATTTGCAGAACCTGTATAATATCCATATACATTTATGCCATTCCCTGTAAGATCTTCCATCGTGAGCTTCACAGAATGAGTCTCAACGACATCATACAGTCCATATATGATGCCCCCGGCTGAGTTCTTTCGGATCGTGATATCTGCATCATAGCTGTCGCCCTGTACCCCTTCATTTCTTAGAAAGGAACAGCCGCTGGCTCCGTAGACAGCTCCTGATACCGTACAGTTCTCGATCAGAACCTTTACCTGTCCCTTCAGACCGGAGGAACCATTTATACCATATACACTTCCAAATGTTCCACTGCCGCCAAGGATCTTGATATCCGTATCACCTTCTACATAGCTGCCGCTTTCGATGCCGTAAAATGTCCATCCGGAGCCTGTATAATTCTTCAATGATACATCCAGCTTTCCGGTACAATTTGCCGCCTTTAGTACAGTAAAGGAATCGCCTCCGAGTGCATTAACTCCATCCGCATCAAAGGTCACATTCCCCACAATCTTACAGCCGGAGTCCACTGCTGCACCTTTTGCACTTTCACGCAGCGTAATATTACGCATTGTGACATTCAGATTCTTCTTGACCTCCGCTCCTGATGTAACCACACCGATTCCATTGTAAGTACCGCCATTTAAATTCAGTGATACATCTCCTGAAACACCAGCGGTCTTAACCGCATATAATGCAGACAGGCTGCATCCATCACCTGCTTCTACTGCCACAGAACCTTCTACGGCTGCATTCTCAGCTCCTGTTACAGTTCCGATCGTTGCACCGTTTTTTATACGCAGTGTTAATGCTGTCTTGCTGCTGTCTGTGTTCAATGCTCCATTGCTCAGTCCGTATACATAGCCAAGCTTTGCACCATCTATTGTGATTGAAACCGGCTGATCATATGTCTGCTGATAAAGTCCATATATCGGCATACTGCTTGAATAAATGATATCTGCACTTCCATCTAACTTAAATGCCGTTTCACCCTGATCAACGATTCCATTCTGATTCTTATCCTCATATATATTTATATAAGGAATCTGCTCCGTTGCATTTTTCGATGTACATATGACAACTGAATTACCATTCAGATTCATTCCTATCGTACTGCCAGAGTCATTCTTTATATATGTAACTCCTTTTGACGGATCAGCTGCTGTATAACCGGAATCTGTCCCGCTGTCTCCCTGTCCATCTGTCGCCGCCTGTACAGCTAAGCCCTGTGTCATACAAAGACCTGCCGCAAGTGTCAATGCTGCTACATATCCTCTCATACTTCGTTTTCTCATTCTGTCCTCCATTCATCGCTGTCTGGAACCGCATTCTGCCAATTCCTATATATACTTTGATATACTATAAATTGCCAGTTATCCAACCCCTTGGGATAACTGGCAATGTCATTATGTTTCCGGTTGTGATACCTTGGGCATATTTTTGTGTAATCTTCTAAATTATTGCACAAATCCGTATTATTTTTGTGAGAAACTATCCAAATTTATCACACCATATATATTGTAGCACATTAGCTTTATAAATACTATTCACAATTTTGCAACATATTTTTAGCTATTTTTACCAATTTTAACAAATTATTTGTATATTTTGTACTATACGCTTCTGCAACCCGAAAATTATTCTCATATATGTGCATCCATTTCTCCATATTCATCCTGTCATAAAACAAAAAAATAACCGGAAAGCTGAAAACCGGTATCATTTAATACCACATTTTTTCACCTTCCGGTTACATTCATATCATATCCCGGCATGCCCATAAATGTGCACTCCGAAATATTAGATATTTACTTTTTAATCATCTTCTTCTGTTTGTAAGTAACAGCAAACGAACAAGCTGAAGGATTGCAGTTACCATTGCGGCTACATAAGTAAGAGCTGCAGCAGTTAACACTCTCTTGGCCCCACCAAGTTCTTCTTCTGTCATAAATCCGCCATTTCTTAAAATAGCAATTGCTCTGCCTGATGCATTAAACTCAACCGGCAGGGTTACAAACTGGAATACAACGACCAATGAAAATAACAGAATTCCCAGTGTGATACATACATCCAGTCTTGGGATCAGTAAACCGATCAGGATCAATGGCCATGATAATGTAGAACCAATGCTTACAACCGGCACGATCGCTGAACGAAAACCAAGCGGCGCATATCCTTCCGCATGCTGGATCGCATGACCACACTCATGTGCTGCTACACCAATTGCCGCTATCGATCTGGAACCATATACATTTTGTGACAGATTCAAGGTATGATCCTTTGGATTATAGTTATCCGTTAAGTCTCCGGCAATCGGGCGGATTGTTACATCTGTGATTCCGGCATTTCTGAGAATCATCGCTGCTACCTGTTCTGCAGTAAATCCTGATCTGGTTGATACCTTCTCATACTTCTTATATGCTGATTTTACCTGAGCAGATGCGATCAGTGACAGAACAACTCCGATCAGAACTAATATATACGTTGGGTCAAAATAAAAATAAGGCATATCACTCATCTCTTTCTTAATATATATAATATCTGTAATAGTCTTTCCCTTTAAGTTCTCCCATTTCAAACGAAATACACCAAAGGATTATTTTTTTCTTCTCTTTGACTTTTTATCAGTCTGTTCCCCATACATTTCTCTGTACATTTCTTCTCTCGGATCGACCTCTTCATTTTTTCTGTCTGCCAAAAGAATCCTTCCGATAAATCCAAGTCCACCAAAGATCAACACCAGAATAACCAGCCAGTCAAATAAAGTCATGGTCGTCAAATGTATATTCGTTGTCAGAATGACCATGATGACGATCAACAGTCCTGCAAGTGCCGAAAAAACCTTTGATGCAAAGGAATCTGTCATAAACATCCAGACAATTCCTATGATCAATGGAATCACTACCATTCCTGAACTGATTCTTGCTCCCCAGATGGACATCCCTCCAAATGAAGAAAAGAAACTGGACGATACGATTACTTTCTGTGATAAGATAAATAACCCTGCCACCAGCATCACGATCCCGGCAACAAATGTCATCAGCTCATGTTTTGGCTTCTTCATATACTCCTCCATTTCTACCACTGTATGTGAATCAATCTGTTATGCTGTAAACTTTACTGCCGTTCCGGAAACAAGGATCTCCGCACCACCGGCAACAATTGTTGTTGAAGCAAATCTGACATTTACGATTGCATCTGCGCCCATGCTCATAGCCTGGTTGATCATATATGAAATTGCTTTATCCTTTGCTTCTGCCATCATCTGTGTATATGCCTGCATTTCTCCTCCTACCATATTACGGAAGGATGCTCCGATATCTTTTCCGATATTCTTACACATAACACAACAGCCTGTTACTAATGAGAGTACCTGATACTCTCTTCCTGGTATATTCTCTGTATTTACTACTACCATTTTCTTTTCCTCCTGCGTTTTCCATAACCTTTTGTTTCTCCTGCTCCCTGCAGGCTTCTTTATCATACCACGAATGAACACGTCCTGTAAATCACTTTATACTACACGTTAGCATCATTAAAACATGCATTTTTTATGTTTTCTTTTCACAATTCATTGACATCCTGAACATAGAATAAACACATTTATCCAGTAATATAAATACCATCAAAGGAAAACAAAACCAAGAGGACATCACCGGAAATGCGGTCAGAGCAAGCGTTTCCGACTGAATGTCCTCAGATCTAAAAAAGTGCATACCTGAATATCAGATACACACTTTATAATTATTGCTTACTTTCATTTTTCATAGATTCCCTTCCTTCGCCCCGTAGCAATACCTGCTGCGGGGCTTTTGTTTATCTCATGTCTTATATAGCATCTGCCATATTCCGAACATTCCGGAAGCCTTCTATTTTTATTTTATTTTCTTAACCTTAACGCTCTTTGCAGTTCCGGCTTTTTTGAAAGCTGATTTATATGCCTTTACCTTTTTCTTTGGCACGCTGATCGTTGCTTTTTTATTTATCTTTGTAAATGCTGATTTTCCGATGGTCGTTTTCTTTAATTTACTGCTCTTGACCGTGATTGTTTTCAGCTTCTTATCACCATAAAATGCCTTGCTTCCAATCTTGCTTACCTGCTTTGGAATCGTGAGTTTCTTGATCGCTGTACACTTGGCAAATGCTTTATCACCAATTTTTGTAAGCTTCGCATCCAATGTAACCTTGGCAAGCTTCTTGCATCCGTAAAATGCACTCTTGCCAATTGATTTTACATTTTTACCAAGCTTTACGGTTTTCAGCTTCTTGCAATTCTTGAATGCACTTCCGCCAACAGAAGTAACCTTGAATTTGTAGCCCTGATACATAACAGTTGCAGGAATTGTTGCTTTCGTTACAGACTTCTTGGCTCCATATAATGTAACCGTTCCTTTTTTCACATCTGACTTTGTAATCTTATAACGTAATTTTCCAACTGTGAACTTTGTTCCAACTGCCGCAGGTTTTTCTGCCTTGATAAATTTCTGGGAATACTGATTCTTTGAAGTATCAATACCATCCTGCTTTGCTCCCGCAAAGCTGTTATTGGAAATATGTGTTACATTCTTTGGAATCACCATCTCTTGGATATTATTGCAATTCTTAAATGCATTATCTCCGATATTCTTAAGACTGTCCGGCAGCTTAACTGTATTCAGATTCTGACATCCATCAAATGTACCATTCGCAATCTTTGTTACACCCTCCGGGACATCGATCACATGAAGATTATCACAGGTCTTAAATGCTCCTGTACCAATTTCCTTTAATGTCTTGCCAAGGAACTTTACTTCATTCAGATTGTTGCAGCCATAAAATACATATGCTCCTACCTTCTCCAGGGTCTTTGGTGTTATCAGTTCATGAAGATTATCACATTCATAAAATGCATAATCCGGAATTATACGGATCTTTGTCTTTGAAATATCGATCTTAATATTGACACAATATGCAAAGGAATATTTTCCAATCGATGTTACACTTGCAGGAAGTGTGATCTGCAGATTGGAATTTCTTGCAAATGCATATGCTCCAATAATCGCTGTATTAGATGTTTTTGCAAACTCGATCTGGTTCAGATTGCCGCACTGATAAAATGCATAATCACTAATCACCTTTATTGTTGTCGGTATCTGAAAACCTCCATTTAAAGCAGCGGTTTCAAATGCATATGGTGCGATCGTCGTTACCGGAACAGGGATCTTATACAATCCCTTTCCTGTATAATGAAATGCCGGAGCAAAACGATACGCCTGCTTTCCATCCTTACTGAGAAGCAGTTCACCTTGATTCTTATTCTGGATCTGTGCCTGGTTTGGATTATTTGTATTCCATGTATATGTCTTAAAATAAGCGTTTGTATCTGCTGCTGCAAATCTGCCGATTGACCGGCAGCCGGCAAATGCCCCTGTACCAAGCTTTTTCAGATTGGAAGGAATAGCGATAACTCCCATCTCAGCATATGGAACAACAACACCCTGTGCCGTTGCAGTTCCTGCTGCATCCGTTGCCGTAGCTGTATCATTTGCATCTGCTTTCTTGTAGCTGTACAGTGTACTAAGGCTCTGGCAATTCTCAAATGCCCGGTCACCGATCGTTACAATCGTATCCGGAACTGCGATCAGGGAAACCTTCTCACATCCCTTAAATACATTATTGCTAATTCCTGTTACTGTCCTGCCGTTGATCGTTGCCGGTACAATGATCTGTTCCGCATTCTTGTTTCCTTTGTATGCGGTGATCGTACCATTTGCATCACATACAAATGATGCTGCTGCACTATATGTATACATCTGTCCTGCATTATCAGCTTTTGATAAAGAGCCCGCACCCATCAGTGCCAGTATGCAAATACACATTGCTGCAGCAAGCATCAGCCATAATTGTTTACTTCTTGTCTGCTTCATAGCATAACCTCCCTAAAAAATACTGTTTCTATTTTATCATGCCATTCCACAGAAAGATAGTTTATTTCGATTTACCCTTATGAAATACTTTTATTTTTTGATAGTTGCTTTTACAACACCCTTTACAACCTTATATTTTTTATTGCCCAGTTTTACAGTGCCTGTAACCTTCTTTGCAATCTTTCTTCCTCCAATGTAAATGTGATCGTTGGATTCTTCCACTGTGTCCATCTAGAATTTTTATCCATTTTTAGACAAACGAAAAAAAGCCTAAAACCTTTCAGTTTCAAGCTTTTTGAATAATGCCGGCGACCGGAATCGAACCGGTACGGGAGGTTAGTCCCGCAGGATTTTAAGTCCTGTGCGTCTGCCAGTTCCGCCACGCCGGCATGTCCTTTGGACAATGGGACCTACAGGGCTCGAACCTGTGACCCTCTGCTTGTAAGGCAGATGCTCTC